>Ga0307933_1001176_pt1 | contig 21518 bp, 21 predicted proteins | sample OrgLakmetageno88_FD_201811 | JGI IMG/M metagenome (GOLD analysis project Ga0307933, IMG submission 201811) | Saline water microbial communities from Organic Lake, Antarctica - #88 | ecosystem: Environmental > Aquatic > Non-marine Saline and Alkaline > Saline | place: Antarctica: Organic Lake... | reverse complement strand
ACTAGACCGACGCCGTGACGATACCAATTCGCTACGGCACGACGGGATTATGTCGAACCCTTAGCTCTGCGCTCCAACCTTGCGAGCTTTAGGGCTTTATAGCTCTTCCAGATGAAATGCCCCTGTGAACCCTACAATCATTGTAGGTTGCGGTTTTGTCCTTCTTGGTTTTGCTCCTTCAATGCAAATTATCCCTTCCAGTATGTTACCCGAGCGAGATGAGGGGGCATTGCGTCAATTTTTAGAGGGCTGTCGTGAGGCGGCTCGTGACAAGGGGCATTTTCAGATCGCGAGCATTTCGCTGGCGGTGAAGCACATTGCGCCGCTGGCGGTGCTCCAGTCGATTTACGAGCCGGGGGAGCTGCATTGCTACATCGAGCGCGCCTCGGACGATGAGGCGGTGGCCGCGGCCGAGGCAGTGGTGCAGGCGCGCTTCGATGGCGCGGATCGCTTTGCGCGGGTCAAAGCCTTTGCCGACGAAATCTTGGAAAACACCATTGCGGTGGGTGATCTGAGCGAGGCCTTTACTGGGCCGCACTTTTTCACCGCTTTTAGCTTCGATGATTCGGTCGGCCCGGGTGCGGCCTTTGCGGCAGCCACTGTCTTTTTGCCGCGTTGGCAGGTGTCGCGCTCGCATGGGAAGTATGGTGCGGTCGCGAATCTTAAAATCGATTCCGATACTGATATCGACAGTTTGGTAATGCGGGTCTGGGGTGCGTATCGTAAGTTTGGTGCCTTTGATTATGAGCCGGATACCGCTACGGCTGAGCAGCCCAAGCTGTTAAGCCGCCGTGAATTGGCACCCAATTTGTATCCGCAGGCTGTCGCCCAAGCGTTGGAGGCGATTCACGCTGGGCGCTACGAAAAAATTGTGCTGGCGCGTGGCATCGAGCTGGAGGCCGATCGCCCTTGGCAGCCGCTGGATGCGCTCAACCGGCTGCGTGAGCGTTTTGCGGGTTGCTTTACCTTTTCATTTGGCGGGGGCGATGCGCACAGCTTTATCGGTGCCACGCCGGAGCGCCTCTTGCAGATACGCGATGGGCACTTGTTGACGGAGGCGATCGCAGGCTCCGCGCCGCGTGGGCAGACCGCGGGCGAGGATGCGAAACACGCGCGCGCCCTGCTGGAGAGTGAGAAGGATCTGCACGAGCACATTTGCGTGCGCGACTCGATCCTGCGCCGTTTGGAGAGCGCGGGCGTGGCAGGCGAAGCCGAGGCCAAGCCGCGCCTACTCCCGCTGGCGAATGTGCAGCACCTGCGCACGCTGATCGAGGCCGAAGTGGGCGAATCAGTCCACCTGCTAGATATTTTACCACAAATGCACCCCACGCCCGCAGTCGGAGGCTCCCCACGCGGGGCGGCGGTGCCCTGTATCAACGGTCTTGAGCAAATCGAACGTGGCCTCTACGCAGGCGTGCTGGGCTGGTTCAACCACCTCAACGAGGGCGAAATGATCGTCGGTATTCGCTCGGCGCTGATCGAGGGCAAGCTGGCGCGGCTCTATGCGGGGGCGGGTATCGTGCAAGGCTCCGACCCCGAGCGCGAGATGCTCGAAACTGAAATGAAACTGCGCGCGCTACTGGATGTATTGGTCGATTCGTAGGAAATGGCTTTTCACCTTGCGGGATCTTTGAATTGGCTTTCTGTCGAATGATCACTGTTTTCTGAACTCTGAATTAAAAAATTATGGCAAAAGATTGGCTTGAAGGTATCGAAGATGAATACGATGTGGTAGTCGTCGGCTCTGGCTTGGGCGGACTCACCGGGGCGAACTATCTCGCGAAGAATGGGCACAAGGTGCTTCTGCTGGAGCACCATTACCAATTTGGCGGCCTCGCGACTTGGTTTAAGCGTCCGGGCGGGCATATTTTCGATATCTCCCTGCATGGCTTCCCCTACGGGATGGTCAAGTCTTGCCGCAAATATTGGACAAAGGAAATCGCCGACTCCATCCACCAGCTCAAGGACGTGCGCTTCATTAATCCGCAGATGAATGTTTGGACATCCTTCGACCGCGTGGACTTTACCAATATCTTGGTCAATGATTTCAAAATTGATCGCGACAAGGTCGAGGGCTTCTACACCCACCTGCGCCAGATGAATTTCTACGATGACAACACCCAGACCACAGGTGAAATGTTTGAAGAGTTTTTCCCGGGTCGCAGCGATGTGCACCGCCTTTTGATGGAGCCGATCTCCTACGCCAACGGCTCACACGTCGATGATCCTGCCATCACTTACGGCATCGTGTTTTCCAACTTCATGAGCAAGGGCGTCTTCACCTTTCAAGGGGGCACCGACACGTTGATTAAGAAGATGATCGCGGAGCTCAAAAGCAACGGCTGCGAAGTCCGCAAATGCGCCTTGGTCGAAGGGGTCGATGTGGCAGACGGCAAAGTCGTCGGCATCCGCGTGCGCAGCCAAAACACGGGCGAAGAAGAATTCCCTGTCCGCAGCGTCAAATGCAAGGCCGTGCTCTCGAATGCCAACGTGCGCAACACCATCGAATACCTAGTGGGCGAAGATAAATTTGCCCCCGAGTTCGTGGCTGAGGCCAAGGCGGTGCGCAACAACACCAGCTCCTGCCAAGTTTATATGGGGATCAAAAAGGGCGAAAGTATTCCGAACATCGGCGACCTCGTTTTCACCTCCAAGGCACCTGAATACTCCATCGAAGAGCTCACTTCGATCAAGACCAGCAGCCACACCTTCTCGGTTTATTACCCCGAGACGCGTCCGCACCTCTCGCAAGATCGCTACACGGTGGTCGCTTCGCTCAATGGCCGTTGGGACGAGTGGTCGGACTTGACCGACGAGGAGTATGCGGCTGAAAAAGCCCGTATGTGTGAAGAGTGCGTCAGCAGCCTAGAGACATTCATCCCCGGCGTGCGCGACAAGATCGACCACATCGAAGCAGCCACCCCGCGCACCGTGAACTATTACACCAAGTCGATGCAAGGTACCTCCTTTGGCACGAAGTTCGAGGGGCTCAAAGTCTCGATGGAACTCAGCGATCAAATCGCTGGCCTCTACCACGCCGGTTCTGTTGGTATCATTATGTCTGGCTGGCTCGGCACCATGAACTACGGCGTCATCACCGCCAATAAAATGGATAAGTGGCTCTATGAAGAGGCGAAGCTGGAAGCGGTCTTGAGTGCGGGTTAGGACAGCAAGAGCGGATGCTTAAGCCTTAATCTTGATCGGTTTCCGCTTCTTTTTCTGGGGCGTTGTCGACTAGTTCGGCTTTTGCCTCCATCACGGCTGCGCGGATTTCGGCTAGCTTGGCTTTGTTGAGTGCGGGCAGTTCTTCGCTGGCTTCCATGGCTGTAAAGCGCTCGGCTACGGCGTCGCCGCGCAGGGCAAGGGCTTGCGCGAGGACTTTATCGAGTGCGGCTTCGGCTTTGCTATCGAGGTACCAGACTTGGCGGTGAATAGCTCCGGCGGCGATGCCGTTATCGATCAACATAGCGAAGGTTTGCTTCGAGCCTTCGTCCATCGTTGCGCTTGCCTGCTCGTAGATATTTAGCGGGAACTTAAGCTCACTGGCGATCGCGTGAGCGCGCATATTCGTCGCGCCATAGCGGGCTCCAAATTCGAAGACCGCTATGGCGGCAAATACGAGCGCGAGCGGAAGGAGGAGGGCTTTGATCTTTTCCATAGGGTGCAGGGTTGATTGTATTTCTATCCCGAGGGATCTTCTCTAGTCAATTGCACGTATCTGGGTGCTGTCGATCAACTTCTCGCCAGCATACATTTTGGTAATGACTACGATGGGGTCGCCTTCTTTTCGCCAGCCTTGGCGCTTTAGGCGGCCAAAGGCGCGGTGAATCGTCGTCTCGTGATCGTGATCGAACTCCATTAGGAAGGGCTCGACGCCGCGCATGATCAGTAGCTGCTTAAACAGCACTGGATTATCGGTAAAGGCGAAGATCGGCACATTTGGGCGCAGGGAGGATAATTTTTGCGCAAAAATGCCGCGGCGTGTAAACACGACGAGTGAACCTTCGAGATCGTGCGCCAGATAGGCAGCCGAGCGTAGCATCTTAGAGCGTGGTAGGCGTAAGACTAGGTCTTTGCGCAGAATTTGCGTCTGCTCTTCTTCCATGCGGCCAGCGATGCGTTGAATAGCTTCGACGCATTCGACGGGGTATTTGCCAACGGTCGTCTCGCCGGAAAGCATCACGCAGTCAGCCTGTTCGCGGATGGCATTGGCAATGTCGGTGACTTCAGCGCGGGTGGGGATGGGCGACTCGATCATCGACTCCAGCATGTGGGTGGCGACGATGACTGGCTTGGTGCCTTGGATGCAGCAATTGATAGCGCGGGTTTGAATGATAGGCAAATCCTCGAAGGGACACTCGATGCCGAGGTCGCCGCGGGCGATCATCAGGCCATCCGATGCTTTGATGATGGCTTCGAGATTAGTAATGGCTTGTTGGTCTTCGATCTTGGCGATGATTTTTGCGGTCGAGCCGTGATCTTCGAGGTAAGCGTGGAACTCTTCGAGGTCTTTGGGCTCACGCACGAAAGAAAGCGCAAAAAACTCGATTTCTTGTTCGATGCCAACATCGACATCGGCCTGATCTTTCTTGGTGAGTGCGGGTAGATTTACGCGCACACCGGGCAGGTTGATGTGGCGGCGATTTCCCATCGGGCCGGGGATCAGCACTTGGCAGCGCACGCGGTTATTTTCGATTTTCAAGACTTTCAAGCGTATAAGGCCACTGTCGACGAGCACCGTGTTGCCGATCTTCATGTCTTTGGCGAAGCCGGGGTAGTTGACGTCAACGCGGCGCACGCCATCTTCTGTCATGCCAGCGACGCCTTCGCCGTAGGTGAATTCAAATATCTCGTCTTGCTCCAGTTCAAAAGTCTCGGGCACATCGCCGGTGCGAATTTCGGGGCCTTTCACATCCATCATAATGGCGATCTGGCGGCCTACTTTATCGCAGACTTTGCGCACGCGTTGGATGATCTCGCGCGTCCATGCGTGATCGGCGTGCGCCATATTGATCCGGCAGATATCGACTCCGGCTTTGATCATCTTTTCGAGAATCACCTCGTCTTGCGTGGCAGGGCCGATGGTGAAGATGATTTTGGTTTTATGTGATTGGTTGTTCATAAATAAATTTTTAGCAGTTGAGCAGTGTCTTAGCAGGAGCAATGCCGCTTTCAGGATCGACGATGTCTATACATAGATTCCCATTCAGCGAGGCAAATTTTTCGCGCACTAGGTTTACACTATTACAATCCTTACTGAGATGTGCTAGATAGACTTTTTCGAGTATGCTGTGCTGTGAGAGTTCTTGGATCAGTTCGAAGGCCGCGTTATTGGAGAGGTGGCCGTGGCGCCCGCGGATACGTTGTTTAGTAGCCCAGGGGCGACGCTCGTCGCGCTCGAGTAGGTCTTCATCGTAGTTGGCCTCGATCACTAGCGTCTGCACGCGGCGGATGTGCTCTTTAACATGCTCCGGCACGTAGCCGAGATCCGTCACCCAAGCGAGGCTGCGCGGCGGTGCAAAAAGATCGCCTTCCTCGCCCCATGCAAAGGTGTAGCCGACGGGGTCGTAGGCATCGTGCGGGAGGGAGAAGGAGCGCACTTTTAGATCGCGAAACACAAAGTCCGTCCCCGTCTGGAAGACTTGCCAGTGCACTTGCTTGCAGAGCTTGGCTTGCACGGCATCGGCTGTGTCGCGATTGGCAAATACAGGCAAGTCCGCGCGCTTGGCGAGGCCGCGGATGCCCTGCGCGTGGTCGCTGTGCTCGTGAGTGAGAAAGACCGCGTCGATGGCGTCGAGCGACTCGCCGGCTGCTTCTAGCAGGCAGCCGATCCGCTTGGCCGAAAAGCCTACATCGACCAGCACTTTTGTGTGCCCCGTCCTCAAAAGGGCACAATTACCCCCACTACTAGAGCCTAATATTTGAAATTCCACGCACATTGCAGCGGAAGTTGAGTGATCCTGAGCGCCTCGGCAAAGACTTTTTACACGCTTGCGTCCGACTCGATTAGTACTTTGGCTTTTCTGTTCGTTTGAAATAAGTAGCGGAGCTTGCGCTCTAGCCGTTCTACGGCACCTTATTATAAGGTAATGTTCACCTAATTGACACGATCTTTAGCCACATGAAATCCGAATCCAGCCCATCATCCCCCAATCAGATCAGCGCTCCCAGTGCATCCAGTGCTCTGCTGAGCAAGGTCTACGACCGTGAATTCGTCCTTACCGACGAGTATCGTGCGGCGCTGCCTGACATGCAGAACGCGGATTCGCAAGCGATCTTCGGTGCGAATGTGCCTATTCTGAAAGTCGGCATTTCGAACTTCCGCCTGCCGCTGCGCTACATCACGCCCAGCTCAGACACAGTGACGCTGGAAACGTCTGTCACTGGCACCGTCTCGCTCGAAGCAAACCAGAAGGGGATCAATATGTCGCGCATTATGCGGGTCTTTTACACCTTTCAAGAGCGCATCTTCACGCCTGATCTGCTGAATGAGATTCTCCTTCAGTATAAGGACGAGATCGGCGCGCACCGTGCGCAGCTCAAGCTCTCATTCGAGTATCCGATCCTCAAGCCCAGCCTGCGCAGCGGCTTGGAGGGCTGGCAGTACTACCGCGCCGCTTTCGAAGGGCGTGTGGATGAGCTAGACCGCTTCCGCAAATACATCCATTTCGACTTTATCTACTCCTCGGCCTGCCCTTGCTCTTCCGAGCTCTCGGAGCACGCCCGCGAGAGCCGCGATGTGTATGGCATCCCGCACTCGCAGCGCAGCACTGCCCGCGTCAGCGTGGAAGTGGCGGATGGCCAGCACCTGAGCATCGAGCGCATTCAAGAGCTCTGCCTTGAAGCCTTGCAGACGGAGACGCAAGTCATGGTCAAACGCGAGGACGAGCAAGCCTTCGCCGAAATGAACGGAGCCTTTACCAAATTTGTCGAAGACGCCGCGCGCTTGCTCTACGAGCAACTCGACAGCGAGCCCAAGATCGTCGACTTCCAAGTCGCTTGTGCGCACCTCGAATCGCTGCACTCGCATGATGCGGTGGCCGTGATCAACAAAGGTGTGCCAGGTGGTTTCACCGGCCACTTTGAAGACTATAAGTCGCTGATCCGGTAATTACTCGATGGTAATCTTGGCGGTGCCTGAGGTGCTTGGGCGTAGACGCTCGCCAGCATGTTCGATCACGATGTTTTCACCTGCGGTGAATAGAATATCGACCGCGCCTTCTTTTTCTAAAGTCACCGTTTCGCCAGCGCTCATGGTCTTGCGGAAAAGTTCCGTGTTGCCAGCTTGTTGTTTGACGAGCACGTAAACATTGCCGCTGGCGACTAAAGTGATACTGTTACTATCCACTCCAGCTGGTGCTGTAAAATCTGCGGGCTGCCCCATCTCGGAGGAGTCGCGCAGTTCTGGGCTGGCGACCGCCTCGTCGCCGCTGCCAAGGATCGCCCAGATCAGGCCGAAGATCACGAAGACCAGCGCCAAGGTGCCCACGAAGATTAAGCCGATCTTCATGTAGAAAGTTTTGTCTGCCTCTTCATCGTCTGCGTCCGAGTCTTCGCGGCGCGAGGGCCGAGCGGCGATGCGGCCATAAGGGGCAGGCTCTTCGTCATCCGAGCGTGGTGAGTTTTGCGAGTTGGGGGCAGATTCTCCGCTGCCTTCGCCGCCTTCGCTGGAGCCTTTTTTAACCTCCATCTGGCCGAACCATTCGGCGCCGTTTTTCTTGCCGAGGCGGGAATTGCTGAGCTGTTGCGCGTTGTAGTCGGTGATGATCTTATCAACGTCCAACTTTAAGTAGCGTGCATAGTTTTTGAGGAAACCACGCTTGTAGATCTCGGGTAGGTCGAAATCCATCTTGTTGGTCTCGATGTAGCCGAGAAAATCGCCGCGGATCTTAGTCGCCTCGGCTGCCTCACGCAGGGAAATGCCCTTGCGCTTACGTGCTTCTTCTAATCGTTCACCAATACTTTGCATCTGGCGCGCATTATGTGAGGGTCTTCTTTTGTTCCGCAAGCACGGAATCGCATTCTTGTGAGGTTGGAGTCCCGCCTTCAGGCGGTCTGGATACGCTGCCGCCTAAAGGCGGGACTCCAACTTTAAGACAACGCAAATAGTAGATCGCCCCATTCGCCGTCCGCGCGACTGTCTGTGGTGATCGTCACCTCCGGGCGCTGCGCGGCAAACTGCTCGGCGAAGTGGCTGCGCACTTGCTCCAACTCCTTTGTCAGGATGCCACTGAGCGCGAGCGTGCCGCCGTTTTTCACGCCGTGCACGAGTGGGGCGCAGTGTGGAATCAGCACATCTGTCTGAATATTGGCTAGCACGAGATCGCCTTGGCGGCCTCCAGCGAAGCCTTTTTCCAGATCGGCCACGGCGAATTCGGGCCTGGTCAAGTGTGGGTTTTCTTCGGAGTTGCTGTGGCAGACGGTGATCGCTTCGGGATCGAAGTCGAAGCCGTAGATTTCCTTAAAGCCGAGCGCGGAGGCCGAGAGCGCGAGCACGCCAGAGCCGCAACCGGCATCGATTAGGTCGTGGCTAGTCAAGGCGTCGGGGTGCGCTTCCAGGTAATCGAGCAGGCGGCGGGCGCACAGGCGCGTCGTCTCGTGGGCACCCGTGCCGAAGGCCATACCAGCATCGAGATAAACAACCGCACTGCCTGTGGGCGCAGTGAGAGTGTCGCGTTCCCAGAGTGGAATCCAGTGCAGCTGGCGGTCGTTCCATGGCTTCACGAATTCTTTGTAGGCGTTTTGCCAATCGGCATCGATGATGGCGGTCAGCTCAAAATCTTCGGGGAGGTCTTTAAATTCCAAGCGCAGGGTGGCGAGCTCTCTCTCGGCGGTGGCCTCGTCGGGGAAGATTCCGAAAAGCTCGTAGGGATCGTTGATCCCCTCCTGCATGATGCCCCAATAGGAGGATTCTGTTTCACAGAAATAGTCTTCGAGGGGGTCGGCCATTTCATCGGGGATGCTGGCGCGGAGTTCAACTTGATGGCTCATCTATTAGGTTTGAAGATGTTCAGGTAGGAAGGTTTGAAGGTTTGAAGGTAATCAGGCGGGGCTTTGCGCTGAGTGCAGGTGCGTTTAGACTTTTGGGGCGGGTATTGTGCCTTTGCTTAGTCGGGTGACTACATCGGGCAGGAGGGCGTGTTCGGCGATGTGGACTTTTCTAGTTAAAATATCGAGAGTGTCCGATTCTTCGATATGGACTTCTTTTTGCTCGATGATCGAGCCTGCGTCGAGATCGGAGGTGACCCAGTGCACGGTGCAGCCGGTGATTTTGACGCCGTGCTCATACGCTTGCCGGATGCCTCCCTTCCCGGGGAAGCTGGGCAAGAGGCTGGGGTGGAGGTTGATCACGCGGCCTTCGAACGCTTCGATAAACGAGCGGGTAATGATGCGCATAAAGCCGGCTAGTACGACGAGTTTGGGCGAGAAGCTTTGGATGCGCTCAATGTAGGCTTGTTCGGCTGCTTCGGTCAGGCGCACGCCTTTGCGCCCAGGATCGATGTAGATCGCGGGGACTTTATACTTCTGCCCTAACTCTAAGATAGCGGCGTCCTCGTGGTCGCTGAAGACGGCCACTATCTTGGCGTTGCCCAGCTTCTTTTTTGATTCAGACTTGAGTAGTGCTTCTGCGTTAGTGCCGCGACCGGAGCCGAGTATGACGATTGGATAGGACATTATTTGGAAAGTTGTTTGGTTATCTGTTTACCAGTTTTCAGTTTTAGCTAGTCATAAACTGAAAACTAGAAAACTGGAAACTGGTGAACCAAGAAGTTCTTTCGCATTAGCGGAAGAATTTCTTAGTTTTTTCGACAAAGGATTCGCTGACTGGGTTTGCGGGATCGCCGCAGGCCTCGGCGTAGTCTTCTAGCTTGGCTTTTTGTTCGCTAGTTAGCTTAGTCGGCACTTCGACTTGCACGCGGATCAGCAGGTCCCCCTTGCGGCCGCCGCGTAGGGCGGGGATGCCTTGCTCGCGCAAGCGGAAGGTGGTGCCAGTCTGCGTGGCAGCGGGAATCTTGAGCGAGCCTTTGCCAAAGAGGGTGGGCACGCTGATCGAGCCACCGAGTGCGGCCAAGGTGAACTTGATCGGTACTTCGCAGAAAAGATCGTTATCATGGCGTTCGAAGAGCTCGTGCTCTTTGACGTGGATGATAATGTAGAGATCGCCCGCTTGACCGCCCATGTGGCCGGCCTCGCCCTTGCCGGCAGAGCGTAGCTTGGAGCCGGTGGCCACTCCTGCGGGGATGCGCACCTGAACGGTGCTGCTATCCATCACGCGGCCTTCGCCACGGCAACCACCGCAGGGCTTTTCGATGGTTTGCCCTGCGCCTTGACAGCTGGGGCAGACTTGCCGGAAGCTAATGAAACCACGGTTGGACGTGACTTGGCCGCCGCCGCCGCAGGTCGAGCAAGTGACTTTGCTGGAGCCGGGCTCGGCACCCGAGCCGCTGCATTTAGTACAGGCGACGGGGCGACGATATTTGATCTCTTTTTCGGTGCCTTTGGCAGCTTCTTCGAGGGAGATTTCTAAATCGTAGCGTAGGTCGGAGCCGTGCGCCGCACCGCCAGCTGAGCCATCACCGCCACCGCCGCCAAAGAATTCTTCAAAGATGCCGCCGCCGCCGCCGCCACCACCTCCTCTGCCACCGAAGGCTTCGCGGAAGATGTCGAAGGGATCGTGCCCGCCGCCGCCCATGCCGCCTCGGCCGCCGCCGGGGTTGCCCATGCCGCCTTGCTTGAAAGCGGCGTGCCCGTAGCGATCGTAGGCGGCGCGCTTGTCGGCGTCTTTGAGCACGTCGTAGGCTTCGGAGATTTCCTTAAACTTGGCCTCTGCGGCTGCGTCGCCGGGGTTTTTGTCCGGATGGTATTTCACCGCTTGTTTGCGGTAGGCTTTTTTGAGATCGGATTCGGAGACGTCGCGCGCGACGGCTAGAAGTTCGTAGTAGTCTGTATTCGCCATATCAGTTTAGCTGTCTTCTTTAGCAGGGCCGCTGGATATGATCACAGTGGCGGCGCGGATGAGGCGGTCGTTGAGGCGGTAGCCAGCGCGCACAGTCTGAATGATGTGATCCTCGGCGACGTCTGCCGAGGGCTGCTGGGCGACGCACTCGTGGAGATTGGGGTCGAAGCTTTCGCCATCGGGGATCAGCTGCTGCAAGCCTTGCTCGGAGAGTGACTTCTTGAGCTGATCGTCCACCATCTTAAAACCAAATGTGACGTCCTTGGCCTCGGGATGATTCTCGGCGGCTTGCAAGCCGAGCTTCATATTATCAAGCACGGGCAGCAGCGATTCGACTACGTTGGCCGCTGCGCTGCGGATGATATCCTGCTTTTCGCGGGCGATGCGCTTGCGGTAGTTTTCCATGTCGGCCACTGAGCGCAGGTAGCGCCCCTTCATGTCGGCGGCCTCGGCTTGCGCTTTTTCCAGCTCGGTGAGCACGGGCTCGTGGGGCTCCTCGGCCTCGGATGCCTTGGATGCCTTGGATGCCTCGGATGCCTTGGATGCCTCGGGCGCTTCTTCGGCTGCGGAATTGGTAGCTTCATTGGCTTCGGTCTCTTCGACGGTGGGCTCGATGATTTCTTCGGAGATGTCTTCGTTTGGTTTTGTCATGATTGTGTAAATTGTTGAGTCTTCGTGGGGCCGTAGAATTCGCGGTCGTTTTTGAAGTAAGCGCGGCAGTGTGCAGATAAATTTACAGAATTCAAGGGCGCAGTCAGGGTATTCAAACTTGCAGATCGCCTAACGACTCGTCATGGGACAGACATCGACCGTGTAGAGATTAGTCAGCAGGCATCGAACAGCAAACAGGCGAAATAATTAATTTTGTGAGACCCTACAAAAAGCATGAAACATCGGGCTGACCCCGTTGGTTCCCGAGGAAACCGATAGGCTCGGGTGCCATTTGTTGTCGCTTCCCGCTTGACTCGGCACTGAAAAGACTAACTTTTCGCAGTATGGCAGAACTAGACGAAAAATGGCCGGAAAACGTAAAAGGTAAGTTTTATGTCGATGAACAGTGCATCGACTGTGACCTTTGTCGCGAAACGGCTCCTGACAATTTCACCCGTAATGAGGATGGAGGTTACTCCTTCGTCTTTAAGCAGCCGAGTTCACAGGATGAAATCGACTTATGCATGGAAGCGCTCGAGGGTTGCCCGGTCGAAGCGATCGGCGAAAACGGCGAAGAGGGGTAATTGCCCCTCGGAGACTCATTAACGAAGCCCGCCGGTTCAGCGGTTTTTTTTATTAAAGGAAGCCCCCGCCGCATCGATGGAAATTTCTGAAGCTCACGCCCGCGAACTCGCGAAACAGGTCGCTCGCAAAGCCGAACTTGTAACAAACTGCGCAAATGACCTCGCTGGCTGCGACCGTATTTTGTTCGAGGCTGGCTGTGGACACGGGCACTGGTTGGCGGATTTTGCGGAAGCGAACCCTCAGACGATCTGTGTTGGAATCGACTTAGTCACATGGCGGATCCGCAAGGGCAACGATAAGAAGGCCAAGCGTGGGCTCGAGAATCTCCACTTCTACAAGGCGGAATTGAGCGAGTTTCTGGTAGCGCTGCCGGATTCGATCCGTTTCGAGCGCACTGTTTTGCTCTTTCCCGATCCTTGGCCGAAGCTGCGGCACCATCGCCGGCGCATGGTGCAGCCAGCGTTGCTGGATGAGGTGGCTCGCCGCACGGATCGAGGGGGGGAGTTTTGCCTCCGCTCCGACGATCGACCGTATTTCGACTGGACTCTGGCGTACCTTGAAGCGCATCCCGAATGGGAAATCGATGCGGCAGTGCCATGGCCCTACGAGAGCGAGACCTACTTTCAAAACCTAATGGGCGCGTATTTCTCCGTGGTGGCGAAGCGGCTGTAAGCGCAGGGGCGCGCCTTGTTGCAATGCCCTTGGGTGCACGCCCGTCGAGGCTACGCGCCGAACCAACGCGGGCGTAACAAGTCGCGCCCCTACGCCTAAATCCGCCCCAGAGCGGCGAAATGCGCTTCGGCGGCTTCGAGTGTCGCGGCGATATTGTCGCCTAGCACGGTGAAGTGGCCCATCTTGCGGCCGGGGCGGGGCTCGCCTTTGTCGTAGAGGTGGAGCTTTACATTGGGGTCGGCTAGCAATGCCGCCCAGTCGGGCTCGCCCTTTTTGGAGTTTGCCCACACGTCGCCGAGCAGGTTAATCATCACCGTCGGCTTAAGTAGCTCGGTCGAGCCGAAGGGCAGGTCGGCCACGGCGCGGATGTGCTGCTCGAACTGACTGGTGATACAGCCATCCATGGAGTAGTGCCCAGAGTTGTGTGGGCGCGGTGCCATCTCGTTGATAAGCAGGCTGCCATCCTCATTGAGAAAAAGCTCCACCGCGATCAGGCCGACGACGTCGAGCAGATCGGCGATTTTGCAGGCCAGCTTCGCGCCGGCGGCTTGAGTTGCCTCAGTGATGCGGGCGGGCACGATAGAGGCATGCAGGATGTGGTGAACGTGCACGTTTTCCGCCATGGGGAAGGTGATCTTGCTGCTGTCGGCCTTGCGGGCGCAGATCACGGAAAACTCGCCGATGTGGTGAATCCACTTTTCCACGACGACGCGCGGCGGGTTTTCGAGAAAGTTCCAGAGGGTGTCGCAATCGGCCGCCTCTTCGGGGGTGTTGAGTTTAATCTGGCCTTTGCCGTCGTAGCCGAAGGCAGCCGTTTTGATCACGCAGGGGAAGCCGATGGCGTCGACCGCTATTTTCAAGCTCTGTGCAGAGTCCGCATATTCGAAGGACACGCAGGGGAGGCCATTCTCCTTGAGAAAGTCCTTCTCCCGCTGGCGGTGCTGGCAGATGTGGAGCGCACGGCTGCCGGGCAGCACGGGCTTGATTGCGCTCAGCATGTCGATCACGGCGGAGGGGATGTTTTCAAACTCGAGCGTGATCACATCGACGCCCTCGGCAAACTTCCGCAGTGCGGCTTCGTCCTCGTAATCTGCGTTGATCTCCAAATCGGCTACCATGCCCGCGGCGCAGGGGCCTTTTGGCTCAAATACGTGAAAGCGATAGCCAAGGTTGCGCCCTGCGAGCATGAGCATGCGCCCAAGTTGTCCACCGCCGAGGATACCGATTGTGCTGCCGGGAGCGATCATACTTCCGGAAGTGCCGTGTCGAGCACGGTTTGGGTCTGTTGGGCGCGGAAGGCTTTGAGGCGCTCGCGGATGCCGGAGTCGGCCAGTGAGAGAATCGAAGCGGCGGCAAGGGCGGCGTTTTTTGCGCCTGCGACGCCGATGGCCAGCGTCATCACAGGGATGCCTGCGGGCATTTGCACGATCGAAAGGAGCGAGTCTTGACCGCTGAGCGCCTTGGACTGCACGGGCACGCCCAGCACGGGCAGATGCGTCATGGCCGCCGTCATGCCAGGGAGGTGAGCAGCGCCGCCCGCTCCTGCGATGATGACTTGGATGCCGCGGCCTTCCGCCTCTTCCGCATAGCTGTAGAGCAGTTTAGGCGTGCGGTGGGCGCTGACGATTTTCGCCTCGAAGGGGATATCGAGCTGCTTGAGCAAGGCTGCGGCCTCGCCCATTGTGCTCCAGTCCGATTGGCTACCCATAATGATCCCGACGACGGGTTTGGCGGTTGAATTCGTGTTCATTCGGGAGAGATAAGCGAACTCGCGGGAGGAATTCAACCCTTGTTGCAAAGAGAAGTCGTTCGAAATGGCTTCGCCAGTCCGCAACGTCCTCAAATACTCCCATAAAAGCACTTAAACGCTAAATAAGTGAGGCAAATACTTTGCATAACGGCGTGAGTATAAATATTTATTTAAATTTAATAAAACGTGGCCTAATTTGAATTTAAGGTTTTGACCAATTCGGAACGAGACGTTTGCTGGAGTGGGATGCAGCCTAATGCGGCTTCGTCTAATTACTAACGCTTAATAGTATGTATCGGTGTTGCTCGCTCACCCCATCCGAAGATTACCCTTGAACTCGACGGGGTGAATGCTGCTAGAATGGCATCATCGACGAAATTACACTACAGAATCCAGAGTCCACCGACGGGGCATTGGTCAACCGATTGGTTACCGAGAGCCCGCCCTTGGACACGAACTCGACCTACTGCAACCTCCTCCAGTGCAGCCATTTCGCGGATACCTCGATTATCGCGAAAAAAGGCGATGAAGCGATGGGCTTCGTTTCTGGCTACTTAATCCCCAGCAAGTCATGCACGCTGTTTGTGTGGCAAGTGGTGGTGAGTTCTGCTGCGCGGGGGCAGGGTCTTGCTCTGCGTATGTTACGCGAACTTTTGCGGCAAGGGCAGCGTGAAGAGGTGCGCTATTTGGAGACCACGATCACCGCAGACAATGCAGCCTCGTGGGCGCTCTTTCGTAAACTAGCCAAAAAACTCAACGCTAACTTAGAGACTTCCTTGGGCTTTGATCAGGATGCGCACTTTCAGGGTAAGCATGCCACTGAGCAGCGCGTGCGTATCGGCCCTTTCTCATAATTCACTCAACCAAAACCAAATATGAAAATATTCGAAGAACTTGAATCCGAAGTGCGCAGCTATGCGCGCAACTTCCCTCGCCTTTTTAACAAAGCGCGGGGTGAATTTATCTATGATGAAGACGGCAATGAATACATTGACTTCCTCGCAGGCGCGGGTGCGCTCAACTACGGGCACAATCACCCTGTCTTTCGCAAGAAGCTGATCGAATACATCGAGTCGGAGGGTATCACCCACAGTCTTGATTTGTACACGGATGCGAAGAAAGAATTTTTAGAAACTTTCAAATCGCATATCCTTGTGCCGCGCGACTACGACTACACCTTGATGTTTACCGGGCCGACGGGCACGAATTCGGTCGAAGCGGCGCTCAAGATCGCTCGTAAAATCACGGGGCGCTCGCATGTGATCTCCTTCACCAATGGCTGGCACGGGCAGACGCTGGGCGCGCTCTCCGCAACGGGTAACTCGCATCACCGCAACGGCGCGGGCATCGCGCTCACTGGCGGGCACCGCATCCCTTACGACGGCTATCTGGGCGACCAAGTCGATACCACCGAGTATCTGGATAAGGTGCTCACCGACACTAGTAGCGGCGTCGATTTGCCGGCGGCGGTCATCGTCGAGACGGTGCAGGGCGAGGGCGGCGTCAACTACTGCAGCATGCAGTGGCTGCAAAACTTGTCCAAAGTCTGCAAGCGGCATGACGTCTTGCTGATCATCGACGATATCCAAGCGGGTAATGGCCGCACAGGCGACTTTTTCAGTTTCGAATTTGCTGGGATTCAGCCTGACATCGTCACGCTTTCGAAATCACTCAGTGGCTACGGTCTGCCCTTTGCCATGTTGATGTTTAAGCCAGAGCTGGATAAATGGACACCTGGCGAGCACAACGGCACCTTTCGCGGCAACAATCATGCCTTCGTCACCGCTAAAGCGGCGCTCGATACATATTGGGCGGACGGTGAGTTTGCCTGTGAGATCAAGGAAAAGGGGCACTACATTGCGGGTCGACTCGATGCCATCGTTGACAAATATGGTGAGGGTAACTTCTACGCCAAGGGCAGAGGCATGTTTCAAGGGCTCAACTGTGTGAATGGCGCGATCGCTAGTAAAATCACGCGGGCGGCTTTCAAGCGCGGCTTAATTATTGAAACCAGTGGCACGGATGATCAGATCGTTAAACTGCTATGCCCGCTCACGATTAAGCAGGAGAATCTAGCCAGAGGCATCGATATCATCGAAGAGTCGATCAAGGAAGTTTGCGCTGCGCACGATGGCGACATTCCTGTAGACGAGTGCTACTTCGACGATGTGGTCGTCGAGTCCAAAAAAAAGCCAACATCAATTATTGCCTAAGCCATGATCGTTCGTAATTTACAGCAAGCTGCCGAAGACGGTCGCAAGATCGTCTCGCCAGACGGTAATTGGGATAGCACCCGTATGCTTCTGAAAGAAGATGGTATGGGCTTTTCCTTTCATATCACGACGATCTACGCAGGGGCGGATTTTGACATGCATTATCAAAATCACCTAGAATCGGTCTATTGCGTCTCAGGCGAGGGCGAGGTCGAGTCGCGCGAAGATGGTAAAATACATCCCATCGCGCCCGGCACGCTCTACGTGTTGGATAAGCACGATCGGCACACGCTGCGGGCGAAATCGGAGATGAAGATGGCCTGCGTTTTCAATCCGCCACTGCACGGCACGGAGGTGCACAATGCCGAAGGTGCCTACGAACTAGAGGCTGAGGCGATCAGCCAGGCCTGACTTTCGGAAGATGATCCTCAGCTTCTTACTTTTCCTTGCGGCGTTCGTGGCCATCGGCGTCAGTTCAGTGCGGTATAGTCGCGGCACGAAGAAAGACTATTATCTCGCCAGTTCTTCGGTCTCACCGTCGCTGGTAGGGCTTTCTGCCGTGGCCACGAATAATAGTGGCTACATGTTTATCGGCGTGATCGGCTACACCTACGTCACGGGGCTGGCGGCGATTTGGCTAATGATCGGTTGGATCGGAGGCGATTTCATCGCTTCGACTTTTATCCACGCGCGCCTGCGGCGTGCGACTGCGCAGACACGCGAAGTCAGCTTCGCGGGTGTGCTTAGCTGCTGGGATGGTCAGCCAAATCGTAGGCTGCAAATCGTTTGCGGGGCGATCTCATTGGTATTTTTACTCGCTTACGCCAGCGCCCAATTAGTCGCGGGGAGTAAGGCGCTGCATGTGCTGTTCGGCTGGCCGACTTATACGGGCGCGGTGATCGGGGCTGTATTGGTAGTGGTTTACTGTTTGGCGGGGGGCATTCGCGCGTCGATCTGGACGGATGCGGCGCAATCGGTGGTCATGATTTTTGCGATGACGATGCTGCTGATCGTCGGGGTCAATTCGTTCGACGGTGTCGGCGGCGCGATCAGCAAGATGGGTGAGATCGAGGGCTATCTCGATTGGTTTCCCAAAGACTTGGCGCTGCCAGGGCTGGCGGGTGGTTTGCTCTTTGCGGTGAGCTGGTCGTTTGCTGGGTTCTCGGTGATCGGGCAGCCGCATATTATGGTGCGGTTTATGACGCTCGACGACCCCGGGAAAATGCGCCGAGCGCGGGCGTGGTATTATCTTTGGTTTCTTGCATTCTACTTATTGGCGACTGGGGTGGGGATGCTCTCGCGCATCTATATCCTCGATCCGGGGAGCTTCGATGCAGAGCTGGCGTTGCCTACCATGGCGCAGCAAATGTTGCCGCCTTTTGCGGCGGGTATCGTACTCGCGGGGATTTTCGCCGCCACCATGTCGACCGCCGATTCGCTGATCTTGAGTGCTTCCTCCGCACTGACTCATGATTTGCTGCCGGGCAAGATTGAGAATACCAAACTGATCAAATTCGGCACTGTGTTGATCACAATGGCGGCACTTGGTTGGGCACTCTTCAATGAGCAAAGCGTATTCAACCTCGTGATCATGGCATGGTCAGGGCTGGCCAGTGCCTTTGCACCACTACTGATTTATTTGTGTCTAGGCGCTAGGCCCAGCCACGGGGGTGCCTTGGTGGCGATCTTCGCCGGCTTGGCGACAGCCTTGTTGTGGCGCTGGCTCGGCTGGCACGGCACCATCTATGAAGGCATGCCGGGCATACTGGTCGGCTTGCTGGTCCTAGTGGTCGACGGATTTGCTCGTAGCTTGCGCAGCCAGCGCTCGAATTAATATCTGGAAATTAACTTTTATGAAAACTGCGCAGCACACAGTCGAAAAAATCGGAGGCACCTCGATCAGTGATTACACATCGGTGCGCGATAATATCATCCTCAAAGGTCAGCCAGCGGTCGATCACTTCAACCGCGTCTTCGTGGTCTCCGCATATAGCGGCATCACAAATCGCTTACTGGAGCATAAAAAGAATGGGCAGCCCGGTATCTACGGCTTGTTCGCTGAGAGTATGCAGAGCGAGGGCTGGAAGTCGGCGATTGCAGACCTACGCACCGAGATGAAGCGCCTAAACGCGGGGCTTTTTGCCGGCTCTGACTCACTTGAGGAGGCCGACGGATTTATCGAGCAACGGATCGATGATGCCGAGGGCTGCCTCGATGGCCTACTTCTCCTGTGCGGGCATGGACACTTTGAATTGGGTGCTCATCTCGAAACCGTGCGCGAAATGCTGGCCAGTCTTGGCGAGGCCCACAGCGCGTGGAACACCGCTCGCTTGCTGAACGAAGACGGCATTGCCGCGCGCTTCGTCGATCTTACCGGCTGGCAGACGCAGCGGCACATCTCACTCGATGAGCGAATTAAGGAGGCCTTTGCCGACTTGGACTTGAGCCGAGAGTTTCCCATCGTCACAGGCTACGCGCATAGCCAGCGCGGGTTGATGAAGTCCTTTAATCGTGGCTACAGCGAGATGACTTTTAGCCGCATCGCGGTCTTAACTAATGCCCGCGAGGCGATCATCCACAAAGAGTTTCACTTAAGCAGCGGCGATCCCAGCATCGTCGGCATCGAAAATGCCGTGCCGATCGGGCGCACCAACTACGACGTGGCCGATCAGTTGGCTAATCTTGGGATGGAGGCGATACATCCGCGGGCGGCTAAAGGTCTCCGTAAAAACGACATCGCGCTCGTGGTCAAAAACACTTTCGAGCCGCAGCATCCTGGCACCCTGATCACGACTGGCTACACCCGCGAGTCGCCGCAGGTCGAGATCATCACTGGCTGCACTGGCATCTACGCCTTTACTTTATTTGACCAAGACATCGCGGGTAATTTCCACGAATACGATCAAGACATCGTTGAAACAATCCAGCAGTGTAAGGCGCACATCGTATCAAAGGGCGTGAATGCCAACACCATCACCCATTACATCAACGCCAACTTGCAGACGATCAAACGCATCCGTTGTCTCTTGTTAAAACGTTATCCCGATGCCGAGATCGATCAGCAACGCGTCGCCTTCGTTTCCGCGATCGGCAGTAATATGACGATCCCCGGCATCATGGCGCGGGCAACGGGCGCGCTCTCCGCGAACAACATCAACATCCTAGCGACCGGCCAATCCATGCGCCAAGTGGACATGAACTTCATCGTAGCCGAGTCCGACTACAAAGCCACCATTCGAAGCCTGCATAAGGTGCTGATCGAAGAAGTTGGAGTCCCGCCTTTAGGCGGCCGCGTTTGAGTGGCCTACCATGCGTAAACTTCAATTTCGCCCGCGGCCCCAGCCGCCACTGTTGGGCTGGGCGTTTTCTAGTTTCTTGCGCTGTTCTTCGTCGAGTTCGGAGCTGTCAAGATAGGCTTTAAAAGTCTCGGCGTCTTGCTCCTTCCAAGTGCCCGCGACGCGCTCCATCATCCAGCTACGGCGACGGTCGTTGTCGATAGACGCCGCCCAAGTCATAGCCGTGCCGGGGTCTTCTTCGGCGGCGCGAAAGGTGTAGCTGATCACGGCGCGATCGAGCTCGGGGCTGGCAGGGAGGCTGTTCAGCCACTCGGCGGAGGCGGCTAAATCGTAGCGCGTCCACTCTTGGATGATCGAGGCGCTGGCGCGCGCGATAGCAGGATCGCCTTCGGGCAAATTACTGAGCCAGGCGGCCGCGGCGGCTGGGTCACTTTCCGCCCACTCGCTGACGAGTGTAGTCTTTAAGTTTTCGGGCGCGTCTTCACCGAGCGAAAGCACGTATTGGGCGGCGGCTTGCGGATCGAACTCTGCCCACTCATCGACCAGCTCGCGCCGCAGCGCATTTTGCATGTCTGGATCGGTGACGAGGTCGACCGCGAGTTTCGCAGCCATCAGGCCGCCCGATTCGATTTGAGTTTCGATCACCTCACCGAGCAGGCGATTTCTGAGGCGATTGTCGTCTTGGATCTGAAGCGCTTGTTGGAAGGCGGCAGCTGGACTGCTTTCGGCAAATCCCCGGTAGATCGCGCTGAGCTGTGAGATCCGTGCGCGGGTCGGCTCGCCAGAAAGTGCGTTGGTCGCCCATGCCATGGCGGCGGCGGGATCGTTGCGCCCCCAGACTTCCAGCACGGAGATGCGGGCGCGCTCACTGTCGCGCAGCGAGGTGATTTGTGAGGCCAGTTCCAGCGCCGCCATCGGCTCGGTCTCGGCGAGTTGGCCGAGTAGTTCTTGAATCAGACGCGAGCGATTGGGATCGGATACAGGCAGGGCGAAGGCTTGGCCGAGCAGGTCAAGGCTAGCCTGTGCCGAGAGGATGGAGATGTCGCGGAGGGCTTCGTTCAAAGGGATATCTTCGCCGCTCAGATAGGCGTCGAGCGCGGTGGCTTGGGGGGTAACTGTTGTTTCAACATCGTCCGCTTTGGTAGTATTTGCTTTGGGCAGCGCCGCCTGCGGGGTGCTCGGCGCGGGTATCGCAGCTGGAGTGCTCTGGCCGCGCGAGCCGATATAGTAAGCGGTGATTAGGCTGATCGACCAGACCGCGAAGCAGAAAATAAGTGTAGAGCGTTTCATAATGGGGTGCAGATGAGGTATAGAGCCCGCAATTGAGTCAAATCGCAAGCTATCTGAGAAAGTTGCAGTGTGGGGGCGTAGGGGCGCGACTTGTCACACCCGCC
>Ga0307933_1001171_pt1 | contig 21558 bp, 20 predicted proteins | sample OrgLakmetageno88_FD_201811 | JGI IMG/M metagenome (GOLD analysis project Ga0307933, IMG submission 201811) | Saline water microbial communities from Organic Lake, Antarctica - #88 | ecosystem: Environmental > Aquatic > Non-marine Saline and Alkaline > Saline | place: Antarctica: Organic Lake... | reverse complement strand
CTTGAATCTCCCATGTACTTAGACTCTACCTTACTGTCTGTTTTTAAATCACCCCTTAATTACCTTCCAGGTAATTAAGGGGTGATTTAAAAACAGACAGTAAGGTAGAGTCTAAGTACATGGGAGATTCAAGCAGGTTAAATTTATTAGAACGAACGCCTTTAAAAAGGGTTAGTATAAGAAGGGTTTGGTAGTTTTAGATAATACTAGGGTTGGTTGGTGTACACTGCAACTACTATAAAGAAGGGTTCAGTTTAACGAGTTAGAGCATAGTAGTAGTTTAAGGGGGGTCGTAGTGTTTCGTAATGAATCAGGTGAGGCGGGGGAAGGTACATTAGGGATTGAGTTTAGGTTTATAGGGGTTAATGTAGGGGTTAGTACGACATACGTACTCAACAGCGCATTTATAGAAGGTTTTACGGTAGTTTTACGGGGAAGGTAAACAGGTCGTAATTTTTTCTTAAAATCAGACGTTTGAAGTAACCCAGAATAGAGAGATTTAAAGTTTAGTAGGGAGAGGGGTTTCATTACGTTACGGGGTGATATAACTGTAGATGATAAGGGTAGTGGTAGGTTGTAGTTAAGTGCTGGTTGGAGGTTAATAGGGTTTGAGTGTGTATTTTCATTTAGTAAACTACCAAGTCTTTTTAAAAAAACGTTATTAAACTTAGAGTTATTACTAGATAACATAGTTCACCGTAAGGAACGCGTAGAGTTTACAAGCCTAAGAGTAAGGGGGGAGTTAAAGCTAAAATTAAGAAAGTTGTTTAACGGGTTAATGGGGGTTTTTTCAATCAAAGGGTGGTATTCTTTAGGGTCTAAATTAAACGTGGACGGGAGGTATTGCGAACTAACCCCGAGAGTGGGGGTATCTAAACTATAGGGGATGTTTCTACTTTTAGATACATTAGCTATAATATTTGTGGGGGTGAAAGTAAATCTAGATAAACCTAGAGTTTTACTAGAGGGGGATTTAGTTGATAGGTAGCTAATTAAAAACGAATCGGAGCTATACTTTAAGTAAGACTTATTGAGGAGTGAGGTAGTATCCATATCACACAGGTGCAGTGACTTTACTAACCTATAAAACTCCTTAACATACGTCAAACCAAAGCTAGGGTTGTGAGGTGTAGTTTTAAAAACTACCTGACTTAACTCAACATTATCAAGCGTTAGAATAGCCTCAGCGTTAACATAGTTAAAGAGGGTTTCATGGTTTACCTTAGGGTCTAAATTTAAAGTGTTCAGTGAACCAAATGTAAACGAATGCTCAGAGAAATGCTTATTTAAAAAGGTAGTTAGTTTAAAGTTAGATTTAGTGGTAAAGTTTATCAGACCTATAAGCATATAAAAAAAGTAGGTTATAGATATGTATTGTATTTGTATAAACGAGAAGTATAGTGTATCAAAAATACGCCATAAAATATAGGATATGGCTTGGAGGGAGGTGTAGAAGTTTATATACGAAGCTTCATTGAAGTAGAAGATAACTAGAAGGGCTACAGTTAGGGAAGAACCTACAGTAAGTACAAACCTAGTTTTACTAGAACGCACCCATAGGTTAGTCAAATTAGATGTGGATATAGCTGACCAGTAAAAACTCTTGTTAGTTTCACCTAAAAAAGAGTATACGTTAGAATTACTAGACAACGCTTCAATAAAAAGACGGTTTTTAAAAGATGTAAAGGGGGTAGTAGTAGTGTAACGTAACCAAGAATAGAAATTTTTAAAGAACATGTATACACGAAAAACTTCAGAGTAGGGGGGGGAGTAAAATGTAGACTGTATTATAGTTATCCAACTGCAGGATTAAAGAACTTAGCGAGTAATTAGGGGTAATGAGTAGTTTTAAGGTAGATACAAGGGTTAGCGGTTGTATAACAACACCCGAGGTAGGGGTAGAAGTAAGTAGTAAGGGGTGATGTGGTGTACCTAAAGCATAAACCTCAAGTAGGGTTAAATAAAAGCTATGTAGTTCGGGATAGAGGCTAAAAACTGAAGTTAGGTTGACCTGTGTGGAGGTGTATAGAAGTAAACCCAGTACATATAAAACCAGGTGGAAGGTGTAGCTTAGCGAAGTAAGGTACCTTTTAGATAAATTTACGTTATAAACGAGTAGAGAGAATATTATTAAATATTTCCAATTTAGAGGGCTTAATACGCGAAGAGTTATAGCAGAAAATACTAAAAGACAGAGCTTTAAGGAGGGGGGTAGGGTAGAGTTGGTAAAGTTAAAACTTCGGGGGTGAATAGAAACACGGTGTAAGTATACTAGTTTAGTAGTTACGTAGATTACAGGTAGAGGTGTAGATAAAGTTAATAGGGTCTTTGATGTAGAGTCAAAAAACAAGTGCTGGTTATAAGTCAACAGGTAATTATTAAATAAAGCGTAAATAAACACGTAAGTGTAGGCCAGGTAAGAAAGTTCGGTAAATTTAAATACGTAGGTACTATTCGACCGGTTGTGAATTAAAACTAATAGCACTAGGGTAGTTAGTATTATTACAAACTCAGATGAGTCCCAATTTCACCACCCATCTCAAGTAGTTATCTGTAACGCTCACCAAGACCCAGTGAGTAGAGTAGCTAACGAAATTAAGGAAAGGAGTCTATAGTAGGTAGGTAGGTAAGCGGCGTAGTTTAAGTACGTCCTAACCGAAGAGATCCTACAGTTTAAAGTGTAAAGGGAGTTGAGGTAAACTAAGGATATAAACGCTAATGTCACATACATAAGTGTAGGGTGTATGTAATTTAAAGGGTTAACCAGTAAGGGGTTTACCGAACTAAACGAATTAATTAAGTTTACTGAGGGGGGTACCGGGTAATAACTTGTATGTGTAAACACGATGAGGGGGCTAATAAAACAGAGGTGCGTAGTAAGATTAAAGAAGTAGAGGTAAAGTAACAAGACAAACAGGAGGAGTAAAAGCTTTCCCTGGAAAGGGAAGTTTAAGGTTTGAGTGTATACCAACACTATATTAAAGACTTCAGGGTGTAGACCGTAGTTACTGTAGGAGTATAAGGGGTAGACTGTTAAAGCTAAGAGGCTAGGTAGTACAAGGTGGAACGTACTAACTAAAGATTTAAGAACCAAAAAAGTACACGCGTTAGAGCACGAGAAGGGTGAGGGTGAGGTGATAAGGTACGGATAAAACGTTAAACTCGAAGATAAAACTAGCTAAGATAGGTACACAGGTTATAGAGAGAAGTCCGATAAGGGAAGTAAGATGACGTGTATAAGTGAAACGGGGTTGATTAAAGCCCACCCACCTAAAAAAAAAATGGAGAAGTGATTAGCTGAAATGATAAGGTGGAAGTACTCAACTAAGTAAAATGTAAGTAGGTATATACCACTATACTCAGTAGCGTAACCAGCAACAACTTCAGATTCGGTTTCAACATGATCGAACGGGGCGCGTTTAGACTCTAAAAGCATAATTATTAAAAATATATAAGCCATAGGGGCTAATAAAAGGATGTACGGTAGGGGGGTTTGGGTAGCAGGTAGCTCATTAAAATTACCTGAAGAAGTACATAAGATGACAATAACATAAGTTACTGTAATGTATATATCCATGGATACTACATGTACAAAGGCACGGAAAACACCTAAGATAGAGTATTTAGACTGACTAATAAACCCTATGAAGACTAGTATAATATTAGATAACATTACGAGTATTAAGTGGTAGAAGATCATCCCCTCTATATTAGATATAAACATAGCTGAAGGGGCGAATATAAAATTTTGTACAAACAGGAGTTGTATAGTAAAAAATAAACCTATAAGTAGGGGTATTATAGAAGTTAAGGACGAGGGGAGTATAAAGAGATCCTTAGACGCTAGTTTGAACAAATCTAAGATTATCTGGAATCAACCGTTTCTACCAGCTATCGAAGGACCAAACCTTCGCTGCGCATGGGCTAAAAACTTACGTTCAACTAAAACAACAAATAAACATAGTAGTATAAAGACTATAAGTAGTATAAGAGCTAACTCAGACAAAGGTACACGGGTATTATACATAAAGTATACTTATTCACCATATGTACGAAATGGGTATTATAGTTATTAAAACTATGTAGAGGGCTACGTATAGACGTAACCTGACAGAACTACTAGACAAGTTAAAGAGTGTTATAACATTAAGAGGTAGTTGGTATATAAATAAACCCACATCCTGCTCAAACCAGAACCTGGATTTATCAAAATGGGTAGCGGAGAGGGTGATGGAGGCCTTTACCTTATACAGAAAACTAAGTAAATTAATTACAAAACTAACCATAATAACCATATATATAGTATAAGCACTACTGCAGTTAAAAGTATATTTAGTACAGAATGTAAAGGTGAGTTACTTAAAGATAACTTTACTAACATGAGCGGGTGTGAAACTGTGAAGCTAACAAAAGAGGTTTGAAGTTTATTTAAAGTACTTAAAAGTACGGTTACCGAACCCTTTAAAAAAAGGTTTAAGGTTACGCCAGAAGAGAACGCCTTCTGGGTATGGTCTATGAGGAAGGACTCCTTACAAAAGTTTAAGGTTAACCGGAAGTTTATATTACGGGAACAGGTGTAGTTAAGGGTCAAATCAGCAACTAACAAAGTAAGCTTATTCATATAGTAGCGCAAGGTAAGTAAAGGGATTCGAACCCATAGCACCTGAAGTCACAATCCAGAATTTTACCGATTAAACTATACTTACCTACATAAACCACTCGGTTATCGACTGATCATAATCATACCATAAGCTAACTACAAAAGAGCCGTAGAGAAACACAAACAGGAGTAATTCTATAAGTGCGTGGTTACCGAAAGTTGATACTAAAGGGAATGAAAATACTAACTCTATATCGTATATAAAGAAAAATATACAAATCGATAGGAACTGTATCGAAAACGTAATGGGTTTCTGTATAATAGGTTTAAAACCACACTCGTAAAACTCTCTTAAATTAGATTTAGATAAACCAAACCTTCTAAAAATATTTTTAAAGGAGAGGCACGATAGGACGGAAACTACAACGGACACTAAAGATGTAGTTAAAAATCAAAAATGTAAAACTTCAAAAGTACCCAGGTACGTACACAAAAGCGTACGGAACTAAAGGGAAGTTATTAAAATAGTAGGTTAGATAGTAACACTAAAGAAGCTGCGTCAAGTCAAAGACATATTAGCGTAAAGTAAAGGCGGTCTATATGAAAGTTAAAGTAACTTAGCAGTTTTATCGTTAAAGAGAACAAAGTATGCCTTAGGAAAGTAAACATAAACATACACGTCATATAGAAAGCTAACTACATATATAAACTAACCTTACCGACTTTTTTCCGTAAAATTTGCCTCCTAAAACGGACCCCACGTCAGGTAAATATATTTAAGGGTTTCGCGTAGTAGAAATTCCATGTCCTCTTAGCCATAGAAGTACCATCTAAAGATATAAAAATTAGTTTAGTTTTAGTTAACTGCTTTACAACAGTAGCGTAGTTATATATGTAATATACGTGGGAAAACCCAAAGCTAAATGTGAGGGTGTACCTACTCGATAGGTAGCTACGGTACCCCTTACCTGTAAATTGCATACGGGTTACAGTTAGCCTAGTAAAGAATAGGACGTTGTACGCGTAGACTGAACTTAGCAGGGTAGGGGAGGTAAGGGGGAGTGATTTAACATTAAAATCAAAGGGGAGTTTGGCGGGAACCTTAGGTAGGGTGTAGAAGTAGGTTGTGGAGGTAAGGTAGGGGAGGTAGTTAGTACCCAACTTAAACACAGTCAGTGCGTATTGAAGGGGTGGGTTATATCTAATGGTACGGGTTTGAGACGTAAGCAAAGAGATACACGAAGTTAACGTTTCCTAAAGAAGCGGTTTGATTTATTGTGGAAAACCTTATGTTGAAGTAAATGCATATACCTCAAAAAGAAAGTTTCGTGGGGGTTAAGCATAAATAGGGTTCAGTTAGAGAGTAAACGAGCGTTAAAGGACCTTTTTTTTAAGTAAGTAAAGGTTTTTACTAAAATATTCAGTGAATGCTTAAACCTACGGTACTTAGGTATATAAATATACTTTATGCTAAACCTAGGTTTTTTGTAATTTGAAAACTTATAGAGGCGTTTATTAAGCTTCTCGCAGAAAAAGGAGAAGAGGTAGTTAAGGTTTGAGAGGTTATTTAATAGAGTTTTAATAAAACTTATACGGTTTGTATAGTTTAAGTGCATGTTAGGGGTGCTAGTATCAGATGGTACTGCAGGCGTATTTAACGTATAACCTAAATTGTAGGTTAGTTTAGGGATGAAATGCAAGAGTTTAACGTATTTAGAGGGGACTGATAATAAGTTTAAGAGGTAAGCGTAATTAAACACGTTACTGTACCTGAAGTAAGAGAGGTTAGTAGATGGGGGGTAGTAATTAAACTTTTTAAAAAAAGCTATAAAGGTTCAAGTAAACTTCAACTGCAAACATACACAGTATAAAGACTTAGTAGTAACTACTAATAACTGTTTTTGGAATATAAGGTTAACGTAGGTCTTTAAGTTAGTCGATGCTGCTGAGCGGTGACTATCTTTTTTAAAAAGCCGCAGGGGTTTACTCTTACGATGAATGTAGGGTAGGTAAGTACATGCTAATAAAAGACATCAGTTACCTAGTACAAAAATACCTATTGGGGCAAAATCTAAGTAATGGCGGTAATTTCTAGTTACGTAAGCGGATCTAAGTTTAAGATCGCTTCCAATCTTAATCCTCTTTACCCTGTAAAATTTTAAAATATTTTCATGTGTTATACCTTGCGGTAGCATACTACAGGTTGTAGGTTTGTAATACTGGAAAGAGTAAAACGGGTTTTTTCTATGTATATGACCACTTTTAAATATGTTCCTTATTAAAGCATTTAAAAATAAATAACCCAGGAACGAGTATTTCTTAGAGGTTGGTGTACCACTAATAGGGGATTTTCATAGAGAACCTAAACCCAAATGCGTTACTAACTTATTATTAGGTTGGTTTATAGTATAATTATCGAACCCAGTAATCATAATTAAAATATATAGATAATGGCTGCAACACCAAAAAGTAGAAAAGCGAAACTTTCAACGAAAGCGAAACCTAAAGTAGTATAGTTAAATAGAGTTTCTTCTTGATCGGGTGCATAAGCTAACCCACGAATTAAAGCTGCGAAAATGATACCTGTTCCTATAGCACAACCTGCAATAGGTAACATAACTACTCCAAGGGCCAAAACTTTAGCTGCCTTAACGAATAACATAACTACACGGTTAGTAATTTAGTATATCAAATATAATATCAAGTATAATTTCAGTAAATGTATAAGCTAAGAAGAAAAGCTTATTGAAGGTGAATAATTCTGGAGGAAACCTTAGTATTTGGTAGAGTAGAGATATAATAACCAAGCCACCTAATGAGCATATAAAGTAGTAGAACTCACGGGTAGATATATAAAAGTAGTTTATATAAGTGAACGACACTTCGCCTGAAGTATACAGTACCCTAACCAAAGTAATTAGTTGTATTATAAAAAAGAGTAGGAATTTAAAAATAAATATATGTAGGAATAGTAACGAACTAGCTATTAGAGGATCATTCTTATACCAAAAAGTGGTGGTAGTTTTATGGTAAGAGAAGTTTTCTCTTGAAGAATTACCTCAACCTCATTTAGAGGGGCCGTGAACTAGGCGTAACGAGTCTGATCATCCTGATTTCTGAAATGCATTTATATCTGTAAAATAACCGAGGATAAGGGACATAGCGTTAAAGTAAAATAAATACAGTATAACAAACAGGGAGATGTAGGCAAGTAATATAACCTTACGGGGGTGTATTAACCTTACCGATAACCTTAAATAAGTAGATAGTATAAGTATTAGCGAGAATGTAAGCGTAAATTTAAAGAAAAATAACGAGTTAAACCACTGCCATCAAACTACAATATAGGATATAGAGTAAGTTATTTCAAAAAAAAAAGGCATGGTTACAAACAGGGTAATAAAAACAATATTTAATATGAATCAGAGCTTAAGGTAAGTATATACTTTATACAGACCCGCCCAGACAATCTTATCCCGGTTAGTAAAGGCACCGTATCGAGATGAAAACAAAGTTTCAGCTATCCACGCAAATATATATATATATATAACTCAAGTCTGCAAAATACTCCACTCTAGAGGCTCCCATAAAGGTTCATCGTCGACCACCAAGCTATCTAGTGCCAGAATAACTAAAAGGTTGCGTAGGTAAACCCAATTCCTAAATATAAGTTTGTTGCGTAAATACGCTAGTCAATCACATAAAGTGTAAAGGTACTTCAAAAGTACACGGCTTAGTTAAATAAGAAGGGTTATTATTAAAATAACGTTTAATATGAAAAAATTAAGCCTTTTTCGAAAAACGAATAGTACGGGGTTAGGCATCGAATGGAAGGGTATTAATCTAAAAAGATCTTTAAAGAACAAAAACTACACAGGGGGCTATTAAGCTAGTATGGCGGTTAAATAACCACCTGAACGAAACTTACTTAGACTTAAGTTAGAGGTAATTCCAAGGCTAGAAGTAAATAGAAATAGGGCTGAGGGGGCGAGGTAAGTTAACCTGTTTATAGATTTTAAATTAAAAGAGACTTTGTTTGAATTTTTATTGAAAAACTTAATGGAAGATACTAACGGGACGAGGTTAAAGTATAAGGGAAGCACGGTTAATAAATTTTCAGTGGTGTGTAGGAATAGTATAGTACCTAGACGGTATAAACGCATTAAGAACTTATATGAAGATGTGGAACGAAGTACCCTGAAAGAGCTGAGTTTATTTCTTTGTGCAAAGTTTAGTGCAGGGAGTACGGAATGCATTTTCTAGAAGCAAAGGATTCGAACCTTTATAAACTAGTGCCAAAATCTAGGACTTTACCGATTAAGCTAGCTTCTACTAAAATATATACGGGGCTAGAAGCGGTTAGACGACCGTGTGTAGAGTGTCAAAGCGACTTTATTTTTAAAAAAGGTACTAGGTACGTACGAATGTCTAGAGGTAGTGGGGGTGATAGCATTTATAAAAAAAAACTTACGTAAGTGGGTTAAAGTAATATACCTTATAAACCTATACGACTTTCAGTTATAGAATAAGAAATCTATAAAGCGTATAAAGCGCTCCTCGTATAAACTATCTCAGATAGCGTTAAGCTCAGAGGATTCAAGACCGTATAAAAACATATGTTGTCAATCTTTAAAAAACCACCTTAATTTAAGTAAAGGTTTGTAGGCTATCATATTTGCTGTTACTTTAAACAAAAGTACACAACTTAGTAAACCGTTAAAAATAAGTAAAGTACTACAAGAACCAGTACTGTAGTTAATAGAAACTTTACCCAGCCTAATTTAGTGAGGTAGTCGTAGCGGTAGCGGGGTAGCCCTGCCCGTATAAATATCAAGAAGAAGAGTGAGGCTACGAACTTAACAAGATACATAGTTGAGTAGTTAAACGGGGATAATATGTAAGTATATAGGTAGTCAGATTTCAAGAAGAAAAAATCTAATAGTAACAAAAAGGTACACGTACTACCAAGATGCTCTTGAAAAACTGTAAAGGAGGCCAGAATTCACCGAGCGTCGTAAGGTAAACCTAGACAGAAGAAAATCCCTGGACACGGCATGACTCCGTCCAGTTACGATACACCTGTCCTTAGGTTTAGATATAGAAGCTTTGTAGTATATAACACCAAACATAACTGACGCACGTTGGCGCGAGAGAAGGTTAACAGTATTAGTCAGTAGTACTAAATTTAGTATTTTAAATTTAAGGTAGTTTAGCTTTAAGAACTTGCGTTTTGTAAAATCTTTATATATAAGGAGGGTTTCTGTCTTCATAAATACACATTAATTAACGGTCAACCTCACCGAAAACTATGTCCTGTGAACCCAGTATAGTAATCATATCAGCAAACTGGTGACCTTGATTAAGGAGAGACATGATTTGAAGGTGGTGATACGCCGGGGTTCTTATCTTACATCTAAACGGTTTGGGGGTTGAGTTAGAAACTAAAGAAACACCAAATTCGCCTTTAGGTGCCTCAACCGAAGCATACGCGTGGTTAGACTGAAGTACTAACCCTTCTGAATAATACTTAAAGTGCTCTATTAAAGACTCCATAGAGTTAGCCTTATTAAAGTAATTTAAAGATTTATTATTAATAAAGTTATACTCTGTTAAATTCGAATTATCATGGAAAAGATTTATAAGTAAAGGCACTAGTTGGTATATAATGTATACGCTTTCAAGCATCTCACGAATGCGTATGATAAACCTATCAAAACTATCACCCGTACGCCCAATAAAGCTTTTAAACTTTAGAAACCAGTAATACGAGTACGTTAAAGATTTTAAAAGGCGTAAGTCTTTACGGAAACCCGAACTACGGGCAACTACGCCAGAAGTTCCATAAAGATTGGCCGAATCGTAACTAACTACGCCTATGCCTACGAGACGTGATTTTCAAATGTTATTAGTCGCTAATATTATAAATATCTCTGTGATAGATTTAAAAGCGTTCCTAGCGAAGTTTAAAATATCTATAAAAAGTGTATAGTTCAATCCAGTTCAATCCAGTTCGTTTGGTCTATAAAAAGCCGCATGCATACGCGCACCAGATACCCGCTCATAGAATTCCATCAACTTCTCCCTCTCTTCAAAAGCCCAGAAAGCGGGGGACATGTTACCAACATCTAAGGAGTGTGTGGAGATACCGAGGAAGTGATTCATTAAACGTGTTAACTCATCAAATAAAGTACGTATTTTTACAAAAACCGAAGTGTAAGATACCGTATCTAAAATTTTTTCAATACCTAAACAAAACGCATGCTCCTGAGACATCATAGATACGTAATCTAACCTATCAAAGTAAGGGATAGATTTAAGATAAGTACGCTGCTCGATTAACTTTTCAGTACCTCTATGCAAAAAACCAATATTGGAGTCCGCTTTAACGATTAACTCACCTTCTAAACGTAATACTAGACGTAATACACCGTGTGAGGCTGGATGTTGTGGTCCAAAATTTAGCATAAAGGACTTTAAAGTATTTAGCTTATTAAACTGCTTTACATTACGATCAAGGGTTATATTATTAAATAATTGCATAGACCTACACAAGTTGCATAACCACCCCTTAGTTTAAAGATTTTCAGTTGAAGTTACGGGAGGCCGCAACTGGATCTAAAAGGGAGGAGAGTTTGTAATTCTTCGCTAACTGTCATAGGTTCGTGTGGAGTATAATTATAGTTAATGCACTGTAACTTATTTCCATATAATTTGGTATTGTTTCAAAGAAAAATCTAGTATGTATAACTCAGTGAGGAACTCTATACGAAGAGAGTTTAGGGTATTGTCTAAATTTTCGTGAGTTTCAAAAACGAACGTAACGTTGGAAATTGAAAAATAATTGCTTATTTAGTAAGAATTGCCATTTAAGGAATATGAAAATCTTTAGTGTAAGTTTTACCTGAACAACATCAAATGGGTAGAGTACTGAAGTTGACAGGGAGGTAACTAAACTACCGTTTACGTAAACATACCTGGATTTAACGAGGAGTTGTGTCGAAGACAAACTAGTAACCAGACGGGATTTAAATAAGATTCACGTAAGTGATAACTCAAATTTATTGAAAAACTCAAGGACTTTAAACCTATAAAACTTTAATATAAAGCGGGATATACGGTTTTGGTACCGTAACTTTTTACGAAATCAAAGCATAAACTCACGCCTTTGGGGGGTTATAAATTTACGGGTCATATAAGAAATCTTAAAGTAGGCGGGTTTGCGGTTTGTAAAGATAGATCGGAAATGTAGTAAATATTTAAAGGAGTTTAATTCAGAGGTTGGTATATCATGCGATATCCTATTACCTAAACTAAATAAGTTTTTCGCTTTAAAGAGAGAACTTAGGCTGTAGACAGAGGCCTGTGGGGAGTAACTACGTTTAAAGAAGTTCAGTATCCGTAGCCTAATATGCTTAAGGGTTAAGATAGAGGTAGCTATTAAGTGGAAGTTTCTAACCTTACGGGAGGTATACAAAGAAGCCAGCCCGTTACTATACGGCGAGTTGTAGTTGTGATTTAAAGTATTGTGTGATGGGAGGTTATTAGGGGTAGCAAAAGATGCAAACTTAAAGATAGACCTAGTGAATTTAACTACACCACGGGAAGGTTTGAGTAGGAGGGAACCGGATTTAAAACTAAGCGGTATACGGGAGGGCCTTAATATAGCTAGGGGGCGTTTGTAGATTACAACATCCCTACTACCTCTATATAAAAAATACAGGTTTCGGATTAAAAACTTTAAAGATTTTTTACACCTCAAAACATTAGACCTCACGTTAAAACGACGTCTCCTACGACGCAGTGAACGGTTAACCCTAATCCCTAGAGAGTCAAAATTATATACGTAGAAGTTAAAAGGGATGTACTCCATAAAGTTCGGGTTATTAAAAGGTTTATAGGTTCGTCTAGAGATAAAGGAGTGGTTTTTAAAGTCAGTGAACGTAAACTTAAATATAGACCTTAAAGCAAACCTGTATAGTGAGCGGGGGAGGTAAGGAGTTTGGAAAAATTTTAGATTATACAACATAAAAAGGTGGTGGTGGTAGTGGTAGGGAGTGATAGCAAACTTATACCTATACCATAAAGTACTTTGGGGTGTTTTATAGGGAAGGGGGGATGAGGAAGTATTTTTAAAAAACATGTAAGTACACGAAGTTTAGTTTAAACTCCACCAAGTTTTAAGTAGGGGTTGCATAGCTTTAAGCCTACGTTTAGAGGAGAGGTAGGTTCGTGACCTAGAACGCCTTTTAAGGGGTTTGTTTATATAAAGTGAAAAACCTTTAAAGGTGTTAATAACATAGAACCTAACTAACTTCAAAACAAAAACAGTTTTAAAGTTAACGAACACGGGGAAGGTTGTGATTATTAAACTATTTAACAAATAGCGGACTTTAAGAGGCTGATCTGCTATGTAAAAACCCTTGAGTTGGGATAGTATACCGCAAGACTTGATATTTAAAAATTCACACTGAGCGAGGATGATTTTGACAAAGTGGATGGAGAGTCCGTAATTTAACTTTCCTATAAAAGTAAACCACGTATGGGAGTTATAAAAAAATAAAGACCCGTTAAAGTAATACCCACGTTTTCAAAAAAAACTAACCAAATCTACTTTTTCTTTTTAAGTGTTTTTTTTTTAAAAACAGCTAAGCGCTTTGTTCACATAAATGAACGGACCGAAAAACCAGAATTCCAGCTAGTAACCTTAAACCTAAATCAGTAGCGACCGTTAAAAACAAACAACGAGACGCCCCTATAGAGAGGTATTAAAGAGAAGCAATTTCTGAAGTAAAACTGATCTTTATACGGAAGTTTACCGAATAGAAAAAAATAATAAATCCTTTTAAATTCTAATAAAGTTAACTTATTAAGTGACCTACGCTTATACAACAACTTTTAATTCTTTTTTTTTGTAACAAAACCCCACGGTGTGAGAGGAAGGCGTATAGACTTCGTCCTACCACCATGAGGGTGATCTACTGGGTTTTTTGCAACTCCCCTGACTTTAGGTCTAAAACCCTTTAGATTAGAAAAACCGGCTTTTTTAAAAAAACTAGAGGGTACCAACCTAGCTTTGGTAAACAGCCTAACTGCTTTAGTTAAGATGAAGAAAAAGGATAGTATGCCAGAAGGTAACCGTACGACGTAATTACTAGTTATAGAGTTATAGGAAAGTATAGTTGCTTTAGAACCAAACGACTTAACCATACGGACAGCCGATGTAAATAAAGGGCGAATAAAGTTAATACTGGAGTTAATAGGTATATAACCTATATAGGAGTAGTTAAAGAGGGAGTTAAACCTAGGCAGGTAAAGTTTAGGGTCTGAAAAGGTGAACGAGAAGAGGAAATATGTATTATACACCGAATTAAAAGTGATACCGTTAAAGGTGGTTATAGTGGTATTTATAGATCTAGGTCAAACCTCAATAGAAGATATAAAGGACATGGTAGATTGGAACTTAAAGGCGGGGTTTAAGTTTTTAAAAAAGGCGCGGTATAGAGGGGAGGTAGCTCTAGAACGGGGGGTGAATAGAGGAGAGCCTAAACTCCTACCTACATGTCCTTTTTTGAAAGTACGGAAGTTAGAGGTTCGTAGGTTGAATGGTAATTTAACAGAAACTACCTTATCAACCCACATAAGTGACGATAGTTTAGTTGGAGTGCGGAAAAGGGAGGGGGAGTATTTTAACTTCAATATTACACAACTATAGAGAGTACGTGGAGGGAGAGGGATTTATAAAACTGAGAATACATACATACAGATATAAAATATATAAAGCTGTAATACGAGAGGAGTGGATTTAGGGAGGGATTAACTACTTTAAGTAGGTTAACAGCCCTGTCTTTAGGTAGTACCTTTAAATAAATCGGATCGAAGGGGGGGGCTAGTTGGGGTGTGTTTAAAATCTTATTTAAGGACGTATGTTTAAACCTAAGTAGTTTAGGGAGTACCTTGGCATTGATAAGAGGGTATAAGTTGTAAGTGACGGGGTTAGGGAAGGTACGGGGATCCAACAAAAAAGATACTAGGTGGGGTTTAGATAGTACTGTTCGTAAATACTTAAACCCGGAGTGAGGTAATAAAACCTTGTTGAACTCAACTACCGGGAACTTCCTTAATAAGTGGTAATCTGCAAATAAGAGACTAAGTTTACCTATGGTAGCGTAAAAAACACGTAACGAACCTTTTAAAACATATAATGATAGGGGGAGCTTAGTAAGTAAGTTCCTGTTTTGACTAAAGAAGTAAGGTACGGATATGGAGGGGGTTTTAAGAAACCAAATAAGTTTCTTATAACCCGATACGTTATTTATAAATAGTACAGAGTTGACAGAGGCTAAAACGAAAGAGGGTTTAAATTTAAAGTAAAAGTTTAACCTCCACAACCGCTTTCGTATAGAATTATTTAAAAAATTCGATTCGTAAGTAAGTAACTTCAGAACTACCCCCGATTTTAAGGTTTCACCATAGGATAAAGGGGGGGACCTAAAATCATCTATAAGGGCGTTGGAGAATGAGTGGGTTAGACCTGATCAATCCCGTATCAAGAACTTGAAGTATTTAAATTAGTTAAGTTAAAACCAACCTTTCCCTGTAATTGAATTAATCCAAATATGAGAGCCTCTGCTGTCGGAGGACAGCCGGGAACATACATATCAACTGGAATTATGCGGTCACAACCGCGTACTACGGAGTAGGAGTAGTGGTAATAACCTCCACCATTAGCGCAGCTACCCATAGAAAGTATAAATTTCGGTTCTTGTATCTGATCAAATAAACGTCTTAACACAGGAGCCATCTTATTAGTTAACGTTCCCGCTACTATAATCAGGTCTGAATGTCTCGGGCTAGCACGAAATAATATACCAAACCTGTCAAGGTCGTACCGACTCATAGCCGAATGCATCATTTCTACAGCACAGCAAGCTAATCCAAAAGTTAAAGGCCATAGAGAACCTCCACGAGCCCAACCGATAATAGTCTTTAGTTTTAAAATAAGTCAATCTAGTTGCAAAATTACACGAGACGGTGGGGGTAGCAATGTTAACTATGTAGGTGCCTAAAACGCCTGCGTACATGAGACGTGTGGCTATCTGACCGAGGGGTACCGTAGACAGATCTCCTTTTCTTCTTACCGTAGATAGCGCCAAAGTCGTAGACGTTCCGAACTAGGGTTAGACGGACACTTGGGAGGTCATTAGCCCTACCCCCGCGCAACAATACTCGGTTAAATTTTGATGGTACTGAACCTACACCCGTGATACGAGCAAAAGCTTTACGCATAGTCAAATAAACTGAGGTTTTAGCGACATGACGTAAGGCTGAGTTAGGCTTCTTAGGAGTTATAATAACTACTTTAGCTATAACAGCCTTCCTGTGGGAAGCACCACGTAAACGGTTAAAGACAGGCTTACGTACCTTTTTAGGCTTTTTAAATATATTTCGTATAAGGAATTTAAAGGGTACTGTGTTAATAACTTTTCCAAATTTCAAAGTATACACGTAGTAAATAATTAGAACGCAAAGTACTGTAGAGATAAACCCAGGTAGAAGATAAGTGCGAGGAGTGCTTGAAGTATCATAAACTCCTTAAATTCTAAATCTACAGTCTGAAATTTCAGTTTAGTCACTAAAACATAAGAGTAGTTAAAGAGTGTCAGGAATCAGTTTTTGAAGAAGAAAGAAGAGGCTAGTAAGTAGGTAGTTAGGAAGATCGTTAAGAATATAGAAAAACTCGTATCGAGTAGGAACGTGAAAAATAAAAGTTCTGAAACAAACAATAGCGTTCCTGGGAATCCTAAAATTACGAGGTTTCAGTATAAAGCCTGAAGGTAGAGGTTTGGTAGGGTATAAAATAACGACTTAACTTCAGAGATTAATCTAGTTTTAAAACGGCGGGTAACCATATCAACTATGAAAAAGAAACTAGCTGAGACTATAGCATGGCTTATTAGCATGGAAAAGACAGCTACTCAAAGGACAGATTGACCAAGTATTAAAGCTATTAAAAGTCAATGCATTTCTATAACTGTGGAGTAAGCAACTAGTTTCTTTAAGTCGACCTGGTAGTAAACCTTTAGTGTAGCGTCAAACAAACCTACAAGGAGGAGAGGTATTAAAAGGCTCAGGTTAAAGTCGTAACCAAAGATAATTAGGTATTTAAAAAACCCGAAGAAGGCGAACTTAACAAGAACGCCGCTAAGGAATATAGAAAAATTAGTGGAAGCCTCGACGTGAGCTTTAGGAAGTCACTCATAAAAAGGTCATACCGGAAATTTAACGCCGAAACCAATAAATAACGTGGTTTGTAGGAAGAGAAGTTCGGATGGTGAAATACTCACGTCAGTAACTGCAGACATACCCCAAGTTGAATTTAGGAAGAAGAGGTAAGTGAAGTTAAATATAAGTGATAAAGCACCGAACTGTGTTCAAAAAAACATCAGAAAGGCAGCTTCTACAGATTTCCTAGTTTTCGCATAATTATATAGGATAAGGAAGGATGGGATAAGGAAACCCTCATACGCTAAGAAAAAAACAACAAGGGAGGTAGTAGAGAAAAATACGATACCTGAAATAAATATCAAATTTATATAGGTGTAGAAAGAAAGTAGTTCGTTATAATTATAACAAAAGCAATATACTAAGGATATTAAAGTAACAAACACGAATATGAATACGTAAGGAAATGCATAAAGTACGGGTTCTGAAAAGCTGGTGGAGGGGTGGAGGGGGCCTAAGTATGCGGGGGTAGTTTGGTATAGGAAGGGGTGGAGGTAAGTATCTTGCATGTAAAATACGAAGAGGTAGTATGTGATTAAAACGATAGGGGTTAACAATAAAACGTATCTAATATAACTAACGGAGTGGTAAGAAAATACTGAGAAATTTAATTGTTTTTTACTCGAAAATCTATAGAACAGTAGAAAAATGACTAGGGTGATTATAACATTTACAACAGGTGATAACATAGGTAGGCTGGCCGGAATTGAACCAGCTCGGTGTCGGTTATGAGCCGTACCTGCGCCCACGCTCAGCCTAAAATACACGGGGGGGGGTTATTTATTAAATAAATAAGGGGGGGAGAGGGGGGAGTTTGAGGTTCGTACAAATAAAAAACCAGGTAATCTGGAATTTAGTACTCTAGTAAAATAGTAAATCCTACCACGCCTAACGTTTTTAAACTCAATGAGGTTAGTATAGGGAGTGATTTCACGGAAGGGGATATTATTTTTACCTTTACCTTTACCCATCCGAGCACCTTTACTTTTTAAAGAGACCCTTCTGTAGGTGCTTGGAGAGAATCAAAAACGCCTGGCGCCACGTACCCTGCGTCTAACAACCTTTTTTAGAAATAAAACAAACCTGAGGGTAAATCGTAATGTAAATATAAGGCGGGAGGTAGCTTGAATTACATGATCTCCAAATAAAAAGACTAGTTTAAGGAACTTATTCAAGGCAAGTGTATTTTTTTTAGAGAAGAATACTTTAACGGTGTATTTTTTTAACAAGGAACTACACGTGTCAAGTAGTAAGGTTTATATAAGTGACATAAAAAATAACACAAGTTCTGGTAAAAATAAAATTGGTAGTAAAAGTAGGGTTGATAGTAGTAAGACAGTACTACCTGTTTTCGTTGAAACGAGGTACCCCTTCGGTGTGGAGTGGGAGAGGAGTTTAGTATTTACAAATGCGGTAGAATTTAACAACTCCTGACCTGTAAATACAAACTTAACGTTATTATAGTAAAATACAAGTACTACGAAAAAAAAGAAGGTAACTGTAATGAGTTTAAAAACAGTTACGTTAAGGAGTAGGAAAGTTATCAGTAATAGTTTAGGGAAGAAGGTGGTTAAGGGGGGTAAGGTCGCTAGAGAAAAAAATATAATTATTAAAGTATACCTAACGCTAGAGCTAGTAGAAACGAGCATTAAAGCTAGGTTTATAGGTTGGGTTGTAGTAAAACCGGGAACTTTAATTAAGGAGTTAAGGATTACTATAAAGAGGGTTAGGTTGGTTAAGAAGTACATATAGTAATAAATTAGTATATTAGAAATGCTAAAAACAGAGTTAGTCGTAGGTTGTGAAGAGAGTAGGGCGATTAGTAAAGTGCTAGATACTATTACACTACTTACGACTATAAACGTATTAAGACTCATAGAGGTAGTTAACACGAATACTATAGCTACGATAAATAAAAGAGTATAAGCTGTACAAAATGAACTGAAAACAGACTGTGTTAAGTTAAATAAAAAGAAATCAACCATTAAGGACATGTAAATAAAAAGTGGTGTGTAGTACGCAAGTACATAAAAAGTCAGAAAAACAGCAGTATTATCTTTAAAAACCGTAATTTTCCAGAAAAATGTAGGAGTCAACCCACACTTTATAATTAGTATTAGGAGGAGGAGGAGGAGGTTAAAATTAACGTTAATGGAGTGGTGACATACCCCAGTTAAAGACATAACTAGGTTAAGCGGGTAGGACTGGAAATCTCAAGAATTAAAATTTAAAAAGTAAACGAATAGTGTTATAAACAGTAGTAGGGAGATACAAGCGTTTACTCAGAAAAAAACTAAAGTTAGGTGTACCCACTTTAAAAAAAAACTTAAAGAGTAGTTTAAGTTTTCAGTTAAAACGTTAAGGCATAGGAAGAAAAAGACAGTTAGCGATACGAACTCTATTAGTATAAATACAGTGTAAAGGTTAGTAGCTGCAATTAGTAAAGGGAAGGTGGCAAATAAGATATACCCTACAGTTAACTTAAATAGGATTAGTCTAGATTTGTAGAATAGGGTAGTCGTAGGTAAAGCAAGGCAGTAAGCACCGACATGTATAAGAATAAATACCCAACTTACGCTAAAGAATACTTCATCAAAAAAGAAATGCGCTGATATAGATGTAAACTCAAAACCCCTTCAAGAAAATAAAAAGGTTAGTGCCAGGAGTAGGACATAATTATACTTAGTAGATATCTGCGCGTTAGTAAACGGATTAGGTACTCAAGAAGTTAAAATACGGTTATAGGAGTATATAGCAGAGGTACGAGTTAAACTGAAGAAGAGCTGCAGGCGTAAATGAGTATATAAGAAGAGGAGGGAGAGGTATAAAGGTGAAGTGAGGGTTAACTCTAAGGAAGGGAAGTAGGTATACTCATAAGCAAAATGCAAAATTACACATAGGTATAAGGAAGCTGTAAACATGAGTAAGAAGCTAAGTAAGTGGGGTGTGGTTACGATACTATGCGCACCTATCAGGTAAAAAACAACTTTAATAGAGAGTGGTACGTATACATATATATAAACAAAAACCCACATACGTATAAGACAAGTACACACCACCCTAACTCATAATTATAGGTATAGGTAGTCTGTACTTAACTAACGAAATAATATTTAGGTCGTTCGAAAAGGAAAGGAAGGGGCGTGCCTTATAGGGGAACAAACCAGGCGTTACCTGATTGTAAGTAGGTGCGAGGTACATATCCCCAAAATCAGAAGTGGTGAGGGGGTCACTTAGCCTAACCTTAACTAATAGTATAACGGTTGATTGTCTGGAAGTATACTGCTCCTGAGATCACCTACGGTGAGCCATAGGGGCTTTTTGCACTAATAAAACCTTTTTAAACCTATTATTCCTATAAAACGTAAGTCGGCATTTAACTAAAGTAGATTTAAAAACGGAGTTGGTTAAATATATAAGGCTTGTAAGTATTATATATACAGATGACATAAGTTTAGTCTTCTTGAAGGGGCGAAGACCGGGTCAGTTAGAAGGAGATAAGTTAGTTACTAATTGTATTTTTACAAAAGCATGCTGCATTGAAATCAAATTAAAGGGAATCGAACCCTTACCTTTAGGGTGAAAACCTAATGTCCTGACCGTTAGACTATAATTTGGATTGGTGTATGAGTAAACGGGGAAGTGTATTAAAACTGGGTTGAGTTAAAAACCTGTACCATGGTTTGATATATAAAATCAAAGTATAGTTCGAATAAACCTATAGAGGGGAATTCCCTTAGTTGAGGTTTGGTAACATTGCTATACTCTAAAAGTAGGTTACGTACATCTGATTTATTTAAAAAACTTACATTCGAAAGTTCAGAAACTTCACGCTCTAATCACCAAAAGTTATAAAAGAGGGTTTCGGCTGAGAAAGTTCCGGTCTTACAAGTCCCTGATAAGGGGGTATTGCTAGTAAACACACTTAGGTTCGAAAATAAACCGTTTATGTAAAGGTTAATGCATGAGGTGGATTCGAAATTATAGCTTGTTTGGTAGTTAAAAAAATCTAGGGATTGGGGGTAGTATGTGATAGTAGATAACTTTATTCGTAATAGAATATCATTAAACCTAGCCCCTTTAAAGTAAAATTTAATGTCGTTTAAACTTGTTGTTTTAAAAAATACAGACGCTTTGGATGTTTGGAGAACTGTAGCTAGAAAAAAAAGAGGTTTATTGACACTATATGAAGACTTCAGACTATTGTTTTAGACTAGATTCGAACTAGTAACTTTAAGATTTTCAGTCTTACACTCTACCAATTGAGTTACTAAAACTAGTATAATAATATAATAGTATAATAATATAATAGTATAATAATATAATAGTATAATAATATAATAGTATAGTAATATAATAGTATAGTAATATAATAGTATAGTAATATAATAGTATAGTAATATAATATACTATTATTAAATTATAATGTAATTATAATATAATATATCATTAGTATGGAGTAGTAATAATATATTATATCATTATCATAATAATATAATATAATAGTAGTATGGTATAATATTAATAATAATGTAACAAAGTAATAATATAACATATTATTACTATGTATACATTATATTAGATGTATACATTATATTAGATGTATACATTATATTAGATGTATACATTATATTAGATGTATACATTATATTAGATGTATACATTATATTAGATGT
>Ga0307933_1001160_pt1 | contig 21692 bp, 18 predicted proteins | sample OrgLakmetageno88_FD_201811 | JGI IMG/M metagenome (GOLD analysis project Ga0307933, IMG submission 201811) | Saline water microbial communities from Organic Lake, Antarctica - #88 | ecosystem: Environmental > Aquatic > Non-marine Saline and Alkaline > Saline | place: Antarctica: Organic Lake... | reverse complement strand
CTGTCGAATGGGCGAGCGCTTTTCTCTGCATTGGATCGGATTTTTTTACCACGAAACTCACGAAAAGCACGAAAGCTCAGGCTCAGTTGAAATTGCTACGCCATCTCCGGGCTCGGGTGAGCGCAGTTGAACTGCAGACCTACGTCTTTTGTTCGTGCTTTTGGTGCCTTTCGTGGTCAACCATTCAGTTTTCATTTCTTCTATATCGTCGAGATATAGCCCTGAACGTAGAGCGTGATCACGTAGTGAGTGAGGGACGAGCGAACGGAGTTGATAGTGCCGACTGGATATGGTTTCTAGAGTGCCTGGCGGGGCGAATCCGGCAAGCGCCTTCTCTTCCCTTAATTCGGTCTAAAACTAAGAACTGGCAAGTCTGTAAGTAGGGTGAGACTGACTACGAAACGACCCCCAGCAAACTCTCGTTCTTTTTGAGACAACCAGACCTGTTTATCAGGCTGTTTTGGATTAATGAATACTGCTTTTGATTTCATCTGAGGTTCGTTTGTTTGGAGCTCAGACCATCCGTTTCCAAGCAGTTCTATCAGGGCAACCTTCAACTCTTCGAAATGAGTATTTGTAGAGTATGTGTAGGTATTAGACGAACCATCAGATTCCTTATTAATCAAGGTATCGTTGGCAAATATTGTTGTAATATCAATTTCTGAGCTTTCGGTCTGAGGGGTAACGCAGCCCACTAAAAAGAGTGCCGTAAATATTGTGGAGAGTAAGGCTTTCATATTATAAAAATTGGAGTTAATTTTGCGTGTCTGATTTGTTATTAGTCCAGATACTCAAAAAATCCAGCAGGGGTCATTCCGTATTATGCAATGTTATTAGCTAAATTAGGCTTTTTATACGATTCGTTTTTTAGGTAAGTTGCTTGTTATAAGTCACTTATTTATAAAATGTGCCAATATACGGAATGACCCCTTTTCACTTCCGGAGCGGGTCAGGTCTTGGTGTCCAGCGTCTTGTTAGCCCGTTGGCTCTGTTGAGCTTCGATGGCCTTCTGAAGTTCGCTGATCGTATAGGGCGGCTTACCTCTGTGCAGCATAGCATGACAGTTAGGGCATACAGGGCGCAAATCCTCTATCGGATCAACTGCATACTCAGAACCGATGGAAGAAAGTTCCTTCAAATGATGCACGTGTATAAAGCCGGCTCCGAGGCGTCCATAAGTCTGCGAGAAATCGAAACCACAGACAGCACACGAACAACCGTAATTCTCCACGCACTGGTCGCGGGCTGCACGGTTGCGTTCGTAAATGTTCACGGAAACGGATCGAACTCGCCCTTCCAGCAATTGGCTCTGTGAGCTTTCTTCCTCCGGCTGGCCGATAAAATCAGATTCAATCTCGGCCAGATGAGAATACTTCTCAAGCAGTTCGACCAACGGACGCATCGGCGTGCCGGAAACGCTCTGATAATAATCAATGTGCTGGCGAAGGGCTGAGACGGCGCTAGTGATTCCGTCGATGCCATAATCTTCTTCAATCCAGATCAGATAGTCGGCAGTCGTAGCGGTGCTAAGTGCTCGAGTGTATCGAAGCCCTTTGAGCATGTGTCCGACGTTGTATACGAGATCCGCAGCACTATTGGGATTGACCCCATCCACTTCCAGAAGAGCTTTTGCGTCGGTAATCCGCATGTCTCCGGTGAACACCTTTCGACCGCATTGGTAGGCCTTGCGGTATTGGTCACGAGTGATCTTCATTTCTTGGGCTAACGTAGAGGACAGGCAACCCGCCTGACGAGTTCGAAGTCCTAGTGATTTTTAGAGTTTTACGGGCGGGTTATCGGGTTGTCCTGCTCCGACTAAATATGGATTCCAGAGTGCCCGGTGAGACCGAATCCGGCAAGTGCTTTCCCCTCCTTTAATTCCTTTTTTTGTTCACAACCGCTTCCTCCTTCAGGCTACGGCGGACAGGTCGCTAGCACCCAAGGGCATAATAAAGAGCCCTGCGGGCGAGGAAGGGGAGATGAACTCTGATCCAGCATTTTCTTTCCTCCCAAAACTCCCCCCTCTAGCGTAGCGGTTGTAAAAATTCATTCTTTTCCCATATCGTGGAGAGTAGCCGATGCGAGCCTGCGAGTTCAATCGTGTAAATGGTTGTCGAATATCTGAGGCATGAACTCGCATTGGCTAGCTCGTCTGGATCTATCCATCGTGTGAGCCACGTCTGTAGCCGAGCCGCTCACCCATCGGGTGGGTGCTGTGTGCTGAATCTCTAAAAGATGGCTCATGCATAAACGAATCTGCTCCGCGAGATCTCGCTAGCAAGAATTACTTTCTACGAATCAACTTCGTTTCAGAGTCGTAATAATAATCAACGATTTCTTCAGATAGAGTCAGCTTGATCGCTTCTTCGATCACAGCCTGTGGCGCAACAAACCATTCACGCGGCGTGTGCCGTTTGCCTAATGAATCAAAAACGTCCAACTCTAAGCAGACTTTACCGAAAAACTTATGCAGCAGCAGTTCCAGCTTTTGCGGATTGAGATTGTAACACTCAAAAGTCGTCACGATACGAACGGGAGCCATCAAATAGGTCGGATCTTCCGCAGCATTCTTAATCCGCTCTTCGACCGAGCCACTGCTGTAACCGATCTTGTATAGAGTTGCTTCCTCTGAAATTTTCGGATTTTTACTCCGAGACTTCAGCACGTAAATATAACCAGTCTGTTGGTCGGCCTCGGTAACGTCGTCGAGCTCATGGATAAGTCGATCTTCGTGTTCCGTTACACGCCGACCATCTTTATAAAGTTCGCGCGCCAGCGAGCGTAACAGCATGGCCGACTCCGTTCCATTCTCAAAGATGCAACGCATCCGGGCGTTGACCTTCCCGCCTTTGGCTTCTTTTTGTCCGACCTCCGCGACGTAGGCCATAATACCTTTAAGCACAAAAAACTGCCCTTCTTCAATTTGCTGCTCGTTCGCAAACGGAAGCATCTGCCGCTTACCGGATCGCAAATCCTTATGGCATTTTTTGAAAAGCGGCTCAAATTGCTGAAATCCTTCACAAGATTCGCGTTGGGCGATATAATCCGGCATCTCAATTTTATCCGACACATGTTTGAGATCGAAAATATCCACCTCTGGCTCTGATTCCGCCAAAATCCCTAAATCATCATCTTCGAAGATGTCTTTAATTGATGTCGGCAACGCAAGCGGAGTGAGCAGTCCAAACTCATCAAAATCCTGCAGCAACTCATGCCTTGCTTCGTCTTTCCGCAGGGCACCGAGACTCATCGCTAGCTGGGCTTCCTGCATATTTGATGGATCCATTTTCGGCTCATGCCCATTAGCGCGATAGAACTCATTGATTCGATAAAACTTATCCAACAACCGCTCTTCCTTAGTTTGCGCAGCCGATTGCGACTCCTTCACCTCAAGCAGGCCGAGATCATCATCCTCGATTATCCGTTGTAAGCGTTCTTTATCCATTGTTACAACCCCTGTTGCTTACGCTGCTGTTTGATAAAAACTAGAGCCTCGGCCATTCGTTTTTCTTGCCCGTCGTAGGCGCTCAAGGAAGGCTGCCGCTCGTGCAATTTCACGAATGCTTTAATTTTCGGCCAAAGCAGCACCGCTTCTTCTTCTGTCATCTGCAGGCGAGTGGTCGCGATACAATCCATAATCGCTTTCAGGACAGGTGGCGTCACTTGCTTAGACAGAATTTCAAAAGCTTTCTGAAATGGATTAATCGAGTCAATCAAATCGATATTGAGTTCATCGATATTGATAAACTTGTTCGCCATGCGAATGATGCGCCGGTCGCCGCTCTCTTCCATAACTGCGCCCGCCATGACCGAATCGACGACGACATGCTGACGCAGTTCCTCGCATTCGCGTTGGTCGAGAATTTAAAGGACACCCACATAAATTCCTCAAAATGCTTGACCGATGGCCGCATGGTGAACAAAAAGGCACCTAAGAATGCCAATTGCTCGAAAAACAGTCGTGGATGTAGACCAGGTGGGCGTGTATCACTGCATTTCCCGCTGTGTGCGCCGTGCGTTTCTATGTGGGGTCGATGACTACACGGGGGTCAACTACGAGCATCGCCGCGCGTGGATCGCGAACCGCCTGAAAACGCTGTCCTCGATTTTCGGGATGGAGGTGTTTGCGTATGCGGTGATGAGCAATCATCTGCACTTGGTCATTCGCAATCGTCCCGACCTGGCGTCAAATTGGACAGCGCAAGAGGTGGCGCAGCGCTGGTGCACCTTGTTCCCTAAACGGGACGGGCACGGAGCTGCGGCGGCTCCCAGCGATGAGGCGATATCGGCCTTTGTGGGCGATGCGGAGCGGGTGGCGAGCTGCCGCGAGCGACTGGGCGACATCAGCTGGTTCATGCGGTGTCTGAACGAGCCGATCGCCCGTCGGGCGAATCGGGAGGACAAGTGCACGGGAAGATTCTGGGAAGGCCGTTTTAAATGCCAGCGTCTGATGGACGAAGGAGCGATGCTGGCCTGTATGGCGTATGTGGATCTGAATCCGGTTCGGGCGAGAATCGCCGATACGCTGGAAGACTATGAGTTCACGAGTGTTTACGACCGCATGATAGCAGAAAGAGCCAGTAAGCGGGTTAAGGAGTCGCGGAAGCTCGCAAGCCCGACGCAGGCGCAGCGTGCTTTAATTGGCAAGGAAGAGGACGCCGCGAAACGCGCGGACTGGCTCTTGGACTTCAATGGCTCGGAAAGCCCTTTTGAGGGCGTGGATTTGGGGTTTTACTTGTCTCTTGTGGAGTGGACAGGGCAGAATATCCGTGAAGATAAGCCCGGCTACGTGCCTTTGGGGCTGAAACCGGTATTAGAGCGATTTAACCTGGATACGGAAAACTGGGTCCGTAACGTCGAGAGCTATGGCGGTCTTTTTTACCGGGTCGCGGGTCCGCTGGAGTTGATTCTGGCCCGAGCCCGGGAAAAGGGCCAAAGCTGGTTGAAAGGGCAAAGTGGTAGCAGGCAGCTCTACCACCGAACAAAGCAAGCCGCATAGGGCGGCGTTGCTTAACGGGAGCACCAAAGTAGGACCAAATCGGTAGTGATTGGCACCAAACACTATCCGTTGCTGAGGTAAGTCTTCGAACCGGAGCTTTATTTGCCGAGGGAAGGCAAGTTTTTGGGCTATGCTTCGAAATTAACAGCAGTTTAGATTGGTCCGTTGTGGTGACTTAAATATGTGGGTGTCCTTTAAATTTTTTTCCTTTAAATTTTTTCCGAAATTAACAGCAGTTTAGATTGGTCCGTTGTGGTGACTTAAATATGTGGGTGTCCTTTAAATTTTCGGTCCTCACAAATAAAGCCCCTGCTACGGGGTTTCAATTTATTTTTTGTGTCGCTTTAAAAAGCTTTGGATCTCTCTGAGGCGTTTGAGAGGGTCTATGGCTTTTAGTCGAGGGAAGCGGGAGCCGGATTTTAGGAAATCGCCGCCTTTGCCGGGTTGGGCGAGGCGGCAAATCAAGCGGTCGCCTTCGCTTTCTACGCGGCGCACACCGGCTAGCTCGGCGAGTACGCGCACTTGAGTGACGGCGATCAGGGCTTCGGTGGCGAGGGGGCGCTGGCCGAAGCGGTCGGCCAGCTCTTCGGCGATGTTTTGCACATCGGCTGCGTTTTCGGCTAGGGCGAGGCGGCGGTAAAAATCGATCCTTAGGCGTGGCTCGGCGATGTAGTCGGCGGGGAGTGCGGCCTCGATCAGGTCGCCTTTGCGGTTGCCGTATTCGGCGTCTTTGATCGCGGCGAAGCTGAGGGTGCCGGTGGTCTGGCGGGCGCGGCTGCCGCCTTCACCGGTGGTGATGAAGTCGAGCTTCACTTCGGCGCGAATGCGGTCGGCGCCGGGCTCGCCTTTGAGCCGGGCGACGCTTTGTTTGAGCAACTGGCAATACAGCTCGAAGCCGATGCCGGCGATGTGGCCGCTCTGCTGCGAGCCGAGTAGGTTACCCGCGCCGCGTAGCTCGAGGTCGCGCATGGCGATGCGAAAGCCGGCACCGAGCTGGTTGTGCTGCTTGAGTGCGTTCAATCGCTTCTGGGCTTGGTCAACTAGGGCGGCGTGGCGGTGCAGTAAGAGGTAGGCGTAGGCTTGGCGTTTAAAACGGCCGACGCGGCCCCGTATCTGGTAGAGCTGTGCGAGGCCGAAGCGGTCGGCGCCCTCGATGATGAGGGTGTTGCAATTGGGGATGTCGATGCCGGATTCGATGATGGTGGTGCAGACCAGCACATCGAATTTACCGGCGACGAATTGAGTCATCACTTTTTCCAGTGCGCCCTCAGTCATCTGCCCGTGGCCGACGGCGACTTTGAGCTTTGGGTGCATCTCTTGGATCTTGCGGGCGACGCCTTGAATGCTATCGATGCGGTTGTGCAGGTAGAAGACTTGGCCGCCGCGGTCGGTCTCGGCTTGGATGGCGCTTTTGATCAAATTTTCATCGTAGCTTTTTACGATGGTCTCGATCGGGCGGCGATCGACGGGGGGTGTTTCGATGACGCTCATGGCGCGGGCACCGGCCATGGCGAGGTAAAGGGTGCGCGGAATGGGGGTGGCGCTGAGGGTTAAGATGTCGACGTTGGTGCGGAGCTGTTTGATACGCTCTTTTTGCTTTACTCCGAAGCGTTGCTCTTCGTCGACCACGAGTAGGCCGAGGTCTTGAAAATGGACGTCCTTACTGAGCAGGCGGTGGGTGCCGATGACGATGTCGATCTTGCCAGCGGCGAGTTGGGCGATGCTTTCTTTGTTTTGCTTGGTGCTGCGGAAGCGGCTCACCATGTCGATAATGATGGGGTATTGCGCCATGCGCTCGCGGAAGGTGTTGAAGTGCTGTTGGCAGAGGATGGTGGTGGGCACGAGCATGGCGACTTGTTTGCCTGCGAGCACGGCTTTGAGGGCGGCGCGAATGGCTACCTCGGTTTTACCGAAACCGACGTCGCCGCAGATGAGGCGATCCATGGCCTCGGCGCTCTCCATGTCTTGCTTGGAGGCTTCGATGGCGGTGAGTTGATCGGGGGTTTCTTTGAAGGGGAAGGCGGCCTCGAAATCTTTTTGCCAGGGGTGATCGGGCGGAAAGGCGTAGCCACCGGCTTGGCTGCGGCGGGCGTGCAGCTGGAGCATTTCGGCGGCGTAGTCGAGGGTGGCGCGTTCGGCCGCGGCGCGGGTTTTATCCCAAGCGGCAGCGCCGATTTTTGCGAGCTTGGGGCTGGACTTGGTGAGGCCGACATAGCGGGTGAGTAGGTGCGATTCTTGCAGTGGCACGTGGATCGTCATCTGATCGGCAAACTCGACGGAGATGACTTCTTTGGAGCCGCCTTGGATCTCTAATTTGGTGAGGCCACGAAAGAGGCAGACGCCGTGCTGCAAGTGGACGAGGGGATCGCCATCGACGAGCTCGGTGAAGTCGAGCAGCTGATCGACTTGCGAGATGGTGGGGCGGGCGCGATCTTCGCGGCGGTTGAGCTTGCGGCTACGGCGCCCGAAATACTCGGTGTCGGTGATCAGCGCGATGCCTGCTTTACCCGTTTTAATGGGGAAGTTAGTTTCGAAGGCGTTGGATTTTGGGATGGTGGAGGCACTTTTGCCGACTTCGTCCAAAAGCTGACGCTTTCGGCTACGATTCTCTGCCTTGCGGAAGATAAATCCACCTGACACGGTGCCGTGCAGGTAGTGTGGCTTGAGTTTGGCAGTCAGCGGATTGTCATCCAGTAGCTCTTGAACGCGCTTGGACTCGCTCTCGCCAGCAGAGGCAAAAACGATGGAGAGGCCTTCTTTCGCCCAATCGGAAATTTGGGTTTCGAATTTAAAGCGCGCGCTTTGCTCGGATTCAAAGCGGTCGTAGCCGATCTGCGCTTGGTCGGTGTGGAAGCGGTAGTTGCCCGCTGGCTCGGATTGTATCTCGATACGCTCGGCGCTGCGGAAGAGCTCCGGGTCTGTATCCAATTCACAAATACAGTTGAGGAGGTCGTTCGCGCGGCGTTTGGCGCGGTGGGCGAGGACTTGGTAGAAGGAGCGGATGGGCTTGGGAGCGGGCGGAGACGCGACTGGCGTCGCATCGCTACGGGTGGCGGAGTTGTGTAGCGATGCCGCGCTAGCGGCGTCTTGCGTTGTGGGCGGAGACGCGACTGGCGTCGCATCGCTACAGGTGCCGGAGTTGTGTAGCGATGCCGCGCTAGCGGCGTCTTGCGTTGTGGGCGGAGACGCGACTGGCGTCGCATCGCTACAGGTGGCGGAGTTGTGTAGCGATGTCGCGCTAGCGGCGTCTTGCTTTGTGGGCGGAGACGCGACTGGCGTCGCATCGCTACGGGTGGCGGAGTCGTGTAGCGATGTCGCGCTAGCGGCGTCTTGCGTTGCGGGCGGAGACGCGACTGGCGTCGCATCGCTACAGGTGGCGGAGTTGTGTAGCGATGTCGCGCTAGCGGCGTCTTGCTTTAGATGCGGGGACGCGACTGGCGTCGGCAGTTTCTCGAATCGATAGGGATGCTCGCGGACTAGGGTGGCGGGGTCTTCGAGCGTCCATTGCACGCTGGCTTCGTGGAGGTAGCTGAGTAGGGCACCTTCGTGGCAGTGAATGGCTTCGGCGCTTTGGGCGGCGGCGATGTGGATTTCGTCGACGGCTTCGTGCGTGCGTTGCGATGTGGGGTCGAAGCGGCGGATGCTCTCGACCTCGTCGCCGAAGAAGTCGATGCGGTAGGGGCTATGGGCATCGAAGGGGTAGATATCGATCAGGCCGCCACGGGTGGCGAGCTGGCCAGGTTGCTCGCAGAGGGCTTCGGAGTCGTAATCGAGGTCGGTGGTGAGTTTTTCGATCAGGTCAGAAAAGGGGTAGGATTGCCCGACTTCGAGCGTGAGGCGGCTCTGCTCGAAGGCGGCTTTGGCGGGGCAGGTGCCGAGCAGCGCTTCGGGGGTGGCGATCAGCAGGCGCTTGGCGACGGGCGGGGCCAGGAGTGCGCTGAGCACGGTGAGGCGCTCGCAGATGCGGTCGGCGCGGCGTTGCGCGTCGATATCGGGCGGCGGATCTTCGGGGAAGTGCAAAATTTCGAGCGGCTTGGCCGACCATTGCGCGTAGCATTCAAGCTCCGCAGCCAGTTCGTGCGCTCGGCGCGGGTCGGACACCAGCGCGACGGTGGTGCAAGCAGCGGCTCCCTGTATAAGTGAGTGCAGCAGCGGGGCACGCGCCTGCTTGCACACGCCGTGGTAGAGCGTTGGTGTGGTCGGTGGGCTTGTGCGTTTTTTGGGCACTTGGTATTTGTTGCGGAGATCGGTCGGACTGATGGGATCAGACTGATCCGAGCAATTTAAGCGATTGTCTTGAGCGCGGCCTTGGCTGCTTCGGCTTCGGCAGCCTTTTTGGAGTGGCCGCTGCCGCGGCCGAGTTCTTTGCCTGCGAGGGAGACGGTGGCGGCGTAGCGGCGGTCGTGATCGGGGCCTTCGGCGGGGAGTTCTTCGTAGTGGGGCACTTCGCCGTGGTGGTGCTTTTGCGACCATTCTTGCAGTTTGCCCTTTGGGTTGATGCTGCCAGTGCTGAGCACGATCGCGTCGATCTGGTAGCCGAATAGGTGGAGAATGGTTTCGCGGGCGGCTTCGGTGCCACCATCGAGATAGACGGCACCGATGATGGCTTCGAGCGCGTCTTCTAGCATAGCTTTGCTGGGCTCGGCGTGGTGTTGGCGGTGCGCTTCGCTGACTTGCAGATGGGCGGCGAGGCCGTGGCTGGTGGCGATGCGGGCAAGCGACTTGCCGTTGACTAGGCTGGCGCGGCAGCGATCCAGCGCGCCCTCGTCGGCTTGGGGGAAGTTGGCATAGAGTGTCTCTGCGATGACGAGATCGAGCACGGCGTCGCCCAGGAATTCGAGGCGCTGGTTGTTCTCGCCGCTCTCAAGATCGCAACTGGAGTGGGTGAGCGCGAGCTGCAGCAGCGATGCGTCTTTAAAACTGTGTGGGGTGATCGATTCCATAGGGGGCGAGTGGGAGTGTGGTGAAAATATTGGACAAATTGGGATTACGGCTTGCGCAGGGGAGTGCCCCGATGCAACTTAGACCTAGTCTATTTCAGTCCGGCTGCAAATGCTGGAATCGTATTTTGCATTCATTTATTTAAACACCTTGTCGAAAGAAAATTTGCCCTCGAATCAGGCTAAAATCTTTGTCCTTGATACCAACGTTCTCCTGCACGATCCGCAGTGTCTCCATAAGTTTGAGGATAACACGATAGCGATCCCGGTCGAAGTTCTGGAGGAACTCGACCGCAAGAAATCCGCTCCCGGCGAGCTGGGGTTTTCTGCGCGGAAAATACACCGTGATCTACGCGCGCTCTTCGACGAGCGGCTGGAGACGCCGCCCGAGCTGAATGGCAAGGGTAGCTCCGCGCTGAGCCGCGATCTGCCCAATGGTGGCCGCCTGATCGTGGTGATTAACGACTACATGGTGCGCGGCCAGAACGATCACGAAGGGCTCAACCGCTTGAAGGCTACGCTAGTGGATATGGAAAAGATGGACAGCCGGATTCTGGCCTCGGTCTTTTTCTTAAAAGACGTGTGCCCTGATTGCCGTGTGATTCTGGTGACCAAGGATGCTAACATGGCGCTCAAGGGCATCGCGCTGGGCCTGGAAGTGCAGGACTACATGAACGATAAGGTAACGTCGACCAAGCTCGGCGGCGGCTGCAAGACGATTGTTGTGGATGATGAAGACTACGAATGTTTTCTGAAAGAGCACGGCGTGGATCTCTCGCCTGAGCGGACGAGCCATTTATTTATTAATGAATACATTTTTATCAGCAACGGCGAGTTTAGCGAGCCGGCGCGCTACCGGGGCGACGGCCAGATCGATGGCTTGATTCTCGGCTCGGATGTGGGCGTTAAAATCCCCAAGGGGATACGCATCCACCCGCTCAATGCGGAGCAGCGGATGCTGATGGATGCTTTGTTGGATGAAGATATCAAGCTGGTGACGTGTATTGGCAAAGCGGGTACGGGTAAGACGTTGGTCTCGATCGCGATGGCGCTCTTCCAAACGATCGGCGAGGATAGCCTCTACGAGCGCGTCTTCATTACGCGCCCGTTGGTGCATATCGGTAAAGATACCGGCGCGCTACCTGGCACGCTGGATGAGAAGATGGCACCTTACATCGCGCCGTTTTTCGATAACCTTGAAGTGCTCTTCAGTAATCGCAAAATCGTGAAGCAGCCGGATGCGCATCAAGATGATCCTGTGAACCGGATTACCTCCACACGTAAGCGCAAGAAGGCGATGGCGAAGCTGGCGAGACAACCCGGCACGAACAAACAGGAAAACGAGGAAGACGATAACAAGCCGCGCAAGCCGTACCAATTCCTTTTCGATTATGGTATGGTGGAAGTGGAGGCGATGACCTTCATCCGCGGGCGCTCGCTCTCGAATACGATTTTTATAATCGATGAAGCGCAGAATTTGACGCCGCACGAGGCGAAGACCGTAGTCAGCCGCATGGCAGAGGGCTCGAAAGTGATCCTGCTCGGCGACCCGTATCAAGTGGACAGTATGTTTCTCGATGCGTGGTCGAACGGACTGGTGCACACGGCGCAGCGCCTGAAGGGCACAGAGATCACCGCGCACTTGGAGCTGACGACAGGCGTGCGTTCCGAGCTGGCCGATCTAGCGGCGGATTTGTTGTAGCTGCGTGGGAGGTAGTGTAAGGTAGTATATGCTTGATACCTGAGGCAGTCGCACTGTTAATCCTCTTAATGAGTGATGTTAAAAAAGGCTGCTGCACACCACAGCGCGGCGGCGAAAGGTCGGCACCGGCCATCGACCTAATTGAATCAAAAGCGGCACTTGCCCCCAGCTCGACAGACGGTATGATACAAGTCGCAGGCGGGAAATTTCGCATCGGCTACGTCGGGGCTGAGGCGTGGGAGCAAGACGGCGAGGGCCCCGTGCGCGAGGTGACGCTCGATAGCTATTGGCTGGATCGCACGGTGGTGACGAATGGGCAATTCGCCGAGTTTGTGGAAGCCACGGGCTACATCACCGAGTCGGAGAGTTTTGGCTGGGCCTTCGTTTTTATCGGGCAGCTATCTAATTCCAAACAGCGCAAACTGCGTGAAACTAAAACCGTGCAAGGCCTGCAATGGTGGTATGCGATCGAAGGCGCTTATTGGCGTAAGCCCGAAGGCCCGGGTTCGACGCTTAAGAAGCGTATGGATCACCCGGTGGTCAGCATTTCTTGGCACGATGCGGTGGCCTATGCCACATGGGCGGGCAAGCGCCTGCCGACTGAGGCTGAGTGGGAGGTGGCGGCGCGCGGCCCCGAGAATGTGCAAACCATGTATCCATGGGGCACCGAGCTAGAGCCAGGCGGCAAGCATCGCTGCAATGTCTGGCAGGGCGATTTTCCGAGTAAAAACTCTGCGGCGGACGGCTATCAATGGACTGCCCCCGTCACTGCTTATCGCAAGCTCGACAGCGGCTTTTATAATTTGGTGGGCAACGTCTGGGAGTGGTGCGCCGATTGGTTCAGCCCGACATGGCACGTCAAAGAAAGTGCAGCCACCCGCACGAATCCAAAAGGGCCGGCCAGCGGCGAGAGTAAAGTGATGAAAGGTGGCTCCTTCCTTTGCCACGACAGCTACTGCAACCGCTACCGCCTCGGCGCGCGTACGGCGAATACACCCGATTCCGCCACAACGAATCTCGGCTTCCGCTGCGCGCGGGATGCATGACGCGTGCGGTAGCGCCGAGTGGCCCACTCGGCACGATTGGAAGTTGCGGCCAAACATGACTGTGATCCGTTCCCTAAACCTTAGCTCTTCGCGACCAGCCCGATATACGCTCTCACCGCCTTAGTCTGCTCGGCATGGGCGTCCGATTGGCGGAAGGCGTGTTTATAAACTCTAGTCTCGAGGCCGATCAAATCGTGCCAGACTTGCACTTGTCCGTCGCACAGCAGACCTGCGCCGATGCCGATCACGGGGATTTTGAGCGCTTGGCTTACACGCTGGGCGACTGCTGCTGGCACCAGTTCGAGGATCAGGCCGATCGCACCTGCCGCTTCGAGTTGTCGGCTCTCGGTGATGAGTTGCTCAGCAGAGTCGCTGTCTTTGGCCTGCATCGCGGGCTTTTCGATCAACTGCGGCGTAAAGCCGAGGTGCGCCCATCCGTCGACCTCTGTCGCGGCAAGCGCGGTAAAGACCTCTGGCTTGAAGCCCTCGACTTTGACGCCATCGACTCCGTCCTCCCGTAGTTGCTCAGCGGCTTCCAGGATCGACGCCAGATCCTGCGAGACTGCTTGAGGGATGTCGGCCAGCAGGTAGGCACGCTGGATACCGCGCGCCACGGCTCGCACATGATGGCGCATTTCAGCAAGCGATAGATCGTTCTGGTGCGCGTAGCCGAGCACATTAGTCGCTAGGCTGTCGCCGACGAAGATCACATCGATGCCGCACGCATCTTGAATCTGGGCGGATGGGGTGTCGTAGCAGGTCAGCATCGAGATGCCGATGCCTGCTCGCTTCATTTTGCTAAATTTCGATGTCTTCATACGATTTGAATACGTGTCTTTTCCGTTCGTAGGCAATAGGCAGGTCGTTTTCAGGGTAATTGGCAATTTCAAAGGTTCTTATTGCGATCTGTCTTTTCAAAGCAGACCCTGATGCCATGAATGATAAGGATACTCAACTTCAGGAAATCAAAGAACGGGTCTTAGCTTTCGCGCAGGAGCGGGACTGGGAGCAGTTTCACTCCCCGAAAAATTTATCGATGGCGATAGCCGCCGAGGCTGCCGAGCTGATGGAGCACTTTCTGTGGCAGAGCACCGAGGCTTCGCACGACGATATGGGAGCCGAGAAACTACGCGCCAAGGTCGGGGAGGAACTGGCCGATGTGTTCATCTTTGCCATCGAGTTTGCCAATATCACCGGCATCGACATCGCCGCCACCATTGAGGCAAAAATGAATCGGAACGCTGAAAAATACCCCGTTGAAAAAGCCAAAGGCCGCAGCGTGAAATACACCGAGCTGTGATCTTAGCGACAGCTTGCAGCGGCGTCTTTTAAAATTAAACTTACTCCCCCAGCTTTTTATTGCGCGTGCCGCGCCAGTTTTCGCGGTGTTTGCGAATCCAGTCGAGTAGGGCGCGCTCGAAGCCGATGTCTTTACCCTGTTTTTCGGATTCGATCCATTTGTGACGGAGAATCTCTTCACGTTCGGCTAGAAACTCCTGATACAGAGTGGAGCGTTGCGCAAAACCTTGGTTAGAACAGGTATTTGAAGCTGTATTTGGCATATCTTTATTCTCCTCACTCATACGACTGATTGCACATCCTATTATGCAGATTTAGCAAACTACAGGAAAAGACCTTGTTGGCTAGTTAAAAAAGGAAGCACCAGGTTATTTTTTACCCAGAGTGTTTAAAATATGCCGCGCAATCTTCATAAACTCCTGAGCGGCCTTCGAGTCAGGGTCGCTGATCACGATGGGGATGCCCTTATCGCAGCCGATACGGATATTGGGATCGAGCGGCAACTGTCCGAGCAGCTCCGTTCCGAGACTTTTGGCCGTTTCACTGCCGCCACCTTCGCCAAATAGCATCTGGCGCGAGCCATCCGGGGCTTCCAAATAGGTCATATTTTCGACCACGCCGAGAAGGGGCACACTGACTTTCTCAAACATGCGGGCACCGCGGCGAGCGACATTGGCCGCTGCCGGCTGGGGCGTCGTCACAATCACCGCGCCCTCCAGCGGCAGCGTCTGCACCAGAGAGAGTTGCGCATCGCCGGTACCAGGTGGCAGATCCACCACGAGTATCTCTAGCTCGCCCCAGTTGACCTGTTGGGCAAATTGCTGAATCGTCTTCATAATCATCGGGCCACGCCAGACGACGGGCGTGTCATCATCGATCAGAAAGCCCATCGACATGGTGCGCACGCCGAAGTTTTCGATCGGCATGATCATGTCTTTTTCAATCTCGGGGCGGCCCGCCGCGCCCAACATCAGTGGCACGGAGGGGCCGTAAATATCGCAATCCATGATGCCGACACCCGGTTTGCCTTGCTCTTCCAGTAGGCGCTGGAGTGCGCAGGCAAGATTCACGGTGACGGTGGACTTGCCGACGCCGCCTTTACCACTCGCGATGGCGATGGCGTATTTAACCTTCTGCATGGCTGCGCTGTTAGTGGGGGCGCTACCAGCACCGCCGCCAGGGCTGGGTTGCTGTTTCGGTTGCGAGATTTCCATCCGCACCTTGACGTCTTTGATCCCTGCGAGCGCGCCGACTGCGCTCTTGATGTCGGCTGCGATCTTTTCAGGCACAGCCTCGTCGCCCGTGGTGATTTCGATGCCAACTTGCACTTGGCCAGCGTTGACTTCGATCTCGCGCACCAGGCCGAAAGAGACGATATCGCGGCTGAAACCAGGGAATTTGACTGTTTTGAGGGCGGCTTGGATGTGTTCTTTATCTGACATAGCTAGGAAAATGAAGTTGAAACACTCCCAGCGCAGTTCAACACGAATCGTATATTTTTTGTTTTTTGTAGAAATCTATTCACAATGCAGATTTTCAATTGCGATCTGCGGGCGCTTTCGACTATTTAATAATCATGCGTCTTACTGTTTTACTTTTAGTTTCCGTCTTCTTCGTTTCACTCGCTCCTCAGGCGGTCTTCTCCCAGACCATCCCACTGCAAGATTTGATCCGCGACGGTGAGGGCAAGCTCTCCATCGCCATCGATAGTACCGATTCCACTGTGAGCACCTTGGCGCGTCGCGCTTTCGGCCTGCACGGTGGCTTCGTGGTCACTACCGCCAACAACGCAGCATTTCAAGTCAAGATCGAGCCTGCTAGTGGCTCTTCCGTGCTACTTACAGTCGGCTCAGGCCAGCCCTACACCGAGCAACTGCGCCGCACCGTCCCCGGTAGCGACTTACCAAACGCCGTACTCCGCGCCTGCGATCTAGTGGTCGAAGCGACGCTGCAAGCCAGAGGCTTCTTCGCCGGGCGTCTCGCCTTCGTCAGTAAACAACGCGGCGTCTCCGAGATCTACACCAGCGATCTACTCTTTAACCGTGTGCGCCCGCTCACCCAAGACCGCTCACTAGTCACCGGACCCAAGTGGTCGCCCGACGGTCGTAGTTTGGTTTATACCACCTATTACAAGACTGGCTTTCCCGATATTTATAAAATCGATCTTGGCAGCGGTAGCAAAACACCCATCGCCACTTTTAAAGGCACCAACACTGGCGCGACTTTCAGCCCCGATGGCCGCCAGATCGCGATGACACTCTCTGGAACTGGCAACTCCGAGATCTACGTATCCGATAGCCGTGGCAAAAATATGCGCCGCTTGACGACGAACAAGAGCCTCGAAGCCAGCCCCAGTTGGTCACCCGATGGCCGCCGCCTCGTTTATACCTCCGATGCCCCCGGCAGGCCGCAACTCTTCGAGATGTCCAGCACTGGTGGCCCTGCTCGCCGCCTGCCGACCAATATCAGCAGATACTGCGCGGAGCCTGTCTGGAATCCGACCGATGAGAGCCAGATCGCCTTCACCGCCGCCGTCAGCGGCGGCTTCCAGATCGCGCTCTACGATACCAAGACGCGCACCAGTAAAATTCTCACCCGCGGCGCATCCTCCTTAGAGCCAGCGTGGCTGCGCGATGGTCGCCACATCGTCTTCACCCGCCGCGATGGTGCCAACACGCGCCTAATGTTACTCGACACCGTCAGCGAAAAAGTAAGCCCCCTTCACAACCCCAGTTTCGGGGACACCTCGTCGGCCAGTTATGTTTACTAGAGCTTACTAGCAGGGCGTAAAGTATTTCAACGAGTAAGAAAAAGACCTCTGTTTCGCCTTTAATGGCGTCTTGTTTCTGTTAGCTCCTGCGGGGCGTGGGAGGGCGGTTGTCCCCAACCGCCGCGGTGGTGGGCGGGCTGTGGCTATCAATTCATAAAACCGCCTAAAGGCGGGACTCCAACCTTGCCCGTCGCAGGGCGTGGGAGGGCGGTTGTCCCCAACCGCCGCGGTGGCTGTGGTATTAGTTTATGAAACCGCCTAAAGGCGAGACTCCAACCTTGCGCGTCGCTGGGAGGGAGGGCGGTTGTCCCCAACCGCCGCGGTGGCTGTGGTATTAGTTTGTGAAACCGCCTAAAGGCGGGACTCCAACCCTGCGCGTCGCGGGAGGGCGGTTGTCCCCAGCCGCCGCGGTGGCTAGGGTATTAGTTTATAAAACCGCCTAAAGGCGGGACTCCAACCTTGCGCGTCGCGGGGCGTGGTACTGGTGCGTGTAGATGCGCCCGCTACATTTCATCCGCGATGTCTTCGAGGGGGTAGCTCCAGATCTCGCTCAGGGTGGGGTGATACCAGTGGACTTTGAGCAGGTCTTTGACGGTGGCTTTTAGGGTCACGGCGACGGCCATGGCGTGGATGAGTTCGCCGCCGTCTTTGCTGACGCATTCGGCACCGAGCACGACGCCGGTGGCGCGAGCAGCGAAGACTTTTACGTAGCCGTATTTAGCCTCTATTAGGATCGACTTGCCGTGATCATCGAAGGGGTAGTCGGCACTTAGGTAGTCGATGCCGCGCTGCTTGAGTTGCGCTTCGGTCAGGCCGACGCTGCCGATTTGCGGGTCGGTGAAAACGACGCCGAGAAGGTCGTCGTAGTTGACGGGCGCTGCATTGCGACCGGTGGCATGCTTGGCGGCGAGTTCGCCTTGCATGATGGCGACGTGTACGATCTCGTGCGGGCCGGCGACATCGCCACAAGCATAGATGCGGGGGTTGGCGGTCTGCTGCATGGCGTTGCATTCGATGTGGCCGCTCTTGCGCGTTGAAATTTCGGCGGCTTCGAGGCCGAGCCCCTGCGTGGCGGCTTGGCGCCCGAGGGCGTTGAGCAAGTGCGGTGCTTGAGCGGTGCATGTTTGGCCGTCGTGCTCAAAACTCACGGTGAATTGCCCTTCGCTGTGCGAAACCTTCTGGAGATTCGTATCGGTGTAGAGCTGGATGCCTTCGTCGCGAAAGGCGGTTTCGATCACGCTGGCCGCCTCGGGCGATATCTCTTTGAGAATGTGGGCGCTGCGTTGGATCTGGATGACTTCGCTGCCGACGCGGCGCAGGAATTGCGCTAGCTCGCAGGCCACGATGCCGCCGCCGAGCACGATGACTTTTTCGGGGAGGAAATCGAGATCGAGCACATTGTCGCTCGTCCAGTAGGGCACTTCGCTCAGGCCTTGTATTGGTGGAACGGATACAACAGAACCGGTGGCGATCATGAAATGATCGGCGGTGAGGCGGGTGCCATCATCGAGCTCGATGGTCTTGTGATTAATAAATTGCGCGCGGTTGCGGAAGAGGGTGAAGCGGTCGCTTTGGAGCTGCTCTTGGCGATACTCGGCGAACTCCGCAATGATCGCGAGCTTGCGCCGTTGCAGCGTGGCCATATCGGCAGCGGCGGTGGGAATGTTGAGGCCAAACTGATCGCCCTTTTGCGCGAGGTGCAGCACTTCGGCGGAGTAGATCAAGGTCTTGGAGGGCATGCAGCCTTTTAGGATGCAGAGGCCACCGAGCGTCTCGGCGGCGTCGACGATGGCGACGTGCTCGCAGGTCTCGCGAGCGGTGCGTGCGGCTGCGTAGCCTCCGCTGCCGCCTCCGATTACGATGAAGTTGTAGTGTGTTTGGCTCATTTTTCTTTTTCCTCGTATTGTTTATTATAGAAGGGCACGCGGCGCTGGCTGTCTGGCGTGACGAGTTGTGGTCGGGCCGCATCGACTTCGTCGACCTTACTACGGCTAACTTCCGCCCAGCGCAAGGCGCTGAAGAAGATCGCAAAGAAGCTGAAGAAGACCGCTGGTGACATGAAGGGCGTGTCGACGAGAGCCAGCACGGCGACCGCGCTACAGCCGAAGAGTAGATGATTCGTGAGGCGGATATTATGCCGCCCGCGGATGTAGCGCGCGATGAATGCGATCAAAAAACCGAGCACTAGTAGGAAGCCGAAAATTCCAAACTCGGCCAGTAGTTGTAATAGATCGGAAGCAGCACGCTCGCTTCTCTGCCCGAGTAAAAAGTCGTTGCTATAAAACGGGAGTAATTTGCCGTAGCTATCAAAACCCCAGCCGAAGAGTGGGCTATCTTTAAACATATTGTAGGCGGCGCTACGGAGTGCGGTCGCATCGGGCGAAAAGGCGTTGTCTTGGAAGATTCTAAAAATGCCGCCGGCGAAGCTTAGGCACGCGGCGAGTCCACTGGTGACGGCGATCGGCTTGCGGTGGATGTCTTTGGAGCTGGCTAGAAAGTCGACGGTGACGATCAGTAGCATCGCTGAGAGCGTGAGCAGTAGAATGGCGGAAGGCAGTGGGGCTTCGACTAAGAAGCCGGATGCGCCCAGCAGTGCGCCGCCAGTGAGATACCACGGCCCTGTTGAGTGGATGAATGTGGGGCTATCTTCGTAGCGGGTGGAAAGCAACGCCATGGCGATGCAAGCGCAGCACCAGAGCGTGGCAAAGGCGGCCCAGTGCCCGTCGTAGGGGAAGAACGCGAAAAAGTCGGTCGCTCCGGTGCCGGGAGTGAAGAGCGGCTGAGCCAATCCGAGGCCTTTTTGAACGTAGCCGAAGACGCCGAGCAGCACCGCGCCGAAGCAGAGGCAGGGCAGGGCGCGTTCAAAAAAGGCGCGTGATTTTGGTACGATGTACAGCGAAGTCAGCATCAAGTAGGTGGCGCAAAACCCGAAGATAGTCAGCCAAGTCGAAGTATCGACGGCCGAGGTGGGGCGCCAGATGTTGATCGGTTCGACGATGTGGTAGATCGTCTCGCCGAGCGCGAGTGTGCCCAATGGGTTTTGAGTCAGGCCAATGATAAATTGCAGAGCAAGTATCCAGGCGGGGGCGGTGCAAATCCAAAATTTCGGCCAGAGTAGATCGACGAAAAAGGGGTGCGTCTGCTCGTGAGTTTTGAGAATGACGGGCGTGAGGCTACCGATGATCAGCAAGCTGCCGAGTAGCCAGAACGAGCGCGGATCGCCGATCCAGTTCACGGCGAGCGACGTCAGCAGAATGACCACAAAGAGCGTGGTCTCGGCGGGCGTGAAGCTATCGCGCAGGAGTTTATCGCGAGGCAGAAGTTGAACAGTGTGTTCCAAAGTTTAGATCAGGAGTTGGGCGTATGAAAAAGCTAAAGTGTGTGTGGCCAACAGATAGACTCGGCGATTTCGCGCGCGCAGTCGAGGCCGCAGAGTCGCTCGACGATCGCGAGGGCAAACTCAGTGGCCGTGCCCGCACCGCGCGAGGTGATGATTGCCCCGTCGATCACAACTGAGTCGAGGCGTGCGGCACCCAGCTCGGCACGGGTCGAGGGGTGGGCGGTGTAGTCAATCGGAGCGACGGCTTCCATTTCTTCAAAGCCAGGGTGTAGGAGTATCAATGCGCGTTGCTGAGTCATGGCGTATTTTGGGTATTATTGGTTTACAAATGAAATCACAGTCTCCCAATACTCGCGACCGGCGACTTCGATCACGTTGCCGTGACGGGCGCCTTCGACGAAGAGCTTATACTTCGATCCTTTGATCCGCTCCCAGTTTTTTTCGGCGTGGCTGAAGGGGACGGTGCGGTCGTGGGTGCCGTGGATAATCAGAATCGGGCAATCGATCTTCGGCAGGCGCGCGTAGTTATCAAACACATCCCATGGTAGGAGTTTGACGCCGGTCATCACGCGGAAAGTGGAGGTGAAGGCTCCATCAAAAATCAACCCGGAGACGGGCTTTTGCGCCGCCAGCCATGCGGAGGGGCCGCTGCCGAGCGAGCGGCCGTAGAGGGTGATGTTTTCCGGCTTGTAGCCGAGGACTTCGATGGCGTGTTGATAAGTCGCTTCGATGGCGGCATAGCAGCCATCCTCGCTCGCTTTGCCCGTGCTGGTTCCGTAGCCGGGATACCCGTAAGCGATCACCGAGATGCCGAGCCGTTGAAAACTTTCTAAAAAGGGGCGCGCCATGCCGATATCTTCCCCGTTGCCGTGGCTGTAGATGAGTAGCTTGTCGGAGTTTCCAGCTTGGTCAGCCTTGAGGTGGTAGGCTGAGATACGATCGCCGGCGCGGGTATCGAGTTTGAAAATATGCGCGTCGTCTTGATAGCTACTGGGCGGCGCGGGGAAGATCAGATCCTCTGCACGCATAAATGCATACACGTTCAGACCTGCATACGCGATGCAAAAAGAGCAGAGAAGTAAGATAGAAACATTGGTTATCATTTGCTTGAGGCATAGAGGCGCGGCCGCCACGCTGCCTTTTTCAATATCGGTTCGCTCCGGAGATCAAACGCAATTCCCTTAAAATGGCCAATTCAGAGACATCTATTTCCTTTTCACGTCTGGGGCGCGAAATTGCCTCGCCGGTGATCGTCGATCTCATGGCGCGTGCGCTGGCCAATCCGGATCTGCTCTCGCTGGCCGCAGGCTTTACCGATAATGCGGCGCTGCCGCGCGAACTAGTCGGGCGCTTCGCCGCCGAGCTAACGCAGCCGGGGCTGGATGACGAGCCGCTGCAATATGGCCAAAACCAAGGCCGGCAGCGCCTACGCGAGCTGTCTTGCGCGGCAATCGCGACCCACCCTGGCGAACGCGCGGGCGCCTTGGATCCGCGCGACATGTTCATTACCAACGGCTCGCAGCAAGCGCTCTATCTCGCAGTGCAAGCCATCTGCGATCCGGGCGACATCGTGCTGGTGGAAGAGCCGAGCTACTT
>Ga0307933_1001155_pt1 | contig 21755 bp, 17 predicted proteins | sample OrgLakmetageno88_FD_201811 | JGI IMG/M metagenome (GOLD analysis project Ga0307933, IMG submission 201811) | Saline water microbial communities from Organic Lake, Antarctica - #88 | ecosystem: Environmental > Aquatic > Non-marine Saline and Alkaline > Saline | place: Antarctica: Organic Lake... | reverse complement strand
TTCATGGGTTTATTGTCATCAACATGTTCACATGTAATGGTTGATCGAATTAAATTTAATGCGTTTTTGCATCTTGAAATATTTGAAAGGAGATTGAATTTTTTATCTTTGTTCAAACGAGTCATTCTTTCAATCATTTTTTTATCCGAAAATCCATCAATTTTAATATCGTCCAGTGTCGCATTATCTTTGAGTTGTCTTAAACTATTTTTAATTTCATATTTGAATATCTTTCCAGTGAAGTATTTAATATTCAATTTGTGAATGGAAAAATTAGTTTTCAACATGTCCATCAATTGAAAAAACATTGATTTGTCAATGATCTTGACGTCCAAATCCACAACGTAAGGCATAGATTGATGATGTTTGATGAAAAAATCAAACAATTCTTTTGTTTTGCATACAAATTTTTGAGGACATTGAAAATTATTTGCCAAATGGTCTTTCACTGCTAAAACATTTTTCAAATCCTTTGATCTACACGCTTGTTCCAAAATGGATTCATCTTCTTTTTGTATTTTGATTGGTTTTCTTTTAAAAAATTCAGAATCAAAATATTCATCAAAATCCTTGGTGGTCAATATTTTTAAATTGTTGTTCATTTTTGTGCGTATGTGAATTTTTGTTTTGTTTTTCAAATCAACAGAAACACAACAAATGATTTCTTTTTATAGTTTTCAACTATCAATCATTGTGAAATATAGAATATTCTTTTTGTATTTTAGATCAAAGCAAATTATTTTACAATCAAAAAATAAACATTTTCAATCAAAACTAAAAAAATGAAAATAGTCAAACGACCAAAATTATCTGCTGATTTTAGAAAATGTGCTCGAAACATTTCTATCCAATCTTTCAACTTGTTTTACAATGATATTCAAAATTTGATGATTCATCTGAATGAAAAATATATTTTATTTCAAAAAAAACAATATGATTTTGAAGAAAAATACAATCATGATTTGATGGATGTTGAAGGTCTTCGATTTGTTCGACATCAATTGTTGCAATCACTTTTTTATAAATGGGCAGCAATGTTAGAAAAGTATGAAGTTTATGACATTAACAACATGATTATTCGAATCAAAAAATCTAAAAATATTGAAAAACATTATAAAAATGTTCGAAAAAATATTATTGAAAAAGATGACGTGCAGTTGCAAGTTTTATATGAGGAACACATTGATTTGAAAAATAATTGTGAGCGATATCAAAATGCAATGAAAGAATGGATACCACAAGAACCGAAAATTTACAGAACTGAATTAATCAACTCCAAAGATTGCACAAGTTCCATACATACTATCTATAGAAATCAGTATGAATGCATATCAGATTGCATATTTGATCCCGAATCTCTTTACGGAATGAAACCTACTAATGTTGTTCAAAATGATGAAGAGATGAAACGAACAGGATTTATTTTTGGTATACCTGTTGTTTTGATGAAAAAAAAATTAAAATCTGGCAACAGGAAAGAAGACGATGAATTGTATTTCAAGATATATGATATTGTTTACAATCAAAATATTCAACAAAAAAAAACAATCAAGGATTTATGGTTGTTGCTAGAATCTTTCAAAACTAAAAGTCATGAATTGAACGAAGCAAAAAATTCAATAACACTCAACGCATTGTCTGAATTTTCTCCGCACTATTGTAGAACTTATTTTTGCTCCATTGATTTTGTGATACGAAAGCAAAGTAAAATGATGATTCCTTATATTGTTCAGTTAAAAGAAAACATTGGAACAATAAGCATACATAACATAAATAGATTTATTCGATATCAGATTGAAGGTTTGACAGAAAAGAAATTAATTGAAAGGATTTTAATAAAAAAAATGAACACATTGAGTTCATTGTTTATTCAATTGCTGTTTGCATTATTTTCAGGTCAAACATGCGTGAGTTTTTTGCATCAAAATTTGTCTTCCAAGAACATCAACGTCAAAAGCATTTATCCAAAAACAAATTTATATTATGAATACAATGGAATCATATACAAAGTGCCAACATATGGAAATTTATTAGTATTGCATGATTTTTCAAATTCAACAGTCAAAACAACAACACATTATTCTGAGCCAATAAACATTTTACTACATCATCGAAAATACTTTGACATCAAAGATTTCCAATATTTGGATATGATGTCTTTTTTGAGACATTATTATAGCCAAGAAGATAAACATTTTTTGGATCAATTGTGTGAATACGATATTTTTGATGAATTGGAACCATTCAAATCTATAAGCAATTATTTTTTGAGTTGCAGTCAACCATTGAATTCAGAAAACTTTTTAAAAATTCATCCTGTCGAATATAATTGTCAGCGCATATTTGTCGATCCCTATAAAACAGAAGAATATGAGACTGTGAATATTGAAATCAATAGACCTTTGTTGGAAAGTGATGAAAAACAAAAATCTAATGCACAATGGCAATTCAAAGATGAGAACAGAAACATTTTGTACAAAAACATGAAAGAATGCACAATGTGTGATCAACAAAACACAAAACATTCTTTTTACTCATGGCATCCAATAACCTTGAAAACATTGTGTTCTGAAAATGCATCTATTGAAAGATGGTTTGGTACAAAAACTGCAAGATCATTGATTGTTGAATGGGAAGATTTGAACAATCAAGAAAGAAAATTAATTAATCATATAAAATCATTTGATTACTATCGTTGATTGAAAAATAAAATTTATTGTGTTATGAAATTAAACAATTTTTGTGTTTGATGATTTGAAATATTTTGTTTGACAAATTGATACCACAAAGATAAAGGTTCCGTTTGATTTCTTGTATCTTTTGATCTAAATAATAAATTCTTGTTTGAAAAAGAACTCTTGCAAAACCAAATTAATTTTTTGATCAATTCTTTTTTTGAATTTTCATCTTCTGAATCAAGATTAAAAATTCTGCACATCTGGTCACGATGATAAAAAACAAATTCCTCATCATCCAAAAAGCATTTCATCCATTCATCTCCACAATGCTGATCCATGCAAGAAACTAAAATATCTGATTTTAAAATATCAAAAGCATTCTCATCATCAAAATTGGAGTCAATTAATTTCTTTAATCTTGGTTCCAGTGGTTGATTCAATCGTTCTTTCCAAAAATTACAATTGTTTGCTTCATTCAATCTTTCATACCATATCCATGAAAATATTTTCATCATATTCTGATCCCCTTTCATTCCTCCATAAATAGATCGAATCCACAAAGACCATGCATATGGACACACTGTTGCTTTTGATTCATATGGTGAATTTTCAATCAACATAAAAGTGTCATAATCACTTGTCAAATGCTCATAACAATTGTCTCTTGATTTACTATCCGAAACAGATGCAACAATGTATAACAAGTGTTTCATCAAAATGTTGGACACTTTGGTTTGAATTCTGTTTGTGAACATCATTAAAGCAGCAAGAATTGGAATTTCCTTTTTCATTTCACTGTCTTCCATCATAATAATCATATATCTTCTACAAAAATGATTCAAATCTTTTTCAATCAAATATTTTGCAACTTTACAACAAGACCATGTTTTTGAGTTTCTTGTCAATTTTTGCAAGTTGCTGTACCAAACTGATTTTGGAAACACATCATAATGATTTTCCATTTTGTCTAAATTTTTAATTCCAGCATCCAATAATCCATTTTCAATGTAAATTGAAATTGTTTCATTTGAATTTAATTCTATTTTTTTGAAATTAAATGATTTACTTGACAAAAATTCAGGATAATGATGTGTTGTTTTTTCTTTGAAAAATTCATTTATTTTTTTTTGTTTTTTGAAACTTTTGTTATTATTTTGATTGGAGACAATGACTTCAGGAATATTTTCAATATCATCAAGACTTGAAAAACCAAATGGATTGTTTTTTAATGTATTTTCATTAACGTGTGTCCATTCTTCAAATTTGTTTTCGATTTGCATATCATCATCTTCCATTTGCTTTTGAACATATTCAAAATGCCACTGTAATGTTTTATTTTCATCCACAAACAAATAAATTTCTGTTTTCAAAGTTTCCATTGTTTTCAAAGTTTCCGTTGTTTTTAAAATTATTTTTTTGTTATTTTATTATATTTGGATGGTTATACATTACAAAAATATTTTTAATTTTATATTCTTTTTCGGACTCTGTTTGATCTTCTGTGAATTGTTTGAATTATTCCAATATGTTTAGTTTTTCCTTGATTTCTTCTTGATCTTCTTTTTCCATTCTCCATAAACAAACCAAGATTTTGATTTGTTTTTTTTCTAATGTCTGTTCCTATTCGATGTTGATAAAATTCATTTTTTGATTTCTTTGATTTTTTGGGTACAATATCTTTTTTTTCAACAGTTTCAGTTTCCATTTTTCGAATTGGAATAACACTTCTATCAATTTTGTGCATAGGATGATTCTCAGGGTATCGATTTGAATGCATAAACATTGTATTTTCTTGTTCTTTATTTTCTGTTTTTGTTTCGTTACTTTCAATTGCACTCGAACAATATTTTAATACTGGATCAGATTCATATTCATTTTTTTCTTCTTCTTCTGTTAATTGAGAATCATAGGTTATCGGTGATTGAATTTGACTCGCTTGGTATTCATATGTCTGTTTGGATTCAATAGCATCATTCAAAACATTTAAATTGTTTTTTTGTTCAATTGGTTGATCATCCATATGTTTGTTAACTGGAACATCGCATTGATTATACCCAGATAAATTAACATATTGTTGTGAATGTTGATTTGTTTTTTGATTGGAATGGTTTGAATGAACTACTTGATTTGGAGAAGGTGGATTTATTGGAATTTGATACGGTGTGTGGGTATTGCAATGTTCATAATTTGATTGTTGAAATGGCTGTTGTGCGTGAACTACTTGTTCAATAGATTGTGGACTTCCTGAAAGATATTGAAATGAATTGTTGTTTTGTTCTGTTTCATGATTCGTATTTCTTGAATCAACAGCATTCTTTATTGTTTCTCCTATTCTTGAAGTGTATTTAAATAAATAATTCATTTTATTTCCAATTGTTTATGTTTAATTTACTTTTTCAAGTGTTATGTCATCTTATTGGAAAGAATTTTAATGCTCAAACAAATAAAAACATTTATCATAAAATAAAAAAGATTCAAGCTTTTATTTGAAAATTTATTGTCATTTTTTTTTAAATATATTGAAAAATCAAAATGATGGAAGATGATTTTTACAGGATAATTGGTTCACATATTGATTCCATAATTTCTCAACACAAAATTGTTGTTTTTGCAAAATCGCAATGTCCATTTTGCATCAAAACAAAGAAAATAATGAATGATTTGAATTTGAATTACGCGTGGACAGACATCGATACATTGGACGAACAAAAGGCTGTGTATCAAACGCTTTATAAAAAATTCAATCAACAAACAGTTCCCTATATTTTTATAAAAAATCATTTTGTTGGTGGTTGCAGTGATTTTGAATTGTTGGTCAATGGAGGAGGATTAAAACAATTGTTGTTGTAAATGAAAATGATTTATTTATTTTTATCATTCGTGTGATTATTTTTCAGCCATTCCATGATTTCAAATATATTGCTTTCCAAAAGCATGTGAAATTTTTCAAACTCAACTATATTAAAAGAATCAAATTTTTCACCTTCCCAATTATTTAATGCTCTTGTCAACCATTCTTTTATATGCTTTGCTTTGTCGGTTTCTAAACATTGATCTGCCATTTGAATGATCTCATTAAAACTCAAGCAATTCAACCAATGAAGAATCAAATACAAATGATGCTTGTATTGTGTGTGTGTAACTCTAACTAAATTAATATATTGTAATTCAAACTGGGACATATCCAACCAATCACAATTCATTTCATTGTTTAAAAAACTCATAAAATATTGATTGAATGGGACAGATGATTTGGAAACAGATTGATTCATATTTGATAATTTGTGGTAAACATGTTGTGTTTGAATATATTTGCATCTTGTTTGATTATTTGAATCCCACCCCATGGATTCATAAAGTGTAAATTGCTTTTGTGAATAATTTTTGATCATTGCTCTGAAATAGGTTGAACTCTAAAACAATCGAAAATTAACAAATCAAATCACAAAAACAATTAAATAAAAAAACACAAACTCGTTCTTCTTGTGCCATGGAAACCATAATTGAATTCCACAACAACGGATCATCTACCATTCCAATGTCTCTATTACACAACCAATTTATATGTGTTTGATTTTCTTTTAATGAAAGCTTACAAAATCCTCCAGGTTTGAATTGAATATCTGAATTAGAAATCTCTGGTGAAAAACAAATATCCCATGGCATTCCATTGGAACATTGACATATTTTGATATGATCTGAAAACCATCTGTACAAGAAATGAGGATAATCTTTGTTTTTGTTTTTTGATTTCAAATTTGATTTTAGTTGAGGAATGTCATGTTTCAATAAATTGTAATAAATTGTGTGTGATTGATAATTTAATTGATATGGATCGGCTCTTATTTCATCATAAATGAAATAAACTCGACTTTTGTGAAGACTCGTTATTACGAATGGTGACCATCGGTTATGATGCAATATGTTGAGATTGATCACTTGTCTTGATTTTAATAACTGTTTTTTCAAATTGATTGCCTCCGAAACACAACCCGTAGGATTTATCGGGAGAAATCCGAAATCCGAAATTTTGAATATTTTATCATATTTTTTGTACATTTGATTGTTTAATGTTTGATATTCTCTACAGTCTTTGTTGATGTTGTTTGAAAACCATTCTGAACATTTCACAATCCAATATGAAAAATGAAAATTCTTGGAATCATTCTTTTCAATTTCCAAAATCTCATTTTCGTTTCTCTTGAATTCTTTTATTTCTTCTTCAATTTGATTTCCAAAATATTTGCATGATGTATACTGAATCATCATTTGAATTTGAGAAAATAATTCCATTGGTTTATCTTTTAAATCACTGTACAATTTATCTATAACATTGCACACAACACCATTAAATTCTATTGCCCTGTAAATGAAAAATAAAACCGAAACAAATGTTTCTTGATTCATGAAACGGGACACAAACATCAAGAAACGATTGCATCTATTTGGTTGTTTGTCGTCTGAATATTTAGGGTTCAACATTTCATTGAACAGTGTTTTGATCTTTTCATTATGCATCATTTTTTTGTTGAGCAATTGATTATAAAAATCTATTTGAAATGCAATTTCCCAAAATCCTTTTAAATTTATCCATTTTTCCATCTTTTGATTGAACCCATAATCCAAAACGTGAAGATTATTTTGATGGTCTTGTGAAATAAATCGATATTCTTTACCTTTGATTATTTTTCCATTTTTCGTTTGCACCAAATAACTATTTTCTTTTGAAAATATTCCAAGATTCAATCTTGAAAACATTTGATTTTCTGATTTCAGTGGTTCATAAACATAGTTGTTCACTTCATTGTTTTTTTTAACACAAAACATTTTTTTGCCTAAACATTCCATCAACAATTCTTTCATTTGTTTGCAAAACCAATCTAAATTGCAATTTATGTATTTCAAATATTTGTGGTTCATCAAATAGTCTATTTTCCTATTGGTTGGATATTTTAATTCTCTCAATGGTATTATTTTAGGTATGCTTGATATGAAATCATACTCGACATTGTAATCGAATCTCATGGGATGAATAGATTCTGGTCTTCCAACATATTCCTTGTAGTGTTCATACAAATATACATAGAAATGGTGTGTGAAATGATATTCATTTTTCAAATCTTTGAATTTTATTTTGTCTGTTTTCAAAAAATGATCATCGTGTGGTTGTGCCAATTTTAATTTCTTCAATCGTTTTTGAATTTGATTCCATTCCATTAATTCATTTTTTTTAAATTGATTTTTAATTTCCAAGTCATTTTGATTGCAGTGATATTTTAAATTTTTCACGTGGTTCAATTTGTTTAAATGTTCATCAATGTATGGATTGAATATCCAAAATATACATGGATGATTTGATTGAAATGTGAGTTTTTGATATTTTTTTTGTTGGGGTTCACCATAATGCAATTTCTTTAAAATAGTTGGAAGATATATTTTTTTGAAATGGTTTACAATGTCTGGTCTTTTTTCTTTGATCAAATGGTCTATGATGATTTCTATCAATTTGTTTTGAAACAATATTTCATTGGATTTGATTTGATTGAATTTTTTTTTGGGCAAAACATAAAGTTTTTTTTTATGATTGATTGTGTTTGTTTGATTATTTGCCTTTTGAAATGTAGTTACGGAATACACTTTAAATCTAAAACGTTCATTTTGAATTGCCATTTTATTGATTTCAGAGCAATCGTGTTTTATGTGCAACAATTGGTCAACATGTTGAGATATGTGGCTTTTGTACAAACTTGACCAGATAATTGGGTTTTGAATCAAAATCATTCTTGTCGCCTTGTTTAATCCCAACAATTGAAATACATCTTTTAATTTCAAAAATTTGAAAATGTCTGCACATACTGAATATGAAAAAAGAGAATCGATTTGAAAAGAATCAGTTTTGATCAAAATGTTTTGTTGTTTTTGTTTTTTAGATTGACTTTGAATTGAGTCAGTTTCTTGTCTTGATCTTTTGAGAGAATATTTTTGAATTTGCTGTTTATGATTCAGCGTTTTAAAAATATGAGTTCTCATCAAATCATCGTTGATGTTGAATTTTTTGTAAACTTTTTCTTCAATCGCTTGAATTATTGTTTGTTTGATTGTGTTGATTTCTTTGATCTTTTCAATAAAATTTTCAATTGGTTCGTCAAATGTGTTGATTTGACATTTTTCATTGTTTTCATCAACAAATTCACAAACAGTTATTCCAAACATGGTTAAAGGATTCACATATTTATTTATCCAATGATTAGTTATGGTTTCATTTATTGTTTCGGGACATTTTTTTGAAAAATGTTCAAAATTAAATTTCTTGGTTGGAATAACATAGGAAACGTTCATTCTTTTTTTCAATGTGAAATTGATTTTTATTTTTTAATTAAAATACAAATATTGATGTGTCAAAAACACGTTTTTAAATAAAAAATACATAAAATCGTGGAATATTCTTTCATTTGATTTTTTTTCGCACAGGAATGCATATGGGAGGACTTTTTTTAAATGAACATGTTTCTCTTGATTTTTTAGCACATTTAAAAAGATAATTGAAATTTTCATTCAAATCATCATGTTCGTTGTTCAAATAGGTTTGTTTTTTGTAAAAATGATTTATTTTAATGTTGTAATGATCAGCCCATTCTCTGCACAAAATCCAATCCTCTTCATTTCTCACAAATCGTCCATCTTCCAATAATTCAAATAAACACATTCTGCTATCATAATCAATGCAAAAATGAACAATACTCGAAGCATTTTCTTCTATCACAGATTCAGAAAAATAAAATTCGGAACCAAAAACATATCTCAATAGATTGATTCTATCATGTTTCAAAATATAAGGAATTACATGTTTTTTAAATTCTTCAATATCCACGTTTGAATGTTCAAAAATCATGCGAACCATTTGAATATGATCCAATACACAGGCTTCTCTCAATATACCAAGATTCAATTTTGAATTTGTCATGATGTCAAGAAAAATAAAAAACAATTCACAACAATCATATGTTCGTTGTGATGTTTTTCTTTTTTTCATCATTATGCATATGGCAGATTGAATTTCAAATATTGAAAAATCGTTTTTTTCAATAAAACAATTTATTTGTTTGGTTGAAATGGATTCATCTTTGCACATTTCAATTAAATCATTGTGTTTTTGTATTTTTGATTTTGTAATTGCACTGAATGGGTTTGTGAAAAACATTTTTTGTTTGAATTAAAATGGAATGAGTGTTGTTAACAAAATGAGTATTTGTTTTAAATCATAAATAATAAAATGTGCGTGGAATTTGCCAAATTCATTTATTATTTGCGTTTGATTTTTTGTTAGTGTTTGTTGATTGAAACACAAAAAAAATTATTGGATTGAAAACATGCAAAACAATTTCAATTCACATTAATCCATTTTTCAAAACAATATTTACCAATGTTCAAATATGCTTCAATCATATAAAATAATTTTTGTTGCAAACAATAAAATCACAAATTGCATGTTCATTTGTTCTTTTTGTTTTTAGAAAATAAACTTGAAAATAAACATGTCTCAAATCAATTTTGAAAAAACCATAAAATCAATAGGGTATTTTATTGACGTTTCTCATTATTATTTTTCAAAATCTGTCAAATTAACAATCAAAGATAAATATAATGAAACAGATTATGATTTTTCTGAAAAAATAAATAAAACGATTCAAAATATTTATTCGCTTTTGGTATTCATAGATGATTCAAAACAACAAGATTTGCAACGAGAAATAGAAGAATTGTGTGAATATGTTCACAAAAAACAAGATATTTCAACAATCATATTTGACAATTTTAGTCAAGATGAAATAGATGAAAAAATGCAAAGTGCGTTGAAAGATGATAACAAAATCGATAATATGGCACAAGCTTGCGATATTGATAATTTTTGTGGTTCAAGTGAAAATTCAAAATCATTGAATGAAATTGTAAATGAAAAAAATGGATACAAGGGAGACTATGCAAAATCAATCATGTTTTTAAATTTATTGATTAAATATTTTTCATTTCTTCTTTTGAAATTTTATAAAAATGAAACAATGGAAATCAAATATGAAAAAAATCAAAATGTTTGTGCAGAAAATGAAAAATATCAATTTATTTCAAACATCATAAATTATCTCTGCGTTGAAGAAATTGATATTGGAGACATTCAAAGAAATTATTTGGATTATAAAATAATAAAATCGGATGATGAATTGAATGTGGAAAATCTCTTTAATGATTCATCCGCATCATCATTTTCCGAATCATCTGATTATGAAAAAAAACAGGGTTCAAGTGAAGAGAATGATTTATTGGATTCAAAGAATGAAAATGACACGAATCAACAATTAGAAAATTTATTCCAACAAAAAGATGATGATGTTCAAGACAAAAGTTCATTTTATTTGAAAAAAAAACAAAGTGAAAAATCCAATATCAAATATAACATTTCTAAAATTTTTAAAAACAAAAGACATGGTCAAATTAAACCATCTGATTTGCCATCTCGAAAAACAAATAAAATGGCAAAGAAAATCATATCATCAGACAATAATTTTCAAATTTTATTAAAACAGCACAATGATACGGTTTTGGTTGTTCAAGAAGAAAATATGGTTTACAAAGACAATCATGGTCACACATTATTACCAGAAGATTTTTCTGCTTTCACAATTTTACAATCAAGTTACAATGTGGACAAGAGTCTAAGAAAAACACAACGAATGTTGAAGCAGAAATTTTTTGAATTGAAATTGATGAGCGTTTTGTTAAATCAAAATATGGTCACAGAAAGCAATGTTAATCAAACTTACGGGATTGATGACATTGATGTATTACATTTTTCGGATTTTCCAAAGTCGATGTTTCAAGAAGATAGCGAATATTTTTTGAAAATACCCATTCTTGTTTCTTCTGGAAATATGATGGATTTTGAGGATTTTTTCAAATTGGAGTTTTTTGGAAGAGATTATGATGGAAAATCAATTAATAGGGATTTTAATAGCATTGCTTACATTATGCGATTCATTTGTTGTTTGGTTCATTTGAAATTGGGAAATTTGATCATAACAAGAACCATCAAAGACAAGAATAGTGAATCCATTTCTGTTCATTTTGATTTTTATCAACTGAAATCTCCAATTGAAAGTTTTTCATTGTCAATGTCAATCGAACATTATCAAATATTTTTCAATTTTTTAAAAAGAAATGAATTATCAGAACAAAACGATGACAATGAAGATGGTTCTTTCGTTTACACCATGTCACCAAAACAAAAAGAATTTATCAAAAAAACAATAAAAGACAACAATTTCGACTTTCCAATTTTCACTTATGCAGAATTCAAAAAAGTGTTCCAATCCAGTATCTATTACGACAATGAAAATAAGCAACAAGATTTGTTCATGCAGATACCAATTACTTCTGTTGATAGCGGTCACACTATAGACCTCGTTGATTTTGAAGATTACATAGACAGTTATGAAACATTTGAAATTGAAACAGGTGATAATGACAATGATTACAACAAAGAAAACAAAATCATATATCGAATCAAAGATGAATATTTTTTACCCGACATTCAAATTCAAAATCTAATTAATCGTGTTTATTTAAAGGATGTTGTTTGTAAATGTGGAAACAAAGAAGAAACATGTTCAAAGGATGGCAATTATTCGTTGAAAAATATTTATGGTAAAAATGGATGTTTTGTTGAAAAAAACAATTAAATTGTGTTTACAAAAATAAACAAATAAATTCTTGGGATTCTTTTGTGATTTAAAATAAAAAACACACTTGTCTAAAATGTTTTCTTCAAGTAGTTTTAAAATAGAAGCATCGGAACCAAAGTCTGTTTCTGTCCAGAGTTATAAAAAAAATGATTTGGAAAAACAAAAAAAATTAAAATACAACACATCAAAAATATATGAAAATTTTTACTTCAATGAATTTGAAGATTATATTGATCCACAATACAATGCTAAAAGAAATAAACCAATGACTCAACAATTAGACAGAGATTTGTTGCAACAAATTTCAAAATACAATAAAAAATTGTTGGAAATATCAAGACTCAATGCCAAAAGTTCAAAAAAAACAGACAATAAATATGTTTTTGATATGACCAGATATCAACGTTTTAGCACAAAACAATATCCCGATGATACACTTATAAAATCTCAAAGGCTGTTGAAACAAAAAATCTTTGAACTCACATTGATGGAAGCTTTGTTAAATAGTTCATCATACCATTTGAAAATGGACATTGATGAAGTTTATGTTGTTTATTTTTCTGATTTCAAAAAGAGCGATTTTAGAAAGGATAACAAATTGTGTTGTGTTGAAATACCTATACTTTTATCTACTGGTGAAATGATGGAAGCGGATAATTATTTTACAAATGATAAAAAATATGAATTGTCTCACAATGGGAAAATTTTCAATCATGATTTCACTTGTGTTCCTTACATTAATCGATTTTTATCATGCATCATTCACTTGAGAATGTACAATTTAAAAGTCAAATCTATAAAAAAAAACACAACATTCAATTATTTTGAAATCAAATTAGAGTGGGTCAATCAAAATAGAGAATTCGTATTGAGATGTCCTCCGTTGCACTATCAAGTATTAGTTGAGTTCATGAAAGATCATAATTTATACATCAAAGACAAGGATAAATTTGTGTACATTGATGATGGTTCAAGGGATAAATTTGGACGGTTGGATTATCAAGAGAAAATAGACTTTCCAATATTAAAATACAAACATTTTAGAAAAATATTTCAATCTTCCTTTTACTATGATGATTCGTCTGAATACAATCCTATACTATTCAAACCAATAAGTTCAGTTAATAACGGATACACCATTGATTTGGCTGATTTTGAAGAATATGAAAATTCGCACACAATATTACAAATAGACAATGATAATGATCAAATCGATATTACACAACTTGATGATGTGCCGGATATCGATGATCAAAGTGATGTCGATTATTCAACTGATCATGGCATCAGTGAAATCGATAACCGGAGTGATGAACAAGATGGCAGTAGTTCATGGTCAGCGAGTTCAAATAAGACGATGGCACAAAATGATTCATTCAATGAACATAGTTTTGATGTTTTGTATCAAATTGGGCAAGAATTATTTTTACCAAACATTGCAATCATGAATTTTTCAAACAAAATAATGTCAAAAGAATTGAAATGTAACTTGAAAGGAGAACTTTGTTTCAAACAATAAATTTGATTTGGATTGTATTTTAACCAATTAAAATAAATAAAAATAATTTAATTTGCAAACAATCACAAACATTATTTCAATTAAAAAATCAAAAAAAAACACAATCAATCCAAACATGGATAATTTTGTAAATGAAAATCAATTTTATAAACATAAAAACAATGAGATCAAAAGAATAAGATACAATATACCGAAAAATCACATTAATCGTTTTTTTAAAATCGATGATGAATTTATTGAATACCCATCCAAAACATCAGAAAAAGACCCAAATCGCCTGATATTAGACATGGGAGCACAGGTTTATATGAAAAAATATGATGAAAAACTATTAGAACTGCAAGAAGAAATTAATAATTTGGATGACTTTTTCTTGAAACAAAACTATTTGTCTCAAATTCCTGAACACAAAAACCTAATCATTGAAAACAGTTTACACAAAACAAAACAATTTTTGAGACAAAAAATTTTTGAATTAAATTTGTATAAATATTTGGTAAACTTGAAAGATTGTAATTTGCAAAATAGTTTGAGCGATGAGATTGATAATATTTTTGTTTTGAATATCAACGACATGAAAGAAAGTGATTTTGTTGATATTAATAATGAATGCTGTTTGAAAATTCCATTGTTGGTGTCTTCTGGAAATATGATGGACGTGGATGATTTTTTTTCAAAAACATCCATTGATTCATTTGAATGGGTGGATAATAAAAAAATGGCAATCAATAAAGACTTTGTCATATCATCTTACATTAATCGATTTATTTCTGTTTTGGCAAACATGGGAATGAATAAAATTCATATGGTGCATTATAAAATAAGACCAAAAAATAAACCATATACAGAAGTTGAATTTTTAATTATTGATGATGAGAAAAATAAAGAAGATGATTTAATGTATGAACAACTTGTTGTCAGAATGAATCCCAATCATTTTGAAAAGATTTTAATTCCATTTTTAATTGAAAATAACATGTGGGATGATGAAAAAAAAATGTTTCAACCAAATGAAAATTTAAAATTCAACAATTTTCCAATATTGAATTATCGTCAATTCAAAATGATTTTTCAAACTGCATCATCTTACGATAAAAAAGAACCACATCTCACAATGTATAAACCAATAACGAATGTAAAAAATGCCTTCACAATTGATTTAATTGATTTTGAAGATTTTAAAGACAGTTATGAAACACATAGTGTTGATTTTTACGATATGAAACCACAAGAAAAAATTAAAAAAGACAATCATTCTATTATTTATTCGATCAATGACAGATTATACATTCAAAATATTGGTGTGAGAGATTTAATATCTCGAATTTTATCAAAAACAGAAAATGATTTTGCAAATGATCCAATCCAATTGAAATAAATCATATTTCTTCAAACACTTTGTTTTCGTCTCTTATTTTTTGTTCTTCTTCTGGAGTAAAGTCGTTTTCCAATCCAAACAAATCTCTTATTTCTTCTGGTGATTTTCCTTTAATCATGACCGCTATTTTCGCACAACACAAATCTAATAAACTTTTAATATCAAGGTAATTGGAAGACAAACATAAATTGACAAGACCTTCCATATTTGTTGCTGAATATTTTTCAATGAATTCACATTCAAAATCATTAACAAAGTCTTTGATTTTATGACTTTTTGGAATTGGTTTTGGTATTTCCGAAGGTTCATTATGTTCTACATATTTCAAATATTCAATAATTTCCATCATCGTATTATAATCAACATTTGGAATAGGTATTGTTGTAATTTCATCCGATTGATCATCCCCATCTTCTAAAATATCTTTGATCAATTGAAATTTTAAAATTATTTTTTTAGAAATCATAATTTCTTTTTGATCTTTGGTGATCAATTTAACTTTAGGTTGATCATGGTCATCCATCACCATTTTATTATTGTCTTGGATTGGCATTTGAGTGGTAGAGGTTGATAGTTCCATTTTTAGTTTTTTATTTGGTCGGTCAATTTTTGTTGTTTTTTATTTTTATCATTCAATGTTTGTTTGAACAGATTTTAGTTTGAATTTATATATTTATTTATTTTTGAATTTTGATAAATAGAATTTTCTATTTCACAATTTAATATTTGAAGAAAACATATAAATTCAACACAGTTCATTTTGGTCGAATTGATCACTACCATATAAAATAAATTTAACCAACCTCACATTTAATTTAAATATGGACAATCAATCATCAAAAAGAAATTTAAATTCGGAACCAGATGACCAGTTTTCAAAACCAAAACGAAGAAAAATTAACTCAGTCAAAAACAATGAAAAACCAATCGCACAAGCATCCACTCCTAATTCAAGTACAGAATATCAATTGAAATCATTACTCAAACCAAACCGATCGATCATTTTGACACCTGATGTTATGGGAAATTATATCAAGGCTCATCTACAAAAGCAAATGGTGGAAAAAGACGATGACGTTGACCATGAACCCTTTAATGATGACATTGGTGAAAATGTTTTGGAACTTTATGATAAATTGAATGGTTTTCGATGCAAATTATCCTACAATACAAAAGAAGTTATGAATTTTGTGAGCGTTGCAAAAAAATATGTATCTCCTGAAGTTGTGATGTCTAGTTCTGTTCAACAAGATTTGATCAGTTTACTTTATTTTTATGGTGGAGACTCTATTTTATGGTGTGAATTGTTAAACCAAAAAAAGTTATACAATCAGACAGATGATACCAAGACCCTTTATCAAAATGTCTATGAGTTTCACATTAGAAAAAAGAAATCCTATGATTATATTTTCAACACCCTTCAAGTAGATGGTCCTTTGAGAGAATCATTGAATTTGCATCAACTGCGAAAAATTATACTATACAAAATGGACACAAGTATAGATGTTACGACATATAGAGATGGTAGAAACGACCCCGTCATTATTTCTGAATTTCAATCCAAATACAATGAGTTTATTTTTTTCCCGGAAATTTACACCAAATGGGCAACAAAATCAGAATGGAATTTTAAAAAAAAGGGAATTACAGTCGAAAATTTAAAAAATCATTATCAAAATGTCAATCGATCACAAAATGAACATTATCGCACGGGAAACACAGAAAAACTTCGAATATCCATTGAAGATTTATTGGATGTTTTTATTGAATATATTGAACTACATCAAACATACACCGAATTATTCAACTCAAAAGAAAAACATGAACTCAAATCGATGGTTGTAAATTTTGAAAAAATACCTTGTTTGTTTACAACATCCATATTGTCTGATTTCAAATATCGCGATTGTATCAATATTGTGTTGTTGTTTAGATATTTCAAGGATTTGTACATGGAAGATGTTTTGGTTGCAAGTAAAATCAACAATGAAATTGCGTCAATCAAAGATCATCAAATGTTCCGCTTCAACACAGAACAAAAGAAAATGTTCAATCCATCTATTTTGTATTTCAAATTCAAAAACGAAATATATTGTGGAAAGAAACTAGTCAATCTCATGCAAAAGTTTTTCGTTGTTTTGGAAACCAATTTGTTTAATGGAAACCAATTGAAAATGGAGTTGTATGAATTCATGCTATGCATGTTATTTTTTACCTCCGACTTCAATGGTGACGGGGAAGCGTGTAGTATATCATCCGAATTAAGTGAAAAGGAAAAGAAAACATTGGCAATGCAGTTGTTTCCGAAACAAGCAAACAATCAAAAAGACCACGAGAACAATATTGAAACATTGAACCTCATAATGAATGTCATGATATACAACATTGTGTGCAAATCTATTCAATGTCAAAAGCATCGAAAATCATGTTTGAAAAAAGCAATGGAGCAAGTTTTTTATTATTTTGTCTTGTCCATTGATTTGGGATTCAAGTCAACAACATTTTCAAAAAAGAATGATTTTGGCAAAAATTTATTTTCATTGATTCAAAAAGTTGAATCTTTTTACAGTGATTATTATCCCATCAAAGATTTAGTTTATTCATTTGTGACAAATGTTGTTGAATGTTGTGACATTGATGGATTGGATCATTTGAAGAATGGGATGAAAGGAAAAGATTTAGAAAAAGAAGGAATTTATTGTTTGAACTTGAAAATCGCATTGGACATATTTGAATAAATTAAACACTATTTTTATATTTTATTTGCTCCATTCTTTTTTTTGAATAAACAGAATTATTTTTGCCAAACCAAAATGACATTGTGTATGAATTATCCAAACAATGTTGAGGATTTTGTTCATTTACATAAGTTATCAATTTGTTGAGCTCAAATTTTGACCATCTGAAAAACTCAATAGTATGGTCTATTTCATAATGTCCCAAGTCAGTTAGATAAATAAAGCATTGATGCGTAACATATGCATCATTCGAAGCATAAATGATATCACTTTCCCTTGGATTATCGTAACATGAATGATTGCTATTGTACTTGGAAAGTCTAAAATCACCTGTTTTTTTCTTTAACCAATCACAACATTTCTTTAAACTGAGTTGCAATGCACATGTGTCCCAATTGTTTTGTATTTTATATATCATGGAAGCTATTTTTTGAATGTCCAGTGTATTTTGTATGAATATTCCATTTTGATTGAGCATTAGTTCATCTGATTCACTAAAAACGATTTTGCAAATAGATTGTGAATTTAATAAAACAATCAATGAATCACAATCTCTAAAAACAAAATCATAATTTTTAGATATGTTTGCCATGTTGATCACAAAAGAAATATTTCCAACATGGAGCGTTATCAATGATATGCTATTGTATTCTGTTCTTTTAACATATGAGTGCCATTGGTTTGCTATTTGATTATCTTTTGATTGTTGAATTTCAATGTCCATGGTCACAAAATGAATATTTTTTTCCAAAATGAAATTACAACACAAATTGACATGTTCAACAGTGAAAGCATAATAAATATGATGATAAATATTGTTCTGATCTTTTAAAAAAACTGGCAATAATTTATTAAATGAATATGGGTGGTTCAATCGATCCATTTTTAGTTGGAATTAATATTTTTGTTTTGTGGTTTTGGAATCAATGAGCATTTTATTTTTTCTCAATTTTTGGTTCATTATATCGTAAAATTGAATGCCCCATTTAAAAGATATTTTGTTCATCCAAAATACATTTTCTTGTAATAAATCAATTTCAAATTCATTGTTTTCAATTCATCAGGAACATAATCATACATATTTACATTTTTTTGGACAGCCATTTTACACATTGTTTCATCCAATAAAATAAAAGGAGTGTGAATGATATTGTAAGCATCGAATTCAATTGCTTTCATACACATGTCCTTATTCAAATGAATTAGAGGAATGCATGGCAAAACATTTGGGTTTTTTTCAAAAGCAGACACCACAATGCAGGTTGGAATAATTCCATCCAAAGACTCTTGTTTAAAATATAATAAATTCATTGGATTGTTTTTTATAGATTCCATTTTCAATGAAAAGGACATTTGATTCTTTTCCAACCCATTAATCAAACATCCTTGTCGTATCGCATAATCAATGGTATTCGAATTGGCTTTTTTACACAAAAAATAAAACAAATTTTTGTCATAATCTATTATTTCTTTTGCCAATTTCGATGAAGGAACATTGATCCATGAAATACTTTCTGGAAATTTTGTTTTCATGAATTTTAAAATAGTTTCCACATCTATAATTTCTTCAATGTTGTTGATGTTTTTCATAAATGATGGAGTTTTTTCCAACACCATGTTCAATAATTTTTCATCCAAATTGGATTTGAAAAACAAGAATTCAGGAAATTTCATAATACATTCAATTTCTTGATTCTCATTCATTTTACTTAGCATATTGTTTACTTTTTTGGAACAAGATATTTCTCCTTCAACTTCATCAAAAGAGTCTATTATAAATACATTTTTTGTTGGAAATAATTTTGTTTTTTCAATTTCAATTATATTACATTGATTTTTGGGAATTATTTTTTTAATGTGCCAATCTGAAAAAATCTTTGTGTTGTGAACATAATAATAAAAAAGGGTCAGGAATGATTCCTCGTTTTCAAAACATAAACCATCCATGCACATGTATGATTCGTTTGAATTCGAAGGGGTCAATTGCTGATGTATTTGCTTGATTTGAGGATGTGTTATTTTGTAAAATTCTTGTTTGCCATGAAACATTTGATGTATTTCACAAAGCATGCTATGTTTTTGAAACGATTCTTTTGTTATCCAAACATGATCAATAAACAAATCATTGCAAACATTTTGGAAATTTTCTTGATTATTTGAATTGAAAAAAGAAAACATTTTTCGAGTCAGTGTTTTTTTATTGTTTCGAAAATATTTAAAACATCCAAACAAAAAAACAATTCTTTTGAAAAAAATAATTCTTTTGAAAAAAACATCTGACAAAACGTTTTTTTTTTCAATCTAATATTAAAAAACTAAATTTCCACATTAAAATTTGATACTCGAACACAAAAACAAAAAAAAACAATGTCACAATCAATGACACCTCGTTCAAAATACGGGTTTGAAAAAATGTCTTCTGATAATTTGTATAGCACATCAACTTCAAATAGAAAAAGTGATGCAAGCGCAATCGATTTTAGAAAATACAAAAAAGATAGGATCGGTGAACTGGAAATTGAACCAAGTAAGCAAAAATATGAATTAAGAAGCAAAAATCAATTAGACACAACAGACATTGAAATTGAAAATAAAACCATCAAAAGAAAACACGAAATGATGGAAAAAAAAGTAAAGGAATTGTCCATCAAATTGTTTTCTAATCTCGATATGTATGCAAACGATATTGATTATGATCCAAGTGATTCACCTTTGAAATCATTGGAATCTTTGTTATCACAAAATGAAAAATTTGTTTCAATGTTGTATGAAAAGTGTTCAAAGACAGATTCAAAAGATGAAGAATTGAAGAGAAAAATAGAAAAACTTGAAGCTCGAAGTGAAATGTATGAAGATGAATATAAAAAGTTGAAAGGTGTTCACAGTGAATTTAAAAACAAAGTCAATGCAATGATTAGAGGTTTTTCAAAATCTAAATAATTTATTTGTAATAAAATTAAACAAAATAAAATTTCAATTTGAAAATGGAACCAATAAAACGAAATCAAGATATTCAAAAAGTTAATGAAAATGATTTGATCAATGGATATGTCAAAATTTTTAAATCCTTATTCAATTGTTTGTGTTTTCCTTGTCGCAAATAATTTATCATTCAATCAACAAAGAACAAACTGGATAATGATCTGATGAAGGATTGTGCTTTGTGTTTAAAATAGATGTCAATAGAGGTGAATCATTGGAATCGAATATTTGGTCAATAGAAAAAGCATTTCGTTTTTTCTTTTTATCCACGCAACATGTTTTGGTTTCTTTTGCATTGGGATGTTGATGTAATTTTCTAATAAACTTTATATTTTTTTGCTTGACAATGAATTGCAAATTTATTTTATCTTTCAATTCATTATTAAAATCTCCCATCATCAATATTCTAAAATTTTGAAAACAAGAAATCAAATGAGTGTTTTTTGATAAAAATAAATTTAAACGTTTCAACCACGAAAGAAAATCAATTTTATCGCCTCTGTGACTGAAATGTACATTGATCACAATAACAACTTCTTTGAATATTGTGGTCAACACTGGTCTCCCGCTGATGAAAAACATTTCAAACGTCTCTTTCGTCACAAATGAATTTGTAACACGTTCAGTGAAACGAGAACATGTTTGTCGGCATCAGCACCTCTTCTCACAATGAGAAGATTTAAAACATCATCTTATCACAAAGATTATCATAATTCATCAACC
>Ga0307933_1001154_pt1 | contig 21756 bp, 21 predicted proteins | sample OrgLakmetageno88_FD_201811 | JGI IMG/M metagenome (GOLD analysis project Ga0307933, IMG submission 201811) | Saline water microbial communities from Organic Lake, Antarctica - #88 | ecosystem: Environmental > Aquatic > Non-marine Saline and Alkaline > Saline | place: Antarctica: Organic Lake... | reverse complement strand
GCTTGATCTCCGCAACTCGCCACGGTGCAGAGCTTTTATCGTTTTGTTTTCAACAAAATCGCTATTTAACTTAGGGAACTACCCACGGATTCTGCGGAAGAGGCAAATTTCTCAAAAGAAAACCGAGGGGGTCAGTCCAAGAATTCATAATTCTTCTCACAACCTGAGCTAGAGTCAAATCGAAATCTCACCCCAAACTCACCCATCGCTTGGAAGAAACAGATGATCGATCAAGCCAATAAATTATGAATTCTTGGACTGACCCCATATAGGTTGCCTGAATGTCGGTAGGAATGCAATATTTAATTTAAACGTTTGACCCCTTTTTTTGTTCCAGCCCGAGGGATTTAAATTAGTGAGGGTTGTCGAAAATCGAGCGCGTTAAATGGGTTGTCTACGCCGACTGGATGTAGCCCCTAATCTGGCCGAAGACTGTCGACTAGTTGAGCGCTTTTCTCTGGATTGGATCGGATTCTTTTTAACCACAGATGGACACGGATGAACACAGAAATGATTTGATTTTCTTTGCTCCTGATCTGTGTTCGTCGGTGTCCATCTGTGGTGACCATTTTTTTATTTCTTCCTACATTCGTGGAGAGTAGCCGATGCGAGCCTGAGTGGTCAATCGTGCAAATGGTTGTCGAATATCTGACGCGTGAACTCGCATTGGCTATCTCGTCTGGATCTATCCAGACGGGCTGTAGTGGTATAGTCGGCTAATGGGGTGGTCATCGCGGGTGGCTTGTGGGGGTGGATTCGCTTCTTCTGTTTCCAATGGCTGAACGGCTTCGATCACCGGGGGATTTTCTTCTGACGGTCTGGTGGGTTCTCTTATTCGATTCCCCTCAAGCCGAAGGATTCTTCTTTTTCATAGATCGTAGAGATGTGATATAGATGAGCGCCAGCGAAATCTATTGATCACCATCGACTGGATCTGCCTCCATTGTCCTGCAGTTAAGTTGAGTGGTGTTATCGACGCCCATGCTCTGGAGTTTCGTCGTGATGCTGTTCCATGCCTTCATTCTAGTCCTATGCTTTTCTGTAACCTTAGAGATGAGATCTGCTCCTTCTTGAGTTAAGATTATTTTCTTTCCTTCTTTGGCTATCAGATCTTCAGATTGTAACCATCGTATCGATTTCGATATTTCCTTCTGAGTAGGGATCGCGTGGTTGATTCCATCAGCTACCGATTCAATCTCTCGAATGCTCACAGCTTCCTTTTGAGCAATAAAAGATACCGCATAGAATATCCAAGAGTATGTTTGAGCTTCGGTCATTTCTTTTGCAGATCGTAGAGGTGTGATATAGATGAGCGCCAGCGAAATCTATTGATCACCACCGACTGGTTCACGCATCGATTCTGAGTATTTGGTGAACATGTCTGATAGATTCACCCAGCTTCCATTGTTATTCTTTCTGTAGAATTCTCCTCCAGAAATGTAAGCTCCCGTCCCTTTAGCTAATCTGACTTTACCCAATGAGAGATTCGCTCTCCAAGTGAAGATTCTCTCTGCAATCGGGAATCCGTAGGTAAGTTCTGAGCTGTAATAAAGCGTAGGCGGGGTGTCGTTAGTATTCACTTCTCCATTCTTTCCCGTCCAGTAACGAAACGCCAGCTCGTAGAGGCAAAGGATCGCAACAATCGCGACAAGTGAAATGTATTTTTTCTTCATTCCTTCTGTGAACAGTGTTATGTCTGTGACTTAGTCGCAGATTTGCTTGGTTTGCGAGTCTTAATTAAAACTGATGATTACTAGATTTCAAGGCGTGCCGAATGGCTCCTGATCCTGCATAAATACTGGGGTTTAATCGTTTAAACGATAGCTGAAGGATTTGATAATTTGGGCTTGAATTCAAGAATAATCTCCTAGCAACTCTGCGACTCATGAACTTAAAATCGTTGGGTCGCAGAGTTGTCAGAATTCAATCTGAAGAAAACCCCCTCCTTAACTTACACTAGTCGTTGAATTATAGGTAGATGCAGCATTGTGGAAGGTTTTCCCTGCTTTTGGTGTCTCCTGCAAAACCAAGACTGGAGGGTTTAATCGCTTGACATAGTGATTTTTTGTTCACATGTTTAAGCGATGGAGATGATACATTTTCCAAGGTGGGCTGAGGTCTTGTCGAAATCTAGTTTGGACGAAAGAACTGCTGAGAATTATAGGGTAAGCATTCGATGGTATTTGAGTTGGTGCAGGAAATGTGGTTTAGGCTGCACAGTTAAGTCGGCAACGGACTTTGTAGAGTGGGCGCATGCAGAAAAAAACGCTAGTGAGTGGATGGTTGAGCGCTGGAAAGAGGGCATTCGGTGGTTTTTTGTTAATGCCAAAGTTCAGGGGACTGCAGATGAATCAGAAGCTCCCACCCCGAGTGCGTTAAAACTGGACGAAAAGCTGGTGAGCCAGATCGCAACTTCGAGCGCTAGTGATGCGAAACAGAATTACGGAAATTTTGGGTCGGAAGAACGAATCGAAACATACAATATGCAGGTGGCTTGCGAGTCTCGGAGTTGATGCGTTTGCGGGTGAAAGATCTAGATTTAGAGCGCAATCAGATAGTCGTGCGTAACGGAAAAGGCGACCAAGATAGGGTCGCTCCTTTTTCAGAGCATTTAAAAGACGCAACAACAGGGCACCTTGAAAAAGTCCGTGAATTATTCGACGCGGACAAACAACGCTCAGATTTGGCTGGCGTGTATTTACCGGAGGCACTGGCTCGAAAACACAAAAATGCTGGACGAGACTGGCGTTGGCAGTGGCTGTGGCCGAGCCGCGAAATTTCTAAAGATCCCCGGAGCGGTCTGATGCGACGCCACCATGTGCTCGACGGAGTCTATCAAAATGCTGTGAGTGCAGCGGGTAAACGAGCATGTCTGAATAAACGAATAACGAGCCACGCTCTAAGACACTCTTTCGCTACGCACTTACTGGAAAATGGAACGGATATACGGACTGTTCAAGATATGCTTGGGCACAAGAACGTGGAGACGACTCAGATCTATCTGCATGTGATGCAGAAACCTGGCGCAGGGGTGCGGAGCCCGCTCGATGCGCTTCTGGGGTGAATTCGGAATTTAGATTGATCAAGGGGACAAAAAAAGGGGTTCAACATAGAAAATAGAATCATTTCTGGCTCTCTCTAATCAGATTGGTAACACGCGAGGGATGGCTCATATTAAGCTGTTTTGCTATCCATGGATTCTTTGCTGATGATGGGATACATCCCCCCTGAATTGACAGCAACTGACCTGTCTCTTAATTCAGGTCGTGCTTTTATCAAACAAAATACCTTTCAATAATAGCTACGCCAAGTTGCCGGAACGCTTTTACGTGAAGCAAGCGCCGCTGCCCGTAAAGGATCCATCAATGATCCGGCTAAACAGGGCCTTGGCTGAAGAGCTGGGCTTGGATGCCGATGTCCTCGCCAGTCCTGCTGGCTTGGCGATGCTTGCTGGCAATGCGTTGCCGGACGGAGCTGAGCCGCTTGCCATGGCCTACGCCGGCCACCAGTTTGGGCATTTTGTGCCGCAACTCGGAGATGGACGGGCGATCCTTCTCGGCGAACTGGTGATGGCAGGAGGCGAGCGGCGGGATATCCAGCTCAAGGGAGCCGGGCGCACCGCCTTTTCCCGTGGTGGGGACGGTCGAGCGTGGCTGGGGCCGGTGATTCGCGAATACATTTTGAGCGAAGCGATGCATGCGCTGAAGGTTCCGACCACCCGTGCCCTCGCTGCGGTGCGAACGGGTGAAACGGTCATTCGCGAAGCGCCGCGTCCGGGCGCCATCGTGACCCGAGTCGCCTCGAGCCATATCAGGGTTGGCACCTTTCAGTATTTCGCTGCGCGCGAAGATTCCGATGCTCTGCGCCTGCTGACCGATTATGCCATCGAGCGGCACTACCCTGAAGCAAAGCAAGCGACCAACCGCTGCCGTGCCTTTCTGCAGGCGGTCTCGCATCGGCAGGCGCGATTGGTCGCCAAATGGCTTCAAGTTGGCTTCATTCATGGCGTGATGAACACCGACAATATGGCGATCTCGGGCGAAACCATCGACTATGGCCCCTGCGCTTTCATGGATGAGTACAATCCGCAAAAGACCTTCAGTTCCATTGATCGGCACGGACGCTACGCCTACGATCAGCAAGCATCGATCGCGCAGTGGAACCTTACGCGGCTAGCGGAGACACTGCTTCCGCAATTGGATTCCAACGAGGACACGGCGATCGAAATTGCGAAGTCTGTTTTGGGCGATTTCACTACCGTATTCCAGCAGGAATGGGAGAACGCGATGCGCGGTAAATTCGGTCTGGTGACAGAGGAGGAAACCGACGTCGATTTGATCCGAGAATTTCTCTCGCTGTTGGAACGCAGGAAAGCCGACTGGACTCAGAGCTTTCGCGCCCTCTGTGACTTGGCTGGTGATGCGACGAGTCTTGGTGTAACACTCTTAGACAATTCGCTGGGAGAGGATCCAGAATGGCAGCCATGGCAACAGCGCTGGCTTGCGCGGCTGGACCGACAGCCGAAGAGCCGGGCAGACGCTGCTCGCATTATGAAAAGTTGTAATCCGGCTATTATTCCACGCAACCACCATGTGGAGCGGGCGATTCAAGCAGCGCTTGAGGGTGGGGGCTCCGAATATATGGACGAAATGATCGAGGCCTTGTCGCACCCCTATGACGATCAGCCAGCGGACTCGCCTTGGATAAAACCCCCGCGACCCGAAGAAAAAGTTTTGCAGACCTTCTGTGGCACCTGATCGGTGAGGAACCCATGTCTGGCCGTGCCCACTGTCATCCTGGCAAGTCCAGCGGGCAACCCGAGCGGGGTCGGCAACCCAATGGGGTCGGCAACCCGAGGGGGGGCAGTCTGGCTGGCAAAACAATCGGCTTATTTCTGATCGCGATTGTTTTTGTTCCAATCTTCGAAATGATCATCTGGCCATTGTTTGTGGGTTCGTAAGAAGGCGGCTCGGCCGAGCAGGTGACCGGCTACGGGGATGGTGAGGAAGATGAAGAAGATCGTTAGCCAGATGCGGATTGCAATGTCGGGGTCGTCAATCGGGACGAGGGCGCCGATGAGTATCAGCCCGGCACCTAAGCTGGCGGCTTTGGTGCCTGCATGGCAGCGGGTGTAAAAATCAGGAAAGCGGAGCAGGCCGATGGCTGCGAGGAGCATCGAGATCGAGCCGAGTAGAAAAAGCGTGTGAGTGATCCAGGACATGGTGCGGTGGTTGGTGATCGTTCGGGGGGTTACGATTTACTATTTCTTTTTTTAGGAGTTTCCTCGACTGGCACTTCGGCTTCGGAGGGGGATTCGCTATGGGTCAAATAGTAGTGGGCGAGGCCGGCGGTGGCCAGAAATGCGATGATGGCGATCCCTATGGCGACATCCAGTAAGGCGGAGTCGCCGGTGGCGGTGGCGTAGAGCCCGAGGATGCCAATCGCAATCATACTCATGACGTCGAGTGCGAGAATTCGATCCGGAACGGAGGGGCCACGGAGCAATCGAATCGTCGCGAGAAAGAGGGCGGCTCCTAGAATGCAAAGCACGATGGTTTCGAAGAGAGTGAACATGGGCAAATCCTAGGGTTGAATGGGTTGACTCAAGGCGGCGATGGCATCGACGTAGTCCTTTTCCATTGCTTGGCGGACCTGCTCCGGCTCTTGTAGATAGAGGCAATGGACGTAGATGTGGCGGTCGTCCTCGGAGATATCTAGGCTGAGGGTGCCCGGGGTCATGGTGATCAAATTGGCGACGACTACTGTGGCCCGTGGGCTGAGTTTTTCGACGTTGACCATCACGATGCCCGGTTGGATACGGGGGCGACCGCGCACCACGTCGAGAGCGATTTTAAAATTACTGACGAGGATCTCGCGCAGGTAGAAGAGGCCGAAGCGGACGAAGCTGTAGAAACGTTTACGGTAGCGGAGCGAGGGCTTGTTCAGGGTAAGGCGGAACAAGAGTAAGCCTAGGGCAAAGCCCGAGAGCAGGGTGAGAAAGTCGAAGGCACCTAGCAAGGAGGCCCAGAGCAAACTGAAGAGGAGATGTGCTAAGAACCAGCTCATGGCATTGTACCGAGGACTTGACGGATATAGTCGGAGGGATCGATGAGTTGACCGGCGGCCTGCTCCGCGAGGGCGATGAGCGGCTCGGGAAAGAAACCGATGCCGAGTGCGATCAGATTAAAAACGACGATCGTTGAAACAGCGGCGAAGACGCGCCCCTTGGGCATGACTGGCACGACTGGCGTGGCAACGTGTTCGGTTCCGATGGCCCCGGTGGCCCCGGCTGCTGCGGCTGCGGCTGCTGCGGTGGCTGCTGGAGCCGACTCCGGTGGGTTTTTCCAGAAGATTTCGGTCCAGACCTTCATCATACAAAAGAGGGTAAAGAATCCGGTAAAGAGCGCGACAGCGGCAGAGATCGGCGCACCGGCTTCTAGGCAGGCGCGCACGATCATATATTTGGCCCAAAATCCTGATAGTGGCGGTAGGCCTCCGAGCGAAAGTGCGGAAAGAAGGAAGAGTAGGGCGAGTCCGGGTCGCTCCTTATAGAGCCCGCCCAAGTATTTTAAATTTCCGGTGCCACGTAGGCTCTCGATGTAGCCGGCGATGAAGAAGAGATTAGTCTTCACAATGATGTTGTGAATCAGGTAGAGCACGGCTCCAGCCAGGGCGAGCGGTGTGAAGAGGGCCAGCCCTAGTATGATGTAGCCGATCTGGCTGATGATGTGGAAGGAGAGCAGGCGGCGGAGATTCTTCTGGGTGACGGCACCGAAGACGCCAAGCACCATGGTGAAGTTGGCCACTGGGAGCAGCCATGCTTGAAAGTAACTCCAGTCCGCCGCGAAGATGAGCGGGATGACGCGAAAAAGGGCATAGACTCCGACCTTTGTCAGCAGGCCCGCGAAGATGGCCGAGACGGTGGAGCTGGGCACATGGTAACTGGCTGGCAACCAGAAGTAGAGCGGGAAGAGTCCGGCTTTAATCGAAAAGGCGGCGCACAGGAGGGCACCGGCGAGGGAGAGCTTAGCAGGCTCGTCGCTGGCAGCGGCCAACTGGGCGAGATCTGCCAGATTGAGTGAGCCTAGCATCCCGTAGAGCAAGCCGATGCCGGAAAGAAACATGAGCGAGGCGAACAGATTCAGCGCGACATACTTGAACCCGCCCTCGTATTGATCACGTTTGCCGTCGAGCACGACGAGTGCAAAAGAGGCAATCAGAAGCACCTCAAAGGCGACAAAGAGGTGAAACAGATCGGCGGTAAGAAAGGCCGCACAAACCCCGAACACCATGATGTGGACAAATCCGTGGTAGCCGCGACTCGATGCGCCTTTATCAGCATCGCTAAAGGCAAAAATCGCCGTGCCGAGGCTAACGATCGCGGAGACGAGCACCATCAACGCGGACAAGGTGTCAGCTGCGTAGCTGATAGCGAAGGGCGGCGGCCATGCCCCGAAATGATAGACCGCAATGCTACCATCGGCCGTTTCTGAGAAGAGGCCGATCGCGCCGATCAGAAGCGTCAGTGATCCGACCAAGCCGACGGCAGGGCGTAGCGCAAACTTGTTCGGCAGGGCGAGGGCGAGAAGGCCCGCAATGAGCGGGCTCAGGAGAACGATCGGTATCCAGAAGCTCATGATTCTGTCCCCGTGAGTTGATCGGAATCGTCGGATCCGGTATGCAGGTAAACACGGCTAAAGAGCACCACTGCAAAGGCGAGCACGCCGAAGCCGATAACAATGGCGGTCAGGATGAGCGCTTGGGGGAGCGGGTTGGCCGCGCTTTGTTCTAGCGCCTGAGCGCCCTCGGCGACGAGAGGGGATTGGCCTTTAACTGGATTGGCGGCTACGAAAATCAAAAGATTGGCAGCGTTGGCCAGTAGCAGCAGCCCGAGCAGCATCTTCGTGATGGAGCGTCGCAGCATCATGTAGAGCCCCGTAGCAAAGAGAAAACCGGTGGCGATGGAGAGCAGAACGGTCATGTTTTAAGTCGCTGTTGAAATTTGGCGGCCTCGGCGGCATCGGCAGCATCGGCGGCCTCGGTCGGCGAGGCGTCGGCATCGACGCCTGCTTCGGGTTGGCTAGCGTGCACATCGCGTGCCATCTCGACTAGCACCCCGATGACAAAGCCCATCACGAGCAGATAGACCCCTGCATCGAAGAGAAGAAAGGAGCCCGCCGTCCCGATGACGGGGATCTTAGATTCGAGCCAAAGTGCGGTGAAGACTCCTTTGCCGAATAAGAGGGGTAGCAGCCCGGCCGCGAGTGCAAAGTAGAGTCCCATTTTAACGAGAAGCTCTGCGCTGCAGGGCATCTGTTGCCGCACGTGCGCGGTGCCGCGCGCGAGTGCGGCGAGTATGAAAGCGGCACCCGCCACGAGGCCCCCGCTAAAGCCACCTCCAGGCGCATTGTGCCCACGAAGCAGGAGGAAAAGCGAAAACAAGAGAAGCAGCGGTTGCAGCCAGTCCACCGTAATTTTCAAGATTTTAGATCGTGGATCAGGTTTCATTATCTTGTTTTTGGGTCGGTTTGACGGCGCGGAAAATGACTAGAATCGCCAGCACGCCGACGCCTAAGACGACGATCTCCCCAAAGGTGTCGAGCGCACGAAAATCGACGAGGATGACGTTGACCACATTACGGCCTTTGCCCTCTGGCAGGCTGGCCTCGCGGAAAAAGTCGGCCACATGCGTGGGGGCATCGGTATGCGCGGCCACCAGCGTGAACGCAGTCATCAAGAGTCCGAAAAATCCGGCGATGACGATGTCGCGTATGTGTTTGGCCTTAGAAGAGTAGCGGCGAAAGGCAGGCAGCCGGTGAAAGGCGAGTGCAAATAAGATGACGGTGAGCGTTTCAATGAGCAGCTGGGTCAGCGCCAGATCGGGCGCGCTGTAAAAGGCAAAGATCAGCGCGACGCCCAGCCCCGAGCCACCGGCGCAGAGCAAGGCGACGATGCGGGAGCGGGCGCGCGTCGTCATGATCGCGCAGGCGCACACCGCGATGACGAGGATCCACTCATGGATATAGGCTTCGCTGACGCGGGTGAGGCCGAGTTCGGAACCGCTGCGCAGGAATGTGAAAGCCAAGAAGGCCGAGACCGCCACCACGATAGTGGTAATGTAATAATGCAGGCGGCCGTTTTGGGTGATTCGGGTGAGTCGGTCGGCGAGCTGAAGGAAACCGGCGAGAATTCGTTCAAAAACATCTTCAGCGGCGACCAAGGGCAGCTTGAGTGCGCGCCATCTGGGGTAGAGGCGGACCATGACAACGCCGCCCAGCAGCGTCACCGCGCTCAGCACCAGCGGAAGATTGATGCCTGAGTAAAGCTTCAGGTCTACCTGATAGCTTGCGCCCATGACGGCACTCTTGGCGGGTGCCACAATCGATTGGTCTATTAAGTTGGGGTTGAGGCCGAAAATGAGACCGGCCAGCGCCAGCACGATGGGCCCGATCCGCATCGACCAAGGGGCTTCATGCACCTTCTTTGGCGTCTCTTTTTTCTTCCCGAGGAAAGGCCGGAAGCCAACCAGCCAGGCCACGGCGACTAGGCACATATTCGCAAAAACGGTCAGCACTAGCAGCGCGATCAAGAAGTCGGAATGCCCAATCTTTGCCTTGTAGAGATACTCTTTGGCGATGAAGCCGAGCATGGGCGGAAAGCCCGCATTGGAAAACGCGGCTAGCGCGGCGGCTCCGAAGGTGTAAGGCATCAATTTACGCAGGCCTGCCAGTCGGTCGACGCTCCGTTCGCCAGATTCGTGATCGATGGCACCCGCCGCCATGAAGAGTGCACCCTTGTAAAGACCATGAGCCAGCAGCAGCACCATGGCTGCTTGAATTGCTTCGGGGTCGCCGATCCCGATCAGCATGACGAGCGCACCGAGCACACTCGTGGTCGAATAGGCGAGGATCTTTTTAAGGTCATCTTGCCGGAGCGCGAGCAGTGCATTCCAGACCATCGTAATGCTACCGACTGAGGTCAGCAGGAAGAACCAAGCGTCCGTTCCGCCGAGCGTCGGATGGACACGGGCGAGCAGGAAGACGCCCGCTTTGACCATCGTCGCCGAGTGAAGCAGGGCGCTGACTGGTGCCGGCCCTGCCATGGCGTTAGGCAGCCAGAAGTGGAAGGGGAATTGGGCGGATTTGGTAAACGCGCCGATCGCCACGCACGTCAGGATGGCGGGGTAGAGCGCATGGCCCGCGAGGGAGGGGCCTGCTAAAATTTCGGAGAAATTCCAGGAGCCCGAAGCCAATCCCAAGAGAATGAGCCCCGCCAGAAGAATCAGACCACCCGAGACGGTCACCACCAGCGCTTGGCGGGCACATACGCGGGCGCGTTCATTTTCATGGTAGTGCCCAATCAGCATGAAGGATGAGATGCTGGTCAGCTCCCAGAAGATAAACATCACGAGAATGTTGTCGGACAGAACCAGACCGAGCATCGAGCCAAAAAAGAGGCTGATCCAGCCATAGAAACGTCCCAGCTTCGGGCTCCCCGCCAGGTAGCCTCCCGCATATAGAAAGACCATCGTGCCCACTCCAGAGATGAGCAGGGCAAAGAGGCAGCCGAAACCATCTAAAAAGAAACCAAGATTGATATCTAGGCTTGGCACCCAAGTCCAGTTGACGACTTTCGGCACGCCGACATTCAGCTGGGTCAGCTCGCGAGCGAAGATGATCAGGCACAAGAACGGCCCCGCCGCCATAATCCACTTTGCATGATCACCTAGTCGCCTGACTAAGTAAGGCGCCATGGCCGCCAAAGAGAAGGCGATCAATATAGAGAGAGGAAATAGCATGTGCCGTAGATGTAGAGCAGGCGCAAGGGCTGTCAAAATAATCCGACCATATTTTTAAGCGCTGCGATTTGATGACCTGCCGGTCTAGGTTGGAGTCCCGCCTTTAGGCGGTTGCGTCGTGCAAGCCGCGTCACCACGACCGCCTAAAGGCGGGACTCCAACCTCCTCCGGCGCTAAATTTAGGAGCGGCTATGAAGCGAAGGGCACAGCGGCTTCGATGGTGAAATCGTCTTCTTCCACTGGGGCGAGATCTGCTTCATTATCTGCAACATTTTGCAAAGCAAGCAGCGCGGCTTTCTCATCGAGGCGTCGGCAGAATTCCTTGTATTCGATGATCTCAAAGCGGCCATCTTCGTATTCGACGAGCGCGGTCAAGGACTCCACCCAATCGCCGGAATTGAGATAGTGAATGTCGCCGATCATTTTATTGTCGGGCGTGTGAATATGGCCGCAGATAACACCGCAGCACTCGTGCTTGGTCGCGAAGCTTTGCAGTTGCTCTTCGTATTTGCCGACAAAGCTAACGGCTGACTTAACCCGTGCTTTGACCGCCTTGCTTAGCGAGAAATACTCTTTGCCACGCCACGCGCGGTATTTGTTATACAGACGATTGATCTTGAGCAGAGTCTGGTAACCAATGTCGCCCAGCACCGCCAGCCATTTGTGGTTCATGGTGACTGCATCGAAACCATCGCCGTGTACGACTAGGTAGTCACCGCGGGCGCCTGCATGGATGTGCTCGTTGACGATGCGTAGTTTGCCGAAGAAGAGCGGTAAGAAGCGCGTTAGGATATCGTCATGATTCCCGCGCAGGTAGATGACCTCGGTATTGCGCTTTTCCAATTTTTTGAGAACTAAGCGAATGAAGCGTGTGTGTTTTTTATTCCAACCCCCGTGGCGAGCGAGGCTCCAGCCATCGATAATATCGCCATTCAGCACCAGTTTCTCGCAGTGGGTGTGCTTGAGAAAGTGGTTTACTTGGTCGATCTTGCAATCTTCGGTGCCCAAATGGACATCGGATAGAAAAATCGTTTGATAGGAGAGGGTCGTCTTTTTCATAGCGAATCGGAACTGATCAGCTAACGCTAATGCGCGCGTAAATCTCTGATGTCAAAGCTATTATGGCTAAGAAAAGGGGATGTTACAGGTTTGCCACAATTGTAACGTGTCTGTGACTAAGTGGTGGTAATTTCCGAGCATTCCCGTGATCAATCCCTTTCCTGTGAGTGAGCTGTTGCCGTAAAAGGTGCTTGCTTAGCGCATCGGCTAGGAGTTCTTGTAGATTAGATGAAAGCTACCACTGCCGTCCTTTATCTTCGATTTCTACTCATTGCCATTAGCGCATTTGCAGCGAGTCAGCTCTCTGCCAGTGGGGGAGGAAGTGGAGTGTCGGAAGCTAGCAGTATTGCATTTCCGATTCCGGAGACAGCTTACGCCGAGATGGAGGCGCATCATGCTGAAGAGTTGGGGCATGAGCTCGGACTGATTGATCGCTTGAAAATCCGTGCCGCCGCTGATCCCTTCAATGTCGTGGCAACCGTGATCTTCTTCTTGGCGGTTTCGCACACCTTCATGGCGACGAAGTTTAATCATCTTGCCCACAAATTCGCAGCCGCGCACCGCGACAAAATGAGCTCGCACAATAAGATGTACGTGGAAGGGCGGGATCCTGTCAGCTTCAAGGCAACGCTCTTTCACTTTCTGGGTGAGGTGGAGGCGATCTTTGGTATTTGGTTGATTCCTCTGCTGCTCTCGCTCGTCTTGATGGAACACGACGGCCTGAGTGTGGCCGCTTTTTATATAGATACCCGCAACTACACCGAGCCGATCTTCGTTGTCATTATTATGGCGATTGCATCGAGCCGTCCTGTCATTCAAATCGCCGAAAGCGCGATGCGTGGTATCGCTTCGATCGGCAAACAAAGTCCGGCGGCTTGGTGGCTCACCATCCTGATTATCGCCCCGCTCCTAGGATCCTTTATCACCGAGCCAGCCGCCATGACGATTGCGGCGCTGCTGCTCGGCCATCAATTCTACCTGCTGGACCCCTCTCCCAATTTTAAATACGCGACGCTCGGCCTGCTCTTCGTCAACATTTCAGTGGGTGGCACCTTGACTCACTTTGCTGCGCCTCCCGTCTTGATGGTGGCTGAGACATGGCATTGGAATTTGCCCTATATGTTTACACATTTTGGTTGGCGGGCGGTTCTCGGAGTGGTTGTGGCGACGACGGTTTATTATTTTATATTTCGGAAGAACTTCGCCTCTCTTCAAGAGCGCGCGCAAGAAATGGCCGCGAAGAAAGCAGCGGAGCCAGAGCCGGAACCTGCTCCCTTTTGGATCGTGATTGTGCATCTAGCTTTTGTTGTCTGGACGGTGCTCACGCTGCATCATCCTCCGTTTTTTATCGCTGGTTTCCTCTTCTTTCTAGCTTTCACCATGGCGACGCACCACCACCAATACGATATACAGCTTAGATCGCCTCTATTGGTCGGCTTCTTTTTAGCGGGTTTGGTGACGCACGGTGGCCTGCAAGGCTGGTGGATCGCCCCGGTGCTCAGCTCTCTGGCGGAAGTGCCGCTCTTTATCGGAGCGACTATTTTGACGGCTTTCAATGATAATGCCGCGATTACCTTCCTTGCCTCGCAAGTGCCGGCTTTCAGCCCGGATGAGCTGATGGCGGGGCAATGGATCTCCAAGGCTGGCAACGCACTCGCCAATGCCGAGGGTCTGGAATACGCCGTCGTCGCGGGTGCTGTCACGGGTGGGGGACTCACGGTGATCGCCAACGCGCCAAATCCTGCTGGCCAGAGCATCCTAAGTAAGCATTTCAAGGATGGTATTTCACCGCTCAAACTTCTCCTGGGCGCGCTCTTTCCAACGCTTGTGATGGCCGTTATGTTTATGGTGCTGCCTCACTAGCACAACGTCTGAGAGGATATGTTTGAAAATCGAGATCAATTTGCCGGCTTTTGGTGTCGATTTGTGGCAATTGCCATCGATTACTACTTAATGCTGCTCGTTACGTTTCCATTCATGGTGGTGGGCGCATTGTTCTTTCCAGAGGATGTTTTGGTCGAAGTTCCGCTCGGAGTGGGCTCATACCAGCGTGTGATGGAAAAGACGAGTGAATCGATTCCGCACAAAGACGGTTCAGTCACAGTGGTGAACGAAGAAATTATCAAAGAAGAGGTTTTTGGTAAATGGGTGTATTTTTACAGAGAGACCGAAAAAAGCATTTCCAATAAAACCGAGACGAACCGTGTCCTGATCGACTTTGAAACACGCAAGGAGATCGATTTGGTTGGCTCTGGAGATTTTGTTTTAATCTTACTTTTACTCTATTGGACACTCTTCGAGAGCGGGCGACGCGGTGCAAGTTTCGGCAAGCGGATTATGGGTATCAAAGTAGTGGGTATGGATGGAGCACAGCTCTCTTGGCGGCGCGCGCTCGCGCGCAACTTAGGAAAACTGCCGTCCGCCATGATCCTATTGATCGGATTTATGATGGCAGGCTGGACGAATAAAAAACAAGCTCTACACGATAAGATGGCTAGCTGTTTGGTCGTTTTTGGTAAGTAGCCGCATTCGCGATCACTTTCTAATTCAGGCGGTGATTGCGAAAGGCTTCAATTATGACGACCGCATCGGGATGGCACCGCTGGATCGGCGGTCTTCACAAGTGAAGCCGCTACATCGAAACCAACGCGGCCGCCTAAAGGCGGGACTCCAACTCTTTTAGAAAGTCCCAACTGTAGAGACCGCTACCGTGGCCATCGCTGAAAATCGGGCGGATGGCGTAGTTGCCTTGAAACTCCCAGCCCTTGATGGTGACACCGGGGAATTCCTTCGGGCCGTTGCCGCCGTATTGTGTGCCAAAGATGTCTTTCTCGCCGATATTCTGTGCGCTGGGTGAATGCTTACGCAAAAACTCTGCGGGGAAGTAGCTCTCGCTGCCGTCCTCCCAGATGATGGCGAGTTCGCTGCCGATCAATTGAATGTCTTTCGGTTTCATTATTTGTAAAAGCCAGCCGCTTTAAGTTTTTCCATCATGGCAACGGCGGGGCCTTTGCGATTCAGGATGTAGAGGTGGATGCCCGGCGCGCCGCGCTCTAGCAGATCGAGCGCTTGGGCACAACTCCACTCAATCGCCACGGCCTCGACAGCCGCCTGATCATCGCCCGCGGCGGCAAGTTGCGCATTGAGCTCGGCGGGCATCGAAGTGCCACCCATCTCGCAGAAGCGCAGTGCTTGCTCACGCGAGGTGGGGCACATCAAGCCGGGGAGAATCGGGATTTCGATCTTCGCTTGGAGCACGCGCTCCACGAATTCGAAGTATTTTCTGTTATCGAAAAAGAGCTGAGTCGTCACGAAATGAGCGCCCGTATCGACCTTGCGCTTTAAGTTGAGCAAGTCGATGTCGGGCGAGGGTGCCTCGGGGTGCGTTTCCGGGTAGCCGCCCACGCCGATAGTGCATTCGGGATAGACCTCGTGGATGAGCTGCACGAGCTCGTTGGCATAGTGAAGGCCGTCTGGGTGCGGTATAAAATCTGTCTCGCCTTTAGGTGGATCGCCACGCAGCGCCATGATCTGGCCGAGTCCTGCCTCGCGGAATTCGGCGATGATCTCGCGCAACTCGTCGCGCGAGTGCCCCACGCAAGTCAGGTGGGGCATCACATTGTAGCCGTAATCCTCGCGTAAGTGGCGTGCATACTTTAAAGTGCGGCCGCGCGTGCTGCCACCCGCACCATAAGTGATCGAGACAAAGTCGGGCGAGTGAGCCGTCAACTCCTTGGCAGTGCGCAGCAACTGCTCAGCCGAGGCATCCGTCTTCGGTGGGAAAAATTCGATCGAGAAAAGGGGCTTTCCTGAGCGGAGCCTTTGTTGAAGAGAATTGTTTAGCATAAACGTATCAAGGTATAAGGATATGATGATATGTAAAGCATTATGCTGCGATAGAATTATTATTCACAATTACATCCCAAAGGGAACAAAATGGGGCGCTTGGGAGCAACTATTTACCAAATTTTTTCTGTGAATAACCTGATCAACTCGCTCGTTCAAAGTTACTTAACTCACTTATTCACAATATGCTCCATAAAAAAATAGAATAAAAATCTCTTGACTCGTGGAGTAAGATGGGGCGAAATGGAGCGAAATGGGGAACTGAGGATTAAAATGAGTGCGATTAACATAGGAAAGTTCGTGGGGGAATACCGCCACAGCATAGACGACAAAGGTCGGCTAACGATTCCTTCGCAGTGGCGCCCAAGGGCCGATTCCGACGAAAATAACTTTCTCGCATTGCCCAGTCTGACTGAGCGCTCCGTCACAGTGTATCCACCCAAGATGATTGAGCAGCTGAACGAAAAATTTGAGCAGATCAGCATGGGCGACCGCGCAGGGCAGCGTGCCATCCGCCGGATTATGTCCAAGGCGCACGCCTTTAGCTGCGATAAGCAGGGGCGCATCAATTTAAACGACAAGCTCATCGAGCACGGCGCTCTCAAAAAGTCCGTGGTGCTACTCGGCGGCGCTTCCAAATTTACCATCTACGACGAGCAATTCTACGACGAGCTGATGGCCTATGAAGAGGTTGAGGACGATCTTGCCGATATTGCGAAAGGCTTCGGCTTCTAACAAAGGCTTTGGCTTCTAATTTTCGATTCACAGCAAAAAAAAATATGAAAAACGTCTTAGAAAGCATCGCCCGGGAAAATTTTTGCACCTCCGGCTACCTCTCACACCCCCGCCGCGAACGCCGCAGTTCTTGGACTTTTTCAGCACCACCACGCAGCCCTTATTACACCACCAACACCGTCAGCGATGCACTTCAGCGCCGCCAGCGAGCCCACTTTAAAGCCCAAACCAAGCCTTCTCTCCTTCAAAACTGGATCAATGTCTTTCTCCACCGATGATGCCATCACACCCGCCGCTGCAAGCGGCCACCTTCCCGTCTTGCTGCGCGAGACGCTAGAACTGCTTGCCCCGAGCACGGGCGTAAAGCTCTTAGATGGGACTTTTGGCGGCGGCGGCCACACCCGCGCACTTCTGGAGGCCGCAGACGGTGTTGAGGTGGTGGCACTCGATCGCGATCCCGCAGCTTTGCCTCGCGGCGAAGCGCTAAAAGCCGAATTTGGTGATCGTTTTCGCCTCTACCATATGAATTTTGGCGATCTGGCAGAACTGAATGAAACTGGTTTTCACGGCGTGCTGTTCGATTTTGGCCTCTCCTCTTTTCAATTAGATACCGAGGAGCGCGGCTTTTCTTTTCGCTATGACGCACCCGTCGATATGCGCATGAACCCCGAAGAGGGGATCAGCGCCGCCGAGTTTCTGGAGACTGCCGAAGAAGAGGCCATCGTCCGCGCCGTGCGTAACTACGGTGAGGAGCCACGCGTGCGCCGCGTGGTCAAAGCCATTATGGATGCGCGCGGCACCGGCGCGCTACAACGCACCCATTCGCTCGCAGCCTTGATCGGCGAGGCAGTCGGGCCGACTCCACGCGGGCGCAAGGCGGCGCACCCCGCGACACGCACTTTTCAGGGTATTCGAATTGAGGTGAATGATGAGTTGAGCGCGATCGAGCGTGGCCTACCGGCTGCTTTCGACCGCCTCTTACCCAACGGCGTGTTGGCCGCGATCAGCTTCCACTCGCTTGAAGACCGCATCGTCAAACGCTTCTGCCGCAAGATGGCCGGTCGCCCCGAGCACTCGCACGATAACCGCACGCAAGATGAGCGCGAGGTGCGCGCCACCATGATTTCCACCCGTCCTATCAGCCCCGGCGAATCCGAAATCGCCACCAACCCTCGCAGCCGAAGCGCACGTTTACGCGCACTTCGTAAAATTTCTTAACCAAAGTCTATCTATGCTAAATTTATCTTCTAAAGCTCGTAAGCACGTGGCCGTTCTTATCCTCGCCATGGTAGTCGTCACCGTGGGTAGCGCCTTCGCGATCGTCTGGATGCAGCAACAAATCTCGCGCACCGCGCAAAGTAGCAAGCAGTTCGAGTCGCAACTCGCCGACACCACCCGCAAGCTACGCTTCCTCGATGAGCGTATCGCTGGCTACCACCAACCTATCGTGCTCCAGGGTAAAATCGCCGGTATCCTCCGCCCATCGGTGGAGGATCAAGTCGTGTTCGTACGTGAACGCCAGCTCGCCACTGGTCGCAGCTACGCGGTCGCGCAACCCTACGAAGTCTCTATGGATCTGGCACTACTCGATCTCAACGCCTCGCGCCAATAAGCTATGAGTAAAGCCTTCGTATCTAGCGGTCGTTCATCGCTAATCTCTATTGCAGTCGCTTGCGCGTTCTGCATTTTGCTGGGGCGCTTATTCTATCTACACGTTTGGCACAGCGACGAGCTTTTGAAATACGTCGAAGGCAACCGCAAGATGGTCAACGTCGTCGAAGCGCGCCGGGGCAACATCGTCGATACACGCGGCAACTTGCTGGCCACCACCCGCACCAGTTATAATATCGGCGTCGACCCGCAAGCCTTCCGTGAGCAGGACTATGCCAAGCTGCCCGAGCTCGCGCGAATTTTAGGTAAGCCATTCGAAGAGCTCGAAGCTAAGGTCAATCGCAAGACTCGCAAAGTTTCTGAGGACAGCCCCGAGGTGCGCCTCATTCGCTGGGCAGTTCTCGTCAAAGATGCCAACGAAACCGTCCACGATGCCGTCAAAGCACTCGGCCTGCGCGCCGTCTATGGCAATCAGAGCCACAGCCGCGCGTATCCCGCCGGCCAACTCGCCGCCCACGTGCTTGGCTACGTCAATAAGGAAGAAACGCCCGTCACAGGTATCGAACGTTTCTTTGATTATTATTTACGCGGCCAAGATGGCTGGCGCGAGACCGAGCGCGATGGCAAACGCCACGAGCTAGCGCAATTTCGCGAGCGCGAAGTCGAGCCCTCCGACGGCCTCAGCGTCGAGCTCAGTATCGACCAAATGGTGCAGCACATCGTCGAGGCCGAGATCGCTCGCATGGCGCAGGAGTACAGCCCCAAGGGCATCAGTATCATCGTCAGCCAACCTGCCACCGGTGCCGTGCTCGCGATGGCCAACTACCCCAGTTATGATCCTAACGAGTTTTACAACACCGCAAAATTCCCTATCGCTAATCAGCGTAACCGTGCACTGACCGATGTCTTCGAGCCTGGCTCTACCTTCAAGATTGTACCCGCTGCCGCCGCTTTAAACGAAGGCCTCGTGCACCCTAGTGATATGTTTAAGACAGGCGTCTCGCGCGTTAGCTACAAAGGCCGCACACTTTCGCTGCCCTCCGACCATCATATTTACGATGAGCTTTCCGTGCACGACATTGTAGTTAAATCCAGTAACCGCGGAGCCGCTCACCTCGGCCTGATGCTGGGTGAACAGCGTCTCTACGAATACGCTGCCGACTTTGGCTTCGGCGAAACCACTGGTGCCGATCTCGGCGGCGAGGTCAGCGGCACCCTACATGCCCCGCGTAATTGGGATGGGCTCACCATCACACGTATGCCGATGGGGCACGCCATCAGCGCGACGCCCATGCAAGTGCACGTCGCCATGTCCGTCATCGCTAACGATGGGGTGCTGATGGAGCCGATGCTCGCTAAGCGCATCTTCGATGGCTCCGGTCGGGATGTCATCCGTTTCAAGCCGAAGGCCAAGCGCCGCGTCATTTCCGCCGAAGTGGCCAACATCGTCGCATCGATGCTGGCAGATGCCGTTGGCGAGGAAGGCACTGCCCGCCGCGCTGCCATCGATAACTACGCCGTCGCAGGCAAGACCGGCACCACCCAGAAAATTGTGAACGGGCGCTACTCCAATCAGCACCATGTCGGCTCCTTCAGTGGGTTCTTTCCAGCAGAGAATCCTGCGCTAGTCATCACCGTCGTGGTGGATGAGCCTCAGATGACAGGTATCGGCTACGGTGGCGTGGTCGCCGCACCCGCCTTCCGCAATATCGCGGAAGCCAGCATCGCCTATTTAGGCATTCGACCCGCGCGGTCGGATGCATCCTTCGTTAATTTACAACCTTCTATCTATGATCGGTCTAGCCGAATTTCAAATTAGCACGCTGCTCTCAGCTGCCAGTTCACGCCAATCCTACTCACGTCGACTCGAACAAACCACGTTCAATGAGCCACAACGATCACCTATGAACCCACGCGTGAGTCAACTAATTGCTGGCGTCGATCCCATACGTCGCAAACTGCGCGAGGACAGCGCTGTCACCTGCCTGATTACCGACAGCCGGCGCGTCGTGCCCGGAGCGCTCTTTTTCGCTATCGGCGGCTTACGCACCGATGGTAATCTGTTCGTCGAAGAGGCTGTCGACCGCGGCGCAGTGGCCATCATCACCGAAGAAGATCTCGGCTCGCACTTTCCCATCGACTACATCCAAGTCGCCGATGTGCGTAAAACCTTGGCACTCGTCTCGCGTAAGTTTTACGATGCGCCCGATGCCAAGCTCGGCATCACCGGGATCACCGGCACTAATGGTAAGACCACTGTCTCCATGCTCACACAGCACCTCGTCGGCGGTCAGGATAAAGTCGGCCTGCTCGGCACTATTCGCTACGATCTGGGCAAACGCACCTTACCCTCTTTCCGCACCACGCCCGAGTCGGTCGATGTGTATGCACTTCTCGCGCAGATGGTGGAGAACGATTGCACCGAAGCCGTGATGGAAGTTAGCTCTCACGGCATTGACCAAAAGCGCACCTACGGTGTCGAAGTCGACGTGGCGGCCTTTCTAAATCTCACCCAGGATCATATCGACTACCACAAATCGATGGAAGCCTACTACCAAGTCAAAAAGCGCCTCTTCACTGGCGAGACCGGTCACCGCCCCGGCGCAGCCGTCGTCAATCTCGATTGCAGCTACGGTCGCCGTCTGCTTGACGAGTTGCCCGAGGGCGTCGTCGCCACCACATTCGGTATCGAGAGCGAGGCCAGCGTGCGCGCAGAAAACGTCGTGCTCTTCGCCGACCACACCGAGTTCCTACTCACATGGCCGCAAGGGCAGGCGCAAGTCAGCTCGCCGCTGCTAGGGCGCTACAACGTGAGTAATCTGCTGGCCGCCCTAGCCATCGCACACGCCAAGGGCGACTCGATTGCAAGCATTTTAGAGCGCGTGCCCTCCTTTCCCGGCGTGCCCGGACGCATGGAGCGCATCGATGGAGGCCAGGAATTTAATGTGTTGGTCGATTACGCCCACACCGACGATGCGCTGATGAATGCATGTTCGATGCTGCGCGAGATCACGCCCGGTCGCCTCATCATCGTGCTCGGCTGCGGCGGCGATCGCGACCGTACTAAGCGCGCACCGATGCTACGCGCCGCCCTGGATGGAGCCGACGAAGTCTTTGTCACGTCCGACAACCCACGCACCGAGTCCATCGACCAAATCTTCGCCGACATGCGCGAGGCCAAAGGCAGTGAAAGCGCCCACTATGTAAATGATCGTAAGCACGCCATCTCACTCGCACTCGACGCCGCTACACCAGCCGACTGCGTACTGATCGCCGGCAAAGGCCACGAAGCCTACCAAGAATTCGACGGCACCGTAATCCCTTTCGATGACCGCCACGTAGCCCGCGACCTAATCCGCCTCAAGAACGTCACCTAGTCATGCTGCGCATATCGGCAACATCGTACGTAGGGGCGCGACTTGTCACGCCCGCCGATCCAAAGCAGCCGAACCGACAGCCAGCATCTAACGTGGCGTGCGAGCTTGTCACGCCCGCCGATCCATTTCACGTAGGGGCGCGACTTGTCACGCCCGCCGATCCATTTCACGTAGGGGCGCGACTTGTCACGCCCGCCGATCCATTTCACGTAGGGGCGCGACTTGTCACGCCCGCCGATCCATTTTACGTAGGGGCGCGACTTGTCACGCCCGCCGATCCATTTTACGTAGGGGCGCGACTTGTCACGCCCGCCGATCCCAAGCAGCCGA
>Ga0307933_1001153_pt1 | contig 21773 bp, 25 predicted proteins | sample OrgLakmetageno88_FD_201811 | JGI IMG/M metagenome (GOLD analysis project Ga0307933, IMG submission 201811) | Saline water microbial communities from Organic Lake, Antarctica - #88 | ecosystem: Environmental > Aquatic > Non-marine Saline and Alkaline > Saline | place: Antarctica: Organic Lake... | reverse complement strand
GGATGAAATCCTCGAAAGTTCATCGACACCACTTCTTCACCTGTAAAAGTATTTCAGTCTCTATCTTGTATAGTATCATCCACATATCCTATTGCATAACGTTCATCTACATCGTTCAGGGTCATTTTTTGTGTATTGATATCACACACACCTCTATTTACTGTTCCATGAGCAGACAAGGTATTTCCCAGCACATATCACACCAAAAAAGCCTCATCGTGACGTATCTGAGTCAACTCCTTATACAAGAGATCATAACTCGTATTTCCATATCGATCATCAGCATTGACGACAGCAAAGGGTTGGTTCACGACATCTACTGCACACAGCGTAGCATGTAAGGTTCACCATGGTTTCTCACGAGCTACTGTCTCCACAAAGTCAAACTGAGGATCAGGATCCTGATAGACAAGATCATAGCTAGGACAAGCAGCAAGCATATCAGTAAACTTCGCTACAAATGCCTCCTCAAACTCCTGACGAATAATCAATACGATGTGATCAAATCACGCACGCAATGCATCATATACCGCATACTCCAATAACGACTCACCTCATGGACCAAACTCATCTATCTGCTTCAGTCATCCATAACGACTTCACATTCATGCTGCTAAGACTACCAAACTTGCTCACATACTACTTTGAATTATAGTGTAAAATAACTGTCTATTTTTTGTAAAACTACTGTCTATGATTATCCCTAAACCCAATACCATGTTGCACTGCGTCATCTATAGTCAACTGCTCTGACCATCATAGATCTTGACCTATACGATCACATGCTGCAACACTTGTTGCTATATCTCCAGCTCTACGTGGAGCATATGCTCGCTGTATTTTTTTTCAGCTTACTTTCTCTACAAGCGCTATCATCTCTAAGACACTCGTTCATCTTCAGGTTCATACATTATAGACACTGTAGCTATCTTGCTGTTGTTTTTCTAGAGCAAGTACATGTGCCTTCGCAAGATCTACTACATGTATATAGTCTCTAACTCCACTTCAATCTACCGTATCATAGTCATTACCAAACACCTGCAATGTTTCTCTTTTTCATTCGAGCACATCTAAGATAATAGGAAATAGATTGTTAGGGATATCAGTTGGGTCTTCTCATAGTGTTCATGACTGATGCGCTCAGATAGGATTGAAGTACCTAAGTGACGTGATTGACATACCTTTTCGCTGTACCATATCTTCCAGGAGCTGCTCGATAATGTGTTTGGTTGTTCCATAAGGATTAGTCGTATGTCCAGTACGCATGGTTTCATCAAATGGCGACTCCTCATATGACGCATCATAGACAGTCGCACTCGAAGAAAACACAAGACGTCTGACATCATGTGCATCCATCAACTCGAGTAGATGCATGATTCATACGATATTTGTCTGCCAATATGAAAATGGCTCTGCACAACTCACTCCTACCGCCTTTAGTCCCGCAAAATGTAATACAGCTCATACATCGTACTTTTCAAATATATGTTGCATACCTGCTTTGTCTAGAAGGTCACACTCCACAAAGTCTGGACGAGTTCAGGTGATAGATTCGATCGCATCTAGTACTTTGATATCACTATTTGATAGATTATCCAGTATCACGACAGCATATCCAGCTTGTTGGAGCTCGACTACTGTATGAGATCATATAAATCACGTTCATCACGTTACCAATACATACTTATTCTTCATCCACCAACAATAATCATACAAAAAATATCAAGAGTCCGGCAATATTTGCTATTACTATCCCCAATCATCACAAAGACAAGGTTTGTTGCAAGACGATATATCATCATAGGACACCAAGCACCATACCTAAGACAATATACATATATAGTCCACTACGACTCATCGACATACCAATATAACGATCATCTTTATCCTCTTGTATGACCATAGCTATTCAAGAGATAATAGTCAATATTAACAACAATTGCTCCTCCAGTGCTAGAAACAATATCGAATAATCCAATCAAAATATTCCTGTCTGAGCTATGACCAAATAGGTAAGATAGATCGTGAGGAGTACAGGAAATATGTACATTCTATTTATGAGCAACATATGATATACGAGCGAGATAGTTCACGCACGTTTATCTTGTTCGACAAGTTCTCGATGAACTTCACGAGTAGGTATTGAACCTGGTAGGTCCATCCGACACAGCACCTCTCTCATGAGTAAATATAATGGCAACAACAGCCACCATTCTATTCATGGCAATGATATATCCCAATACCAAGACGACCACAAAACTCCTCCACAAATTATTCGTAAGAGGATACTTCGTAGAAGTTTTCTAGAGATGTTTTTTTTCATAAAACGATTTTGAGTAAACCATATTTACAATTCCTTGGTTGAATAAGCTATGCAGTAGAGTAAATCGAAGCAGTACTCGTTGCATTCGAATTAAATAAACATAATTCTCTTTTACATTACTTTTTGCCATAGGCACAAAAAGTAACCAAAAAACCCCTAGACGGTTGCAACCCGACAAGTGCACCGCCGACCCTTCTATCAATGTTTGATACTAAGTCGAATGCAGCGAATTATCTGCTCCGTGATTACACATGTATGTGTTTATTCAAAATATACTAATATCTGTAGTACTCAGGTTTATACGGACCTTCTACTGGAATATGCATATATGCAGACTGATCAGCTGAAAGTACATCTAGTTTGATTCACATCTTTTCTAGATGCAATCTTGCTACTTTTTCATCAAGATGTTTTGGCAACATGTATACCTTGTTTTCATAGTTTTCAGGATGCATCCAGAGTTCTAGCTGAGCGATTACTTGATTTGTAAATGAAGCACTCATCACAAATGATGGATGCCCAGTTGCACATCATAGATTCACCAAACGCCCTTCAGCAAGAACAATAATATCTTTTCCATTCAATGTATAGAGATCTACTTGCGGTTTGATCTCAGTCTTTGTTGCTCCAGACGTATTGTTCAACCATGCCATATCGATCTCATTATCGAAATGTCAGATATTACATACGACTGCTTTATCTTTCATCGCTTTAAAATGCTCTCATGTGATTACATCCTTACATCAGGTCGCTGTTACGATCACATCAGCCTCTTTCACTGCTTCTAGCATAGGTTTCACTTCATACCCTTCCATAGATGCCTGAAGTGCGTTGATTGGATCGATCTCAGTCACGATTACACGCATATTAGCATTTTTCAAACTTTCAGCAGATCACTTCCCTACATCTCCAAATCCTGCAACTACTCATACTTTACCTGCAAGCATCAGATCTGTAGCACGACGGATAGCATCTACACATGATTCACGACATCCATATTTATTATCAAATTTTGACTTTGTTACACTATCGTTGATATTGATAGCTGGTAAGGGTAATGTTCCAGCTTTCATTCTTTCATACAAACGATGAACACCTGTTGTTGTCTCTTCTGAGATTCATTTGATACCGTCCACTAGTTCTGGAAATTTATCCAACACCATATTGGTCAGATCACCTCCATCATCTAAGATCATATTCAATGGTTGTTTATCATCTCCAAACCACAGCGTCTGCTCTATACATCGCTCAAACTCCTCTTCAGTCATACCTTTCCAAGCAAATACTGGTATCCCAGCAGCAGCAATAGCAGCAGCAGCATGGTCTTGGGTTGAGAACACATTACATGAAGACCAAGTTACCTCAGCACCAAGTACTATCAACGTTTCTATAAGCACAGCTGTTTGTATTGTCATATGCAAACATCCAGCTATTCTTGCTCCAGCAAGTGGTTTGCTTGTTCCATATTCTTCACGTAATGCCATCAATCCTGGCATCTCTGCCTCAGCCAAACGCATTTCTTTACGTCCCCAGTCAGCCAAGCTTATATCTCTTACTTTGTACTTTCCTTCCACAAAATCCATATCACAAAAAAATAATAATAAAATGTATTGTATATACTCATGTACGCCAGATTTACAAGATTTAGGAACCAGCGCCTATTCAGCTACTCATAATTGATGGTTTTGTGTTCCATATTCCTGTACACAATTCCATGCCAACTGCGACCCCATTTCCATTCCTGCTTTCCACCCCTTATCCTCAAACAACGACCACAATACACCTGCCCTAAATGCATCACCAGCTCCCGTAGGATCTTTGACGTTTGCAGGCGCATACGCTGGCACAGTAAATGTTTCTTCACTAGACACAAAAGTTGATCACTGTGCTCCAAGCGTCACAATATACGCCTCTACTCGATTCAATAAACTTGCCTCATCAATATCTGCCAACGAACATAAGAGATTTTTTTCATACTCATTTACGATGAGATAATTAGATGCAGTGAGAGCTTCATGCAACTGCTCTTTCGAGAACGCCGTCAACGGTTGTCCTGGATCAAAAATTACTGGTATATTCAGCGTTTCACATTCCTTCAAATGTTTCAACATAGTCGATGGTGCGTTTGGAGCAACAATAGCTATCTTGACCGCTTCCTTCACATTATGCACAGACTGTTGACCAGACTCGATAGATGCACCAGGATAAAAGGCAGTAATCTGATTATTTTCATCATCAGTAATAATATGAGCACTTGGCGTGAGCAATCATGCTGACGTATATGTATATCTATAATCTATATGCTTCTCATTGAACTCACTAGCAACAAAATCACTTCCTACCGCACCCAACAACAGTGCTTTCTCTCACAAGAGCCCAAGATTATAAGCAATATTATGCCCTGCTCATCCATCATGCTTCGAGAGTTCTTGCACATTGAAACATACGCTGATACTTTTCGTTTGATCTGGCAAGATATATTTCCCAAATTGATCATGAAAATTCATAATAACATCATAGGCAATCGAACCACTTACTAATATATGAGACATCTACTAAAATATAAGAATAAAATATTGTAACCGCCCTAAAGATACTAATAATCTCTACATCTTCAAACAAAAAGTAGAAAATTAGTTTTCTACACTCACCACTCATAGAACATCTATGAGCTAAAAACATTCATATGGATACAGTAATTATTTATATCCTACCCATACTAACCCTATTTTTGGTGTCATGGTAGGAATTAAAGGAAAAACAAAAAAAGTCCAAGAGGACTTTAAACCAAAAAAAGAATTATTATTCTTTTTAGTAATTGGCCTATTTATTGGTCATCCAATACTAATTATTGTAGGAATGTGCGCATCGTACATCCTACTCTGTTATTTTGTCCCATACAAAATTGGGACATACATCGGAGGAATACTCCGATAATATTTTTTTCGGCCCGCAAGGGCCTTTTTTATTTCTTCAAACGCCATAATTTGACAATATTTTTTAAATAATTATTATATATATACGAAATTACGATGTGTAATTTCAAATAAAAATAACATGACAATCACTCTCCTCATAATTACCTGGACTGGAATGCTAGCCGGAAAAATAGTGCCAAAAAAGCACGGAATGTTGGGATCAATCATTCTAAGTGCATGTTTATTTCCTGCAGTAATTGCAGGGATGCACAACCCCATATTCCTTTCTGGCTTAATAGTACTCTGGTTGAGTTACGAAATAACTCGAGACCGGTAAAAATCCAATCCTAGTAGATATTTGGGAGTGGTATGTCAACCCTTCCTAGTATTTGCTCGGAAGGGTTTTTTTTATTTCTTCTTACTCACTCTCAAGGTCACACGTTCACTTTCGTCGATCATATCTTGAAGCTCTTCAATATCCAATTCGTTAGATTTTAGCGCACGCATCACAGCAAATCTATCGATATCCTGATAGTCATCTAAGAGTCATTTTTCCTCTAGATAATGCCTAAGTGCCATTTTGTCTTTGATACTATAATTTACTGTTGGCTTTGCAGACAGTTGATGTGATTCTCCAAAGAGCTTTTCTACTTTTTTCTTTAACGCATAAGTTTGCAGTATGTCTTTCAATTGGTCTTTCTTTTTCTTTAGGTCGCTGGCTTGAGCAGAAATCTCAGCATATTCATCGACCAGCTGCTTAGCCGTACTATCTCCTACCACAATTTCATCATCCATAAAGTTATGCGCCCAAATAGGACAGATTGATTGGTATGGACAAAATCTACAGCCAGGGTTTTCAACCGCTGGAAAACGATCATTAGCTCACATATTTGCATGAAAACGGCGATCTTCTATATCACGTACGATACCACTATATTTTTCTACAACTCCATCTATAAGTTCTTCAGTTACTTCCCGCTCATCCACTGCGTCAAAATGTAAGTAATGCAGTCTAGCTTTGATGTTGTCATAATATTTCCCATATTTTTCTTGGACTCCCAAGGCATATAAAGTCAACTGTTCTTTATACTGCGTTTTGTTTTCTTCGGGCAAGTACTTATTGGTTTTATAATCATTGATAATAAAAGTAGATCACTCTTTATCCAATCTATCTATCACTCCTCTAAATTTGAGCGTCCCTGCATCATCCAGAGAAAATACAATTCTTCACTCAGTCATAACTACTTTTATATCACCAAACGGCGCATGATGATCATAGTACTCCCCAAGATATATCTCTCATCTTTTCAAAAATACTGATTCAGGCGCTTCTTCTGGAAACTCAATCTGCGTATAATCTATTTCTTGCTGCCAATAAGTATGCAAGTACTGAATCAGCTGCTCTCTCGTAGGTGTCTGCATTTGATTCAATTGCTTATACAGTCTTTCTAGTGCCCAATGCACAGCAGATCACAACAACATATGGGGAGACTGCGGTTCTTCAGCAACTTTAATTTTATCAATATATTTATAACGATATCTCAATGGACACTGCTCAAAGATATTGATCTGAGAAAATGAATACACTGGCATAACAAAAAAAGAAAAATAGAAGATATTCCACTATCTATATCATAGCTATCATCCTCACGCATACAAGACACAAGCAAAAAAAACACCTACAAGGAGGTGTCTAGAGCGATATATCTATTGTATATTTACGACTATGCTTTCTGGCGTTATAATTTTTGGTACGACAATATGTAAAATATTTTCTGGAGACAATTCACTCCATATTCTATCTACAGCAGCATTCGCTGGCAAATCTACATCACTAGAGAAGTCTCACCAAAAACAATGTTCTTGCATGGGAGTCAACGATTCTTTCAAAGACGGTTGCACTCTTTTCCCAGAAATAACCAAACGATTTCACAACAACTGTAATGACACTGAAGACTTTTCAACACCACCCAGTGGCAGAATAAGCACCATTTCTTGGGGTGAATCATAGATATCCATAGGAACCGTTACTGCATCTTTCATTCTCTATCGCATAAAATAAAATCTCGAGCACAACAATCTACCAAAAACCATCCATACTTGGATATAATCTCATAAGTACTTTACCTATCATATCTTCAGGATACACGAGATAATTAGAATCACTATAGCATCATAGACCAAAACAACATCTAGAATCTGTACTGTGATCTCTATTATCTCACAGCACAAAATATCATCAAGGAGTCACCTCAAATTCAGTCTTTCCACAAGCTGCTGCCGACGTTTGTAGTCCTTGTGGTAGATAATACTCAGTCAACTCCTCACAACTTCACATATCACCTGTTGAACATATTTCTACTGCCCCAGAAGCTATACGTACTGTCTCTCAAGGAACACCGACAATTCTTTTTATAAATGGTAATGTCTTGTTTTTCGGAACAAAAACAACGATATCTCATCTAGTAAGTTCTCATCGCCTTGGCGTCACCTTATCTACAATAATAAAATCACTCTCAGCAAATGTTGGGTCCATACTTTTACCTATAACTGTATATGGGTTGAAGATGAAGAATCTCACAAACAATACGACTCCCGTCACAAACACTAAAAAAGCGATCAAATCGAAGATATCCAATGCTATCATACGTAATTTCAATTTCCAAGTCTCTGACATACTTTTGTACATAAACTAAAAACTCTACCTATATGTCGATCACTATAATAAAATAGTGGAGAGTATCAACAGGTAGAGTTTGAAAGTAGACGAGGAAAGATATCCAAGCACTAAAGATTAGCTACATCACCTAATGCACTAAAATGGCAAATCTTCATCATCTGATCCCGCATCGCTTGCAGACGAATTAGTATTTCCTGATTTACTATCCAAGAAAATAAAATTATCAACCACCAATTCAGTTGAGTAACGAGTATTTCCATTAGTGTCTTCCCATTTTCTAGTTCTAAGTCTCGCTTCAATATATATTCTCTTTCACTTGTTTACATATTGTCAGATAATATCTGCAGCGTTTCCATACGCTACACATCTATGATATTCTGATTCTTCAACAAGCTGATCTTCTTTGTTTTTATATCTTCTATTAGTTGCTACAGTAAAGTTCACAACAGAACTTCCTGTAGATTCAATTTTTTGTACCTCTACGTCAGTAGTAGATCTTCAAATGAGCATTACTTTATTCAAATCCATGATTATAAATATTAAGAGTTAAATTTGGTCGTGGGTACCTGTTTACACTATAGACACACACAACAAAAAAACAATTGATTTTCGAAGATGGATCTATACTATGCTTTTCACGTATATGTATGTTTCCATAGCTTGTCACTAGTAACAAAATATCAATTGACAAAATATAAAAATACATTCTTAGTATAATATCTGCAATGCCGCGGTGGTGGAATTGGTAGATGTGCGAAGCCATACCCCTGAGTGTGCGAGTGGGGTGCACGTCGGAGACGCTACGGTAGATAAAAATACTAGACAATTAACAGGTAAATAACCGCAATGCCGCGGTGGTGGAATTGGTAGACACGTCGGACTCAAAATCCGATGTTCGTAAGAACGTGAGGGTTCAAGTCCCTCCCGCGGCAGATATAACTCCTCAACAATACTACTTTGCAAACGTTAGAAACCTTAAATCAATAAACGGATGAGTGCCCGAGGCCAAGTCCCTCCCGCGGCAGATATAACTCCTCTATAATATTACTTTATAAACGTTAGAAACCTCTCTTTGTAAATATACAATAAATATAATATAAATTTTGTCGATATAATTATCCATACAAAAAGCAACTTATGTTGTTTTTTTTTGTACACGCAAGTCGATTATCCATTGATTTATTGCAATTGTCAATTTAAAAAATATACTTTTCGTGTTGGTTTTGTTATGCTTGCTAACACCATTTATCTATTCTTATTGGTACTTATGGAAAACATTGAAACAAACAAATTGTTTGTCGGAAACTTGCACTGGCATGTTAGATGGCAACAACTTAAAGAATTTTTTGCACAATGGGGTGAAGTTGAATATGCTTCAGTATCATTGGACAGAGAAACAAGAAAAAGTAGATGATTTGGTTTTGTTACCTTTGTAAATGCAGAAGACGCTGCAAAAGCAAAAGAAGAAGCAAATGAACAGGAATTAGAATGAAGACCTATTTATATAGATTTCGCAAAAGCTAGAGACGAAGCTCCAGCTACTGACGAAGTTGAGGAAGAAGAAAGTGAGGAAGAAAGTGAACAAGAAGAACAGGCAGAAGAAGAACAAGAATAATACATAACATATATCTACATATACAAAAAACCGTCTTGCAAGGAAGGACGGTTTTTTGTTTGTTGTAAAATAAACAATGTTATCTAGTTAGGCATAGAATTTATCATCATGCTCCTCTCCATCACTCTTCTCCTCAACTTCTTGTGAATCATCTTGAGGAAAATACTCCAATTCATCTTGCATAGTGGTAAGATTATATATTTTTTGTTTTCACGTAGCTTCCTCAAGCAAGTTGGCGTATCTAGATTCATTTGGCACAATAACGCGAGCAAGTTTTTTTTCCTTACGCAAATGACGCACTAAGCAAGCAAAATCCCCATCTCCAGAAACAAGCACTGCCTTATCATACACATCCTTATCTATCATAGCCTGTAAGACAAGCTCTGCGTCTACATTCCCTTTATTTGGTATATGGGGGTTTGGATTTACTGGCTTGAACACTAATTCATATCATAGTCCCTGAAAAAAATCATACATTGGTTGATATTTTTCCAAATATCACATAAACATATACGCTTTCGTCACAGAAAATCTCTTTTGTAGTCGCTCCAATAGTTTCTCTCGATCCATTTTCCATCATTGCTTTTGCACAGAAATATTCACGTTTTCATTGTCTATGAACGCATAATTATTTTTTTTCATATAAGAAAAAATAAATAAATAATATTATCTACACTATATACAACAAGAGATTAATATCTAGAACTTTTTACACATCCACTGTATATCTTACACAAAATCTGGCACCTGCAAGATCACTTGCAAGACACTGTGACGATGATCTAATACAGCCAAACTATCTTTGACTCCTGCTCTTTGATCCAAAAAGTCAGAAAACAAAATATATACATGTTTACGGGTTTTACTTAGTTGCAATTGAAGAAAATCCTCCATAGATGATGTATATATTCACGTCTTAGATGCTTGCTGAACATGTTGTTCAATACGCATAAATAGACGTATCCAATCATGATCCGAACGACAGATCATAGTTTGCATCGTAGAGTCTTGCTCTACATACCATACATAAGTCGATTGAATATGATGTTTTTTTGTAAAAAGCATATAGTCAGCCAACCATTCACGTACAATGTGTCGATGAGACACGTATGATCCACCTGTCCAATTTGCATTTACATCCAAAAAGATATGTATTCCTATATCTGTATCCTCATGATACGAATTGACCCATAGATCATCATGTTTTGCTGAAAGCTTTCGATTGATCTGTCTAGGTGCGTCACCAGAACTATACTTTCTAAAATCGGAAATTTCAATACCTGATCCATGAAAAAAGGAAGAAACATCACCATATCGTTCTCCAGGATGTTGTTGTTGTATTTTTTGTTCCAATCGTTCAAATCCACTCATACAAAGAACCATCAGATAAATATATAGTCTCTTACTCAGTTTTACTTATCATCCTTGGATTGCAGGGCTTCATATGCCTTCTCTATCATTCCCTTCTCACTCCATGGAATATATCCAAAATTCGTATCAAGTACATCCTGATGTCAAATACCCGCTAAGAGTACAACATCTCATGGTTGTGCAAGAGTTGCTGCAAGATGAATCGCATGCTCTCTATTTGGAATAACCATAAAGTTCTCTCATTCATCTCTAGTCACTCCAGCAGCCACATCACGCAAGATATCCCATCTATTTTCTTTTGCCGCATCATCATCAGTAACAATAACTATATCAGCAAAACGATCCACAACCTCTCACATTACTGGTCTCTTATCTATATCTCTTTGTCATGGAGCTCAAAAGGCACAAATAACTTTTCCTTCCCCTACTATACTTTTCATGTATTTCAACATAACTTCCAACCCATGTGGTGTATGTGCATAGTCAATATATCGATCTACGTTGTTGTATACGTAGTGTTCTTGTCTCCCAGCTACTTGCTTATATGATGCTAGATGAGGTACGATTTCATCAAGAGAATATCACAAAGAAATAACCGCACCTACTGCAGCTAGTATATTCTTCATATTAAATGCTCAGACAAGGGGCACCTCTACCGTATGTGTTTTTTGCAAATAAGAGATGTCAATCGTTGTGGATGATTTTTTTTGTTCCATGGTACCTATAGTCAGTCAGCCACTTTGACGGAGCCCATACATAAGTTTCATACAAAATTGCATACGTTCTCACCGTTTTTTTCATCGACTATCATCTGAAGGTAAGATAGCAGCTCTTGGTGACTTTCTTGTTTCTTGCACTTTACGAAACAATTTTTGCTTCTCTCCTGCATAAGCAATCATTGTTTTGTGATAATCAAGATGCTCGTTAGTAATATTTGTCAGTACACCTACACTAAAAGGTATCCCCTTAAATCTCTTTTGATGCAAGCCATGAGAACTCACCTCAAGGACTGCATGAGTACATCAAGCTCTATACGCTTCAGCTAATATTTTTTGTAATGCCATAGGATCATATGACGTCATCTTCCTTACTCATGTCATTTCTTCATCTCATATAAGTACACCAGTGGTTCACACATACACTGAGCGCAATCATAACGACTGCAACAAAGAATGAATAATAGAACACGTAGTGGTTTTACCATTTGTTCATGTTACACCAATAACAGTCATATACTGTGCAGGATTTCATGACATATGCATCGCATACATTCATTTTGCCTCTTTCCAAAAACGATAGATAAATGTTTCTCTAAAAAAACTTTTTAAGGACATAGAACATACAAGCAATATAAAAAGCTAACTCACTAAATTAGTATTCATACTATGCTTTTTAGCCTGAAGTGCAAGGAATCTACAAGAAAAATAACAGAATACTTTATGAATACCAAAACATACAGAATAATGGCTAATGTTTCATAAAAAACACATATAAAAAAATCTCACCGAAGTGAGATTTTTTGTAGGCAGTAAGAGGCAGGTTTTATTTAACTGCTTCTCTAAACATTTTACCAGGTCTGAACTTAGGTGATTTACTTGCTTTGATTTGAATTTCTTCACCAGTTCTAGGATTTCTACCTTTTCTAGCTTTTGAATGTCTGATAGAAAAGTTTCCAAGTGGAGTTAGTTTAACTTCTCCATGTTTTGCAACACCATCGATAACGATTTCGATGAAACCATTAACCATGTCTCCAGCTAATCTTTTTGATACGTTCAATTTGTCTGCTAATGCAGATACTAGTTCTGTCTTGTTCATAAATACAAATGTAAATGAATAAAATTACATTACTATAATAGACCTGTTAGGTACTATTGCAAACGATTTCAGTACTTTTCTTTCAAATTGCCACTCATACACATAAACGCTGCAAATACAGCACCATAAACACTTATGAGCATTAATTTGTAGTTTTTACATAAGAAAACATGTTGACAATGCATTCATTATAGTTTTAATATTTCAATAAGAACGCTTTTAATTTCTTTAAAGACCTTGATATTCTTTGTCTTACAGCGTCTTGTGATATATCTAACAAGATAGAGATCTCTTCATATGTTTTATCTTCAATGAATCTAAGAAAAACAATTTCATAAGATAAATCATCCAATTGCCCCATCGCTCACAAGATATCATCCATCAAAAAATCTTGATCAATACTTTCCAAAATACTTTCCTCATCCTCGTCAGGATCCTGAATTTCATATGTCTCTGGCAAGATTCATAACTTTTGCTTTTTAAATCGATCTTTGACTGTATTCCTAAAAACAGTTCGCATATATGTTTCAAACGCATACTCATCATTATATCTATCTACAACTTGCCAAAACTTCATATAAAATGTACTCAATATATCTTCTATATCAGATCATGTAAGTATATAACGAGAAACCACAAAACGATAGAACATATCCACCGTCTCCAAATAGAAAGTATTAAAAGCTTCGTGATCTTTATGCATAAGTTTAGCAATAAGATCTTTTTTAATTTTCGTTATGGTAATTTTTTATAGGTATAAAAACCTTTCGTCTTTGTGTATTAAAAAAACTTTTTTCATTCCTTTGTCTCAGATACGGGTTCATCAAATTGTATTTCTTCTCACATCATACGAGTAATCTTCTGATCCATATGCTCATCATACACCTCCATAATATCTACCAATTCTTTAAGTTTTGTCGATCATTGTTTGATACGATAATAATATCTACTAAGTTCTGAAACCATTTTTGAGAAGTCTTCATTTTGTAACAGTAACATCTGAGCCTGCTGCTTGAGTATTTTATTTTGTTGTACAATATCAGTATGGTATAATTGTTGCTCTTCATAATCTTTTTGAAGGATAGAGAACTTTTCTCTAAGCTCTTCAATCATTTGCACATTACCATACCTGGTATATGCGATTGCATATCACAACCCTCACCCTACTAGCAATGCCAAGAACACATATAATCAGATCATGAATCAATATACAAAAGATAAATAGTACGTTAGTTGTATCTAAAAAAACAAACTTTTCAAGCCAAGGGAATAGTGAGTACTAATCTCCAAGCATCTACTCTTTCCTCTTGAAATATTTACCCCCACAAGTATAGTAACAAATATATTTACTTATTATTCTTAATAAAAATGGCAAAAACGAAACAAAATCAGGGACTAAAAGCACTAGAAGAACTTCTAGCAAAGATAGAAACCGATGTAAAGAGAGCAAAACTCATGGTCCATCAACTAGTTGACAACAAAGATATAGATATGGATAAAGTAAATATAGATATGGATAAGGTAGCTACTCAATTCACTAGCTACACTGAAGATGACATGCAAATAGTAGAATGAGTGTTTGATGGGTATTTTATGGTAGGTTCAGACAAGAAAAAATATCCTGTTCCATTAAATTATTCAAGTAAGTCAAAGCTTATTCCTGGAGATGTCCTCAAACTCAGAATTATGACAGATGGTAAACTTATCTATAAACTCATTTGACAAGCAAATAGACAATTTATCAAAGCAACACTCTCCAAATCTGACGACAACAAGTTTATAGCACTCACAGACGAAGGATCTATATATTACCTCAACCAAGCAGCAGTAAGCTACTTCAAATGAAAAACTGGTGATGAACTCTCCATTATCATCAATTCTGATTGAGTAGGAAACTTCGCTGCTATTGAAGCAATGATCCCTCAAGGTGCGAGCATGTAATGTGTATCCAAAATAATTATATCATAAAAAAAGATGAGCTCACTCATCTTTTTTTTGTACAATATATGTAATGCTTATAGTTATTCTCCATAACATTTTCTATTCTAGAATAAAAAAAATCTCACCGAAGTGAGATTTCTTTTAGGTATATAGTTTTCTATAAGAAGACTATTCTACGATTACACAGTAATAATCACCTGAACCTGGAGTAATTCCTGGCATAATAATATCTGCGCCTGGAGCTGATGCAAAATCAGAACTGTCACAGTTACCATTTCCGTTTTCCAAAGCAGCTACAGCTACAGCTCTTGATCCATCAGAATATACTGCATAGTGACCATTAGCTTCTTGTTGCTGTCCATTAGCTCCTTGTGGATCTGTTGGCACTGAACTTAGGTATGAAGAACCTGACCAAGTAGGAGCTACTACATCACCAGTAGCTAGTGTTCCACCATTGTCAGCAGAATACAAAGCAACAGCTTGACCTACTTGATTAATATGCCCTTGTCTTGCGGTATCTCTAGCTCTTGCTTGAGTACCTTGTAGTCTTGGTAGCAATGCTGCAATCAAGATACCTACAATAATAATTACGATCAACACTTCTACAAGTGTAAAACCTTTAAAAGATTTGTTAAGTTTCATGTGTGTATAGAATAAGAAGAATAAAACACGACATAATTATACATACGCATTTCGGAAAAAGCAAGACTTTTTTCAATAAAAGTCAAGTTAGCGCTCAGAAGTCAATAAAATAAACACTTTTATTTTTTACTAAAAATACAAAAAAGTAACATAAACTCTTGAAAGTTATCTAATATGTGGCCTCGTAAGTTCGAGAATCTCTTATTTCAATACAGTTATGCACTCTACATGATGCGTTTGGGGAAACATATCTACTGCCTGAATACCTGTTGACAATTGATATCATCCATCCACAAACAATGCCATATCTCTAGCTAAGGTTGTAGGATTACACGAAATATACAACAAACGAAAATTATACTGTTGTCTAAGCTCTATAAGAAATGAAACTACCTTTGGATGTAAACCATCTCTTGGTGGGTCTACAATAACCAGATCATCACCTATAAGAAAATCTTTTACTCCAGTTTCTATCTCTGGATCATCTCTGAGCAATTTCTCAGCTTTACCACAATAAAAGTCAGTACGATCTGCCACTGCATTTATTTTTGCATTTTCTTTTGCGTCATATATGGCTGATTCTACAATCTCAATACCTTTCAATGCCTTTCCTACTCCACACTTCAATAACGTAATACCAATAGTTCCACTTCCACAATACAAATCAATAATATTTCACTTCACTTCACCAATCATATCAATAGCCGTAGAAAATAATTTTTCAGCACCTAACGTATTCGTTTGGAAAAATGAAAATGGAGAAATCTGAAAGCATGAAATTACTTTATCAGTAGATATTGCAACATTTGACTCATTAGTACTTGGAGAGATATGTAATTCTTCAAAAATTCTTCACTCTCATCGAATTAGTTCTAACACACTATCATGCCCCCTCACTATATCTGCACATCCATTATTATGAATGAGTGAAAAGGTAGTAATATGCTCTTGAAGAAATACATCCTGCTTGATAGTTTGCATAAACGCATTCCATTTCTTAGTAAGTCCTGATGATGCTTTGACTTGCTCAGAAGCATATGATAAAGTCACCATAATATGACCGGTATGTATTCACTCTCTCATCACTATATGTCTGAGTACTCCAAGATTTGTTTTCGCATCATAGACAGGTAATCAACTTTTTTTACACATATGTTTTATATATGCATATACCTCATGCAAATGTGAAGAGATAAGATAACATTGATCAACATCTACTACTTTTGAAAATTCTCACTGTTTATGGAATCACAGCTGCCAATGCTCTTCAATCTCAAAATTTGATGAAGATGTTTCTTTCTTTAGCTCTGCTTTTTCTTTTTTTGAAAGAGAACTTGTATCTACGTATGGTTTTTTTAGATATTTTCAAAATGAGAATTCTATCTTATTTCTATACCCATAGACTTCTGGAGAAGGAACTATGGGTAATATATCAATATCTATAGCAGAAAAACATTGTTGAAGCATATCAGCTTTGATTTGCAACTGTTTATCGTAGCTCATAATTTGCCATTTACATCAACCACATCCATGCTTATGCAATGGAACATCACGAGTTGTGTGTGGCGAAAAATAGTGAGGACATTTCACGTCACCATCAATCCATTTTTTATCAACTTCATGCACATGAACCACATGAGCAGTAGCATACGACCTTTTCTTGCTAATAATCTTAACATCTACTATACTATCTGGCAATGCTCACTTTACTAATATTTTTTTACCAGTTGGACTACGAGTAATACCTACTCACCCATATCAAAGTGATGTAATGTGTACACGTTCGAAGATTTGATTTCTTTTCATGAGTAATTACAAAATAATATTGAAATATTCAGACATAGTAGATAGCAAGTTCATTCTTTTGTGTTTAGTAATCTCGAAGTGTCAGAACGTTGCATTCGACTCATTGTATAAACTCTCTCGAAGGGTTGGCGGCTGACTTGTCGGGTTCAGACCGCCTAGGGATTTTTTGCATACTTTTTGTGCCTATGAGAAAAAGTATAGATAAAGAAATTTTTCTAGACACACCAATTACATTGATTCGCATATTATTTTGATACGCAACCTAATAATAATCTGATTAAACCTCAACTACAAAATCACATTATGCAGTATCACCCGTAGAAGTATTTACTTTAATAGTCGCTCCTTCGCTGACATGTAAAGGTACTTGTACCTCAAGACCATTATCCATAGTTGCAGGCTTTTTCCCAGTACTTGCTCTATTTCATTTTACTCCAGGCACAGTCTCAGCAACAGTATATTCAATAACTGTAGGTAAAATCACTCCAATCACATTCCCTTCATACAACATCAGAAAACAGTCTAGATTCTCTTTCAGATAAGGTACTACATCTTCTATATTTTCCGCGTCTAGCTCATACATTTCTGAGGTATCATTGAGCATAAATGTATAACTATCTGCTGCTGCATACAAAAAGAGAGCATTTTGTGTCGTTACATCTGCTTGTTCCAATGTTGTTCCAGACTTATACGTGAGATTCAAATTCCCTCCATCAATTATATTTTTTGATTTGAAGGTATACGTAGCGCTTCCTCTTCATGTATGTGTATGTCCTATATCTAATACTTTAAATAATTTTCCGTCCACATTCAAGACAGTTCCTTTCTTTACATTAGATGTATCAATTTTCATACCAATAATAGATAATATAATAAAATATATACTGCAATATCTCCTTCTGGTATATATTTTTTTATATACCAAAAACTACACCTAGTGTATAGATGTAGTCAAGAGAAACAATATATAAATATGTTTACATCTTAGTGTGCTCGCCTACTTGCCTACTATAGGAACGCATGTAAGACAATTCTAATAATAGCATATGAGAAAATAACAATAATAATACCAATAACAGCTCGCTTGATTGCTTCATTTGCTTTGGAGGTATAATCTCCAGTAAATACAGATGCCACATACAAGTATCACGCATAGATAATCATAGCAGCCCCTACCACTAACGCACCATTTGCTAAGAACGTGACCACTCTTCATAAAAGTGTTAGAATAGTATCCCAATTCATAATTCCGCTTGCAAACTGTGAGCCTATATCACCACCCTCTCATAAGTTCTCTGCATATGTATTATACTTTTCAAAAAAATGTGATGAATGATCTTTATCTCATAATTTTCCTGAATATTCTTTAGCCTCATCACTCTTCTCTGCCTCTGGAATCAACACAAATGGATCATCAGCATTTCAAGCAAAGACGGATATAGATCACACCATACACAATCAAACTATTACTAGTAAGGATAAGAAACGTTTCATACAAACATATAACATATAAAATAAACTACAAAACAAAATGATTTGCTAACACAGGAAGATCCATAGCAGTAATAATTCATACTATGTCTTCTTCAGGCTTTCAAGTCTGAGTAATAAATACGGCACCAAGCCTCTTTTTCTCTTTTATATTTAGGGCGAACATTTGCTCTATATCATAAATACTGGTTTTTTCTCACACAAACACAAACAAATCATTTGAATTTTCCAATGTCACGTCAGCAACTTTTACTTCAGCAAGATGAATCTCTCCATCATCTCAGATTTCCTCTGCAATTCGATATGCAATAGTACTTTCTGACAACATCTCCACAAATGCTCCATCAGATGTATATACTGGAATATGCGTATTTAAATGTTCTCTCATAGAACAGATAACTTCGCTCAGATAGTCATGAGTATGACATATATATACCTTTCTTGAAAACACATCTGCCACTGATGTTGGCTCTCTTGCTTCCTCATATAATACTTGTATTTCATGTACTGCATGATCCGATGCCAATACATAATGATTGTTATCTAACCTAAATCCATGCACCAACTGATTTCTCAAATCACCAAAATATCTCAACTTTTCTTGATACAAACGAATATAATTACTTAATGAATATGTTCATCTAGATAATGTACTTAACTTTTCTGTATATGGCATATATTTCGTCAATCACAAAACATGCGCAAAATACTTATCCAGAAGATTATAGTATGACAAAAATGTATTTGAGTTATTGATACTGTGCTTCATAAATGAGGAAATATACATTAAAATCATCATTGTTTTTTACATTCTCGTAGTTGTATTTATATCATACTCCAGTATAAGTATACGCATGACTTGATGAATTAGCAAAAATACACAGCTAAAAAATCTTCTTATCCCTTTCCTTGGAATAAGTATTTTTTTTGTTTCGTGCATCAATATAACGTATGGATTTGATTTTTTCGATCATCTCCGTGCACAAAATTCATGAAAAATATATGCTACATTTTTTCAGTCACCTACCTACAAAGAAACATCAATGTATGCAGCACCACTAGAAAAATATTGTTCACCTACCAACGAAACAAATATTTCTATATATATGTATCATTACGTTAGACCATCTCATCGAGATCCACAATGATCAATAATTTGGGGAAATAGTATAACACCAGGCACATTTGACACTCATATGGCGTATGTGCACGCATTACAAAAAGAAAATAAAGTCCATGTATGATTTATGTCTGAGCTAGAACAATGGCAGAAAGAAGACTGCTTTCCTCATAAAAATATATTTATTTTTACTGCAGATGATTGATGGCGAGATAATTATGCATATCTCTTCCCTACAGCTACAAAATACGGTATTAAATTCAATCTTGGCATTATCTATGATAAAACAAAAGCAACCGAAAAAAGAGAAGGTCCATTTTCTAGTATAGAGGAAGTGCAAGAAATGGCTAATCACCCACTTATTGAAATACAATCTCATAGCATGACTCATGCTGACCTGAGAATGCTGCCATATCATGAACAAGTACAAGAAATATGTTCCTCAAAAGAATGATTGGAATCACTTCTTGGTATTGAGATCAATACATTTATTGCTCCGTATTGATGAATCACAGCATCCCTTCCTTTAATAGCAAAATCCTGCGGATATACTTATGCACTAAGTATAAAATATTGAATTGTACAACCAACAGAGCTACTCTCTAGACCATACAATCTAGAGAGAGTTAGAATTCATAAAAATAGTACTCCACAGCTACTTTTCTGAAATTAATCTGGCATTTGTATATGATTTCCCTATCTTATCTACACTCACTTATACATTTTGATGCGGTCGTTCAACAGGATAGGACTTGGCCCTGCGAAGGCCAAAATCTGGGTTCGAGTCCCAGCCGTGTCACCATAGGGGGATAGTGTAATTGGGAACACGGAGGTCTTCGGCACCTCAGTTATCAGTTCAAGTCTGATTCTTCCTGCCATATAGACATAAGAAATATACATAATAGAAAAGAGCATCCTCGCGGATGCTCTTTTTTTCTTATTCAATATGTATACCTATACATACTCTTGTATATAAGGTCTTCGTTCCTCTTGAGTCTCATATACGACATATATACTACAAACAAGAACAAGTACTGCCATCCAAAACAATTGATTTATACCTAGATAAACAATATGAAAGTACACTGCTCCGACCATGAGACCTATAGCACCTACAGCGCCACACCAAATATATTTTCTTCAAAATAATAACAATAATCCTACAACTAGTTCAGCAATTCATACTCAAATTCTTCACCAAGGCTCCATACCTATTGTTGTAAAGAGTTCCACAGATTCTGGATGCGCACTAAACTTAAAAAATAATGTCTGAAGCAAGATAATTGCTGCTAGAACTCTAGCGATATTGAAGAAAGTTAGGTGTTTTTTCATAAGCGATATAATATAAAACAAGATCAAAACTATATATTTACATCCTTCTATTCGCTTTTCTTCCTCTTTTCAGCCATCTTCTTCGTCATCGACTTGCTGCACCCATATGGACAAATTCGGGATCTCATCCACTTGGTCTACGTCTTATTCTATACCCATCTGGATCCTCACGACAGGAAGTTACATCACATACCCATTTTCATGACCTCATAAACCATTCATATTCGTTTCATTTTGGATTTGTATACGATCTTTTCATTCCTTCATTTGTACGTGTTTTTGGTCAACTGAGTTTCTTCAGTTTAGCTTGTTGCTGTTTTTTTTTCAAAATTCACATTTTATTAGTTCTTGCCATAATCCAACGCTAATCTAACATAAAAATGTTCACATAGATACATATATAATAGATACTCTATCCTTCACATCAATAGGAATAATATATCACAATATTATGTATCACATATCAACTCCTCCTACTCTATTTTTTCAATAACTTTAGGACAGAAAATTCAATTGTATCAAGGAAGGCTGCATCAAGAGTCTGTTTACCCAACCAATGCAAAACTTTTTTCTTTATAGATTCATAGGTTTTTTTTCTCATAACTGTATGTATATCATGCTCAAGTCGATGAGCAAAAATAGTCAATATTTCCCAATCTGTAATACGGATCTGTAATGATTGTCAAAAGGATTGGTCTTGAGCCTGTATATGAACATAC
>Ga0307933_1001151_pt1 | contig 21816 bp, 17 predicted proteins | sample OrgLakmetageno88_FD_201811 | JGI IMG/M metagenome (GOLD analysis project Ga0307933, IMG submission 201811) | Saline water microbial communities from Organic Lake, Antarctica - #88 | ecosystem: Environmental > Aquatic > Non-marine Saline and Alkaline > Saline | place: Antarctica: Organic Lake... | reverse complement strand
GGGATTACCGCGAAGAGTACCGAGGTCGTTTTGCGCCCTCTCCCACTGGCCCCCTGCATTTCGGCTCTCTCGTCACCGCACTGGCCAGTTATCTCGACGCCCGATCCCGGGGCGGAACCTGGCTGGTCCGGATTGAGGATCTGGACCCGCTGCGGGAGTCTCCAGAAGCCACCGGACAGATACTTACCAGCCTGACTGCCCACGGACTTGAACCAGATGAGCCAGTGCGATTCCAGTCCAGGTGCCTTGATCGGTACCAACAGACCATCGACCGGCTGATATCTCAGGGTCGGGCTTACCGCTGCACCTGTTCCCGCAAGCAACTTCTGGCCAACCATGGCCGACACCCTAATCAATGCCGCCAAAGCAAAGCCCGGACTGGCCATCAGCCCCACGCCGTCAGGTTTGCACTCGACGATGAAAACAGCGCCTGGCAGGACCAGTTGCTGGGACAACAACGCCAGCAGGTTCGCGCCGAGATTGACGATCCGGTGATTCACCGCAAGGAGGGCTTTTACGCCTATCAGCTGGCGGTAGTGGCAGACGACATCGACCAACAGATCACCTACGTGGTTCGTGGCTCGGACCTGCTTGAGATGACGGCCCAGCAATGCCAGATCTTCCGGGCGCTGGATGCGGTGCCGCCGGCCTGGCTGCACATTCCGGTTATTCTCAACGAACAGGGCCAGAAGCTGAGCAAGCAGAATCTGGCGCCAGCACTGGACGACTCCAGGCCGGCGGACAACCTGCTGGCAGCACTTGAAGCGCTGGCCCAGAACATTGACGGCCTGACCATCAATACCCCGGTCGCGGATGTTCTCAAAACCGCCGCAGCCCGCTGGCAGCCATCGCGGATTCACCTGACAGCCCGGTAAACCCCGTGTTATAAACTGTCTCTCACACGGCAGTGGGGATCGTTTTCCAATGTATATCTACCGTCTGGTCTTCCTTCTGGTGTTGGCCATCTACATATTCTCCCCCAACATTCTGGATTGGTGGACCTCCCCCGGAAACGCCTGGTACAGCCCTTACGTTATCTGGGCGGGCCTGATTGCCATGGGTTTCTGGCTGGAATGGCGGCGAGACCCGAATGAGTTTTAGCGCTTCCAGCCTGCTGGCTGCCAGCTTCCTGTATCTGCTTTTGCTGTTTGGTATTGCCTGGATAACCGAGCGCGGCGTGTTGCCGCGAAGCTGGGTCCGGCATCCGCTGGTTTATACCCTCAGCCTCGGGGTCTATGCGGGCATCTGGGCGGTTTACGCGTCGGTCGGCGCAGCGGCGGAATACGGCTATGGATTTCTGGCCTACTACCTGGGCATCAGCGGAGCCTTTTTGCTGGCACCAGTGCTACTCAACCCGATTCTTCGGATTGGCCGCGCGTACCAACTCACGTCCCTGGCCGATCTGTTTGCCTACCGTTACCGCAGCCAGTGGTCCGGCACCCTGGTCACCCTCTGTTCCGGGGCGGCCATCCTGTCGCTGCTCAGCATGCAGATCAAAGCCGTATCCACCTCGGCCAGCCTGCTGGCACCCAACACCTCGCCAGTGTTGATCAGTGTTTCCTTCAGTCTGATCGTGGTGCTGTTCGCAACCCTGTTCGGCGCCCGCCGGGATCAGGGTTCCGACAGCCATCAGGGCCTGGTGGTCGCCATCGCCTTCGACTCTCTGGTCAAACTGGTTGCGCTGATGGTCATGGGCGGCGTCATTCTCTTCAGCGTGTTCGGCGGAATGTCTGGCCTGGAAAGCTGGCTGAGCGACCAGACCCGGCCGGAAACCGCCATGGCACTGCGAATTGACGATGGCAGCTGGCGCGCGCTGATGCTTATGTCATTCGCCGCCGCATTGGTTCTGCCCCACATGTACCATATGACCTTCGGTGAAAATCCGTCGCCCAAAGCATTGGCCAAGGCGAGCTGGGGTCTGCCACTTTACCTGCTATTGATAGCCCTGCCGGTTCCATTGATGCTCTGGGGCGGCCAGGCGCTTTCGGCAAACACCGACCCCAGTTTTTTTGCAATCGGCATAGCGCAGGCTATCGACAGTCCTGCGCTCACCCTGATGATGTATATCGCCGGCCTGTCTGCGGCCAGTGGCCTGATGATTGTCAGCACCCTGGCGTTGGCGGGCATGCTGCTCAACCACGTGGTCCTGCCGCTGCGCACCCCCCGGGACCAGGGCGACATCTACCGGTGGCTGCGGTGGGTGAAGCGACTGTTGATCACGGCCACTATTCTGGCAGCACTGCTATTTCACGAAACCCTGGGCAAACACCTGGACCTGTCCATCCTCGGCATTATTTCGCTGTCCGGCATGCTGCAGCTGCTTCCGGGGGCCCTGGGCGTCATCTACTGGCCCGAAGGGAACCGCCGGGGGCTCAACGCAGGCCTTTGTGCCGGGCTTGCGATCTGGGTGGTGACTCTGGTGATGCCGTTCTCCCATACCGCCGATGTGCTTGCCCTTCTGGGTTCGCCGCTAACGCCGGATCGCAGCAATCTGCACATCTTTATTTTCCTCAGCCTGACCGTGAATATCGTGGTGTTTGCGTTGGTTTCGGTGCTCAGCGCCAGCTCACCGGAGGAGTCCAGCGCTGCGGAAGCCTGCTCCGTAGGCGCACTTTCCCGACCGCAACGCCGCGAACTGCTGGCAACGTCCTCCGAGGAGTTCGTGCAACAGCTGGCAACGCCGTTGGGCATGGGCGTTGCCAGACGGGAAATAGAGCGAGCACTCCATCAACTCAAACTGCCGAATGTGGAGTACCGCCCCTATCAGCTGAGGCGCCTGCGAGACAGAATCGAGGCCAATCTTTCCGGCCTTTTGGGCCCCTCGGTTGCCCGCGACCTGGTCAAGCGTAACCTGGGCTTCAAACCCATGGCCGGGGGCGGAAACGGGCAGGACATTCGTTACGTGGAGCGTGCCCTGGGGGAATACGAGAATCGCCTGACGGGCCTGGCGGGCGAACTGGACAGCCTGCGCCGCCACTACCGCCAAACCCTGCACAACCTGCCCATTCCCGCCTGCTCCATGGGCGACGACGGCGAGATTCTGATGTGGAACAACGCCATGGAATCGCTGACCGGCATCACTGCAGACGATGTGGTCGGGGCAAAGCTACTGGCATTGCCGGAACACTGGCACCTGCTGCTGGACGATTTCAATTCCGGTGACGAGCCGCACCGCTACAAGCACCGCCTCGATCTGGGCGGCCGCCCGCACTGGCTGAACCTGCACAAAGCCGCCCTGGCCGGACCGGACCATCCGGAAGGCGGCAGCATTATTCTGGTCGAAGATCAGACCGAAACCCGGCTACTGGAAGACGAGTTGATGCACAGCGAACGCCTGGCGTCGGTCGGGCGGCTGGCAGCGGGCGTCGCCCATGAAATCGGCAACCCGGTTACCGGTATTTCCTCGCTGGCCCAAAACCTGAAGCTGGAAACCGAAGACCCGGACATTCTCTCAACCGCCGATCAGATACAGCAGCAGACCCGCCGGATTTCGACCATCCTGCAGTCCCTGATGAACTTCGCCCGCAACGGCAACTATGCCCACGCCAACCGTTACGAACCCGTGCTGATCCGGCGCTGCGTGGACGAATCCATCAACCTGTTGTCGCTGAGTGACAAGGGTCTGAGGATTCGCTACCTGAACGATTGCCCGGATCAGATGATGGTGTTGGGGGATGAACAACGGCTGGTCCAGGTGTTTATCAACCTGCTGGCCAATGCCCGGGACGCATCGCCAGAGGGTGGCGAAGTGCGAATAATTGGAAAGCGTGATGGCTACTCCGCTATGATCGAGGTCATCGACGAAGGGTCCGGCATTGCACCACAGCAGCTCGATCATATCTTCGAGCCCTTTTACACCACCAAAGCACCTAACCAGGGCACTGGGCTGGGGCTTTCATTGGTCTATAGCATCGTAGAAGAGCACTACGGCAACATTCAGGTGGACAGCCCGCTGAACACCATCGGCGGCACCGCCGTCCGGATCAGACTGCCGGCCTATGAGCCGGACGCCAGCTCGTCCACCAGCCAGAACCAAAGGTCATAAAACGTTTATGCCCCGCATACTGATTGTAGAAGATGAAGAGATCATACGCTCAGCGCTACGGAAGCTTCTGACCCACGCCCGTTACGATGTCGCTGATGTCGGGTCGGTTGAAGACGCGACCGAGCAGCACGAGCCCAGCCAGTTTGACCTGATCATTTCTGATCTGCGTTTGCCTGGCGCACCCGGCACCGAACTGATACGGCTTGCACCGGACACCCCGGTGCTGATCATGACCAGCTACGCCAGCCTGCGCTCCGCGGTGGATTCCATGAAAATGGGGGCCGTTGAATACATTGCCAAACCGTTTGATCACGATGAGATGCTCGAAGCTGTCGAAGGCATATTGGCCCGCCAAAGCCACCGTGCCACCTCGCCGGAGACCACGACCACAACCACAACGGCTGAACAGACCCGAGCCGACAGCGATCCGGCCAGCCTGATGTTCGGCAACTGCGACGCCATGCAGAAAGTCTTTACCCTGATCCGCAAAGTTGCCCCGACAGAAACCACCGTGTTGATTCAGGGTGAATCGGGCACAGGCAAGGAGCTGGCTGCCAGGGCGCTGCACCTGATGAGCCCCCGCGCATCGAAGCCGCTAATCTCGGTAAACTGTGCCGCCATTCCCGAGAGCCTTATCGAGTCGGAGTTGTTCGGCCACGAGAAGGGCTCTTTTACCGGCGCCGTTTCGGCGCGCACTGGCCTGATTGAAGCCGCCGACGGTGGCAGCCTGTTTCTGGACGAAATCGGCGAATTGCCTGCAGAGGCGCAGGCTCGATTGCTGCGGGTCTTGCAAGAAGGGGAAATTCGCAAAGTGGGCTCCACCCAGAGCCGCCAGGTTGATGTGCGCATGATTGCTGCGACCCACCGTAATCTCAAGGCGATGACCCGCACCGGTGGTTTCCGCGAAGACCTGTATTATCGCCTGAATGTGATGCAGATTCGCATCCCGCCCTTACGCGAACGGCAGCCCGACATTCTGGGCCTGGCCCAGAATTTCCTCCGCAGGCAGGGCGAAAAGATGGGCAAAACATCTCTGAACCTCACTCCGGAATCCATGCGGGTTCTGGAGCGCCACCGCTGGCCAGGTAACGTCCGGGAACTGGAAAACGCCATCGAGCGTGCCACGATTCTCTGTGACAACGACCTGATTACACCGCTACTGCTTGATCTTGAGGACGGCGTTGAAGACGTTAACATTCCTGAAGCTCTGGTGGATGGCAACCATGAGCAGAGACAGGCGCCGGACAGCGACGCCTCCAGCGACCTGTCTCTGGAGGACTACTTTCAGCATTTCGTTCTGGAAAACCAGGAACGCATGAGTGAAACCGACCTTGCCCAAAAACTGGGCATCAGCCGGAAGTCACTCTGGGAACGGCGACAACGGCTCGGCATTCCCCGTAAGAAGAGTTCTGCGAACTGAATTTTTTTCGGGTGTACCGTAACGCGATGAAAGTCTGAACCTCTAATCATTTGTTACCGGGTGTTCCTCAACGTAACACTTGCTTTCATTAAAATGCGGACTGGGTAACACTCCGGTCATAAGTGCAATCCCCTACTCAACCCGCCAAATACTAACCTGTTGTTAATCCTTATTTTTCTAAAACTGGCACACGCTCTGCATTCAGTTGGGCGCACTAGAACAAAAACAACAATGATCTGGCAGCGCCAAAACAAAAACAAAAAGCTGCGGAAAAACGTTCAGTAACAAAAACAAGAATAGAGCGTGTGCGAACTGAGTGTTTTGGGTACTGTGCTTTTTAGTGGTCTCCCGGCACGAGCGAGTTGTAGATGTAGAGAAGAATCGTTTTCCAGACGGCACTGCATTTACTCGAATAACCCGCTTCAACGCCTCTGTCCGCTCTGTGTATTCAAAGCTTTCCGTTTGCGTGAGATCGTCTCCGACATTGGAGACAGCAGTGGGGTAAAACAACAAAGAACAATCCCGACACAAAACAAAAACAATGCAGATCGTCAACGCTTTGAGGGCGGACTTGTGTAAACAGGTCCGCCTTTTGATTATCTGCCCCACCACCAAACGTGTTCAAATCCTGTCCAAACCGGTAAACTCTCGTTTTTGCTTCAGCGCATTCAACGGAATTCAATGTTTAATAATATTATCGACAGATTCACATCCCTCTTTTCCGGCGCGGACGACACAGAGCCTGGGGTCGATCAGCGGCGGGAAATTCCGCGCGATCAACATAATGTCTCTCGCTCGGCCATCAGCGAACCTGCGAAGAAGGTTCTCAGCCGCCTCAACAATGCAGGCTATGAGGCCTATCTGGTCGGCGGCGGCGTTCGGGATATCCTGCTGGGTGGTCAACCCAAAGACTTTGACATCGCCACCAGTGCCACGCCAGAGCAAGTGCATGAACTGTTCCGTAACTCGCGGCTGATCGGCCGGCGTTTCCGGATTGTTCATGTCTTGTTCGGTCGCGAAGTCATCGAAGTGACCACCTTCCGGGGCAACGCCGGTGATGCCGACGAGGCGGACGATGATGATGATCGCCGCACCAGCGAACATGGTCTGCTGTTGCGCGATAACGTTTACGGCTCGATGGAAGAAGACGCATTGCGCCGGGACTTCACGGTCAACGCCCTTTATTACTGTATCCGCGACTTTACCGTGGTTGACGTTGCCAATGGCATGAGCGACCTGAAAAAGCGTCAGATGCGACTGATTGGCGATCCCGAGACCCGGTACCGCGAAGATCCGGTTCGAATGCTGCGGGCGATTCGGTTTGCCGCCAAACTCGGCTTTACCATCGAGCGGGCGACGGAAGAACCAATCCGCCGCCTGGCGCCGCTGCTGACGCACATTCCACCGGCCCGGCTGTTCGAGGAAGTGTTGAAATTGTTCTCAGCCGGATACGGGGAAGCGACTTACGATCTGCTGGGCAAATACAATCTACTAGCCCCGCTTTTCCCGGAGACAGCGGCTGCGATTGCTGATGGCGAGAGCGATGAACTGATTCGGCGGGCACTGCAGAACACCGACAAGCGCATTGCCCAGGGCAAATCAGTGACACCTTACTTTCTTTTCGCGGCTATGCTTTGGCCAGCGCTGCAGGCCGACTGGCGCAAGCGGCAGGAGAACGGCGAACCCCCTCAGCCTGCCTTGCATCAAGCCATCGGCCGGGTCATTGGCCAACAGGTTCAGGCAACGTCGATTCCAAAACGTTTTTCCGGGCCCATGAAAGAGATCTGGGAACTGCAGGTTCGTCTGCCACGCAGACAGGGCAAACGTTCTTTCGTCACCCTGTCGCACCCCAGGTTCCGGGCAGCTTATGACTTTCTGCTGGTACGAGAAGACGCAGGCGAAATCGAACCCGGGCTGGGGCAATGGTGGACCGAGTTTCAAGAGCTTGATGAAAAGGGCCAGGAGCGCATGTTGAGCCAACTCGGCAGTGCTGCACCGAAAAAGCGCCGCCGCAAGAAGCCCGCCAGTAAGGAATAATGCGTGGCAAATACGGACGTGTTCGTCGGCCTTGGCAGTAATCTGGCCGACCCTTCGGTACAACTGGCGCAGGCGGTGATCGGCCTGGCCGCCTTGCCCGACACTGAACTGGTCGCCCAGTCTCCTTTCTATTGCAGCCGCCCAGTAGGACCCCAGAATCAGCCGGACTTCGTCAATGGCGCCGTCTGGCTGCGAACCGGGTTGCGTCCTCTTGCGCTGTTGGACCATCTCCAGGCGATTGAGCAAGCCCACGGCCGCAAACGCCTTCAGCACTGGGGGCCTCGCACGCTGGATCTTGACCTGCTGATTTATGGCCGCGAGTTCATTGCCGACGCCAGGCTGACCGTACCCCACCCGGAACTGCCCAACCGTGACTTTGTGCTTCAGCCGTTGCTGGATCTGGATCCAGCCCTTACCTTGCCAGATGACACCAGGGTGGCCGATTTACGGTCCCGCTGTCCCGACAATCAGCTTCGCAGGCTCTATCCGGTTCCGCGAAACCCGCTACCCGGAGAGTAAACCGGGAAGCTCCACGCCTTCGCGGCTATTGCCACTGGCACCCCTGCGGACTACCCTTAAACCTGATAACCGGCGAACTCCGGACCGGTTATAGCTCACCCACTCCGAAGGCAAGGATTCTATGGCTGTTACCATCAATTCCCTGCGAGACTGCAAGCAGAAGGGCGAAGCCTTTTCCATGCTGACCTCCTACGATGCCACGTTTGCCCAGATTGTGAGTGAAGCAGGCGTGGACGTCATTCTGGTTGGCGACTCCCTCGGCATGGTTCTTCAGGGGCACGACAGCACCCTGCCGGTCACGATGGACCAGATGGTGTACCACGTATCAGCTGTGGCCAAAGGAAATCGCGGCTCGCTAATCATGGCCGACATGCCGTTCATGACCTACGGCACGGTAGAAACCGCCCTGGAGAACGCCGCTTTACTGATGCGCGCCGGCGCCCAGATGGTCAAGCTGGAAGGTACTGCCTGGATGAAAGACACCATTCATGCCCTAAGCGACCGTGGCGTTCCCGTATGCGCCCACCTGGGGCTGACCCCTCAGTTCGTCAACAAGTTTGGCGGCTACAAGGTTCAGGGCCGTGATGAAAAGCACGCCGAACTGATGATCGAACACGCCTGCGAGCTGGTTGCCGCCGGGGCCGATGCGATTTTGCTGGAGTGTGTACCAGCGCCACTGGCAGCAAGGATCACCCAGGCCGTTCAGGCACCGGTGATTGGCATTGGCGCCGGCGCCGATACCGATGGCCAGGTGCTGGTGGTCCACGACATGCTTGGGATCACAACGGGTCGCCAGCCCCGTTTCGTCAAAAACTTCCTGGCGGAATCCGATTCCGTGCAGGGAGCAATCGAAGCTTACGTTAACGCCGTACGAAACCGCACATTCCCCGCCGAGGAGCATACGTTTAAAGCATGAGAACCGTACACACGCTCAAAGAACTCCGGACCATGCTTCGTGGCTATCGCCAGAAGGGAAAGCGCATTGCGCTTGTGCCCACCATGGGCAACCTGCACGAAGGTCATATTTCACTGGTCAGACGCGCCAGCGAGACCGCAGACATTGTGATAACCAGTATATTTGTGAACCCCATGCAGTTCGGGGCAAACGAGGATCTGGACCTCTACCCCCGCACTCTGCAAGAAGACCAGGAAGCACTGGACAAAGCCGGCAGCACCCTGGTGTTTACCCCCTCCAATAGTGAAATCTATCCGGAGGGCCTGGCCCGCCAGACCCGCGTGATTGTGCCGGAGGTCAGCGAGGGGCATTGCGGCGCGAGCCGACCGGGCCACTTCGAAGGCGTAGCGACGGTTGTCACCATGCTGCTCAACATGGTGCAGCCGGACGTTGCCGTATTCGGCGAAAAAGATTTCCAACAACTGGCGGTCATCCGCAAGCTCGTGCGAGATCTGATGCTGCCAGTAGAAATCGTCGGCGCGCCCACCATTCGCGAGAAAGACGGGCTGGCTAAAAGCTCCCGCAACGGCTTTCTCTCCAAATCAGAGCGCGCCATGGCGCCGGTGGTCTATCGGACCCTCAAGGAAGCCGCCGGAAAAATCAACCAGGGCCGCACCGACTTTCACGTCATCGAAGAAGAAGCCAGCCAGGCTCTGAGTGAGGCCGGTCTTCGCCCTGATTATTTCAACATTGCAAGCAGCCTGACTCTGAAGCCCGCTGCCGACGAAGACAAGGAGCTTACGCTGCTGACGGCTGCGTTTCTGGGGACCACGCGGCTCATCGACAATCTCTCACTGACGCGTTAATCCGACAATAGGGACATTCGATATGGCTGAGGGATCTGCTTCACTGACCAACCGCCCGGAATGGGAGGGGTTGGCCCGGCATCGGAAAGAGCTGGAGCCGATCCACATGCGGGATCTCTTCCAGACCGACCCGGACCGGGCAAGCCGGTTTTTCATTACCGGCAGCGGGTTATCCCTGGACTATTCCCGCAACCGGGCAACCGATGACACCCTCGTAAAGTTGATGGCGCTGGCCCGCGCCTGCAACGTTCCGGAGCGAATCGAGGCCATGTTCCAGGGCGAGCCCATCAACCGGACCGAAAACCGCCCTGCTCTCCACGTAGCACTGCGAGATCCCGGCAATCAGCCCATCATGGTTGGCAGTGATGACATTGTCCCGGAGATCAGAAACACGCTGGAGCGCATGAGCGCGTTTGTGGACGATACAATCCGCCAGCGCCGGACAGGCCTCACCGGCAAAGCCTTCACGGATGTGGTCAGCATCGGCATTGGCGGCTCCTTCCTCGGCCCGAAACTGATGTCTGAGGCGCTGAAACCCTACTGGCAAGGCCAGTTGCAACCGCACTATGTGGCCAACATTGACGGCACTCACATCGCGGAAGTCCTCCAGTGCGTGAATCCGGAAACCACCCTCTTCCTGATCCAGTCAAAATCCTTCAAAACCCAGGAAACTCTGGAAAACAGCAAAGTGGCCCGGGACTGGTTTTTGTCTCAAGGGGGCTCCGAGGCCGACATTGCCAAACACTTTGCAGCCGTCACCGCAAACACCCCCGAGGCGGTCAGTTTCGGAATCGGTGAGGACAATATTTTCCCCATGTGGGACTGGGTAGGCGGGCGTTATTCACTCTGGTCGGCCATCGGCCTGCCGGTGGCGCTCACCATTGGCATGGACAATTTTCGGACCCTGCTTTCGGGCGCCCATGGCATGGACAGCCATTTCCGGCGGACTCCGCTCGAGCAGAATCTGCCGGTCGTCATGGCGATGCTGGGCATCTGGTACAGCAATTTCTGGGGCGCCGAAACCCACGCGATCCTGCCCTACGACCATTACCTGCGCAGCCTGCCCGCCCACCTTCAGCAACTGGACATGGAGAGCAACGGCAAACGGGTGACCCAACTCGGCCAGCCGCTGGACTATCACAGCGGCCCCGTCATTTGGGGCGGCGTCGGCGCTAATGGCCAGCATGCTTTCCACCAGCTGTTGCATCAGGGCACGCGGCTAATTCCGGCGGACTTCATCATTCCCTTAAAGAGCCACAACGATGTCGCTAACCATCACGCCATCCTGTTTGCCAATTGCCTCAGCCAGTCTCGTGCACTGATGTCCGGTAAAACCCTGCAAGAAGCAACCAAGGAACTCCAGGACGAAGGCCGGTCAGCCACAGAGGTTGAATCACTGGCCCCGCACAAGGTCATACCGGGCAACAAACCCAGCAACACCCTGCTGATGGACAAAGCAACACCGGAAACTCTGGGCGCATTGGTTGCGCTTTATGAACACCGCACCTTCGTGCAGGGCATCATCTGGGACGTGGATTCGTTTGATCAGTGGGGCGTTGAGCTTGGCAAGCAGCTGGGCAAGAGCATTCTTGATCGCCTGACGGGTGAATCAGACCAGGTTCCGGGCGCAAGCGACAGTTCGACTGACCACCTGATCCATCTGTTTCGCAATCAGTAGGCGGCCATGTGTCTAATCGGCACTGGAGATAACCTCGCCCTGCCAGGTAAAAGCGATGGGCCAGAGTTTCTGGTCCCGGTTATAGGACTGCCACAGCTCAAAGTAGGTCCGGCCGGAAACCGGGTGACGATCCCGGGGAGCCACGTCGGCGAGCGGCTTGAGCACAAACGCGTTTTTAAGGATTTCTCCTCTGGGCAACTCCACACCGTCTAGCTGCCCGACTTCCTGATCATAGGTCAGAATATCCAGGTCCAGTGTTCGGCCGCTGAATTTTGGCACATCCCGCCGGCGCCCGTTATCCGCTTCCAGCTGTTTGAATCTGGCGGACAATTCGCCCACGGTCAGGGCGGTGTCGACCCCGACCACCAGATTGAGAAACGGCTCACCCACAAAGCCCACCGCCTCACTTTCGTAGACCGGAGACAATGCCAGGGACCCAAACCACTCCCGTAGCGCATCCAGCGCTGCCAGCACGTGTTTTTCACGCTCAATATTGCTGCCTATGCTGAGATAGACCCGGGCCATCAGCGGACTCCCCGTTCGATCGACACGCCCACGGCGGCAGCGGCTGGCACCGCACCGGGCTTGCGAATAACCAGTCGCAACCAGCGCACGCCGAATTCTCGCTGCAAAAGACTGGCGATGCCCTCTGCCGCGGTTTCCAAAAGCTGGGGCTGAAGCTGCTGAAGATAGCCGGTAATACGTTCGCTCACCGCGCCGTAATCCAGTGCATCCGCCACGTCATCCGACTCCGCCGGCACGCGGTTGTCCCACGCCATATCCAGATCAATCAGCAGACGCTGACTGACGTCCCGCTCCCAGTCATACACCCCGATGACGGTTTCAACGGCGAGGCCTTCGATGATCACGCTATCTGTCACTGACTGGCTCCCCGGGGCTTCGACTCTCGGTTGATTGAATAAGATACGGGCTCGGGCTACTCTGCGGATTGGAACCGTTGCGCGCTTGAGGCGCAATATTTTCTCACAAATCACCCTGATACGTCTTTGCCACCATGCCTCTTATCAGTGACCCGGTAATGATCGTGCTTCTCTGTTTCCTGGCCTATATGGCCGGGTCGGTGTTGTTTGCACTGCCGATCTGCCGGATATGGCACCTGCCTGACCCGAGAGCGCTGGGCTCCGGCAATCCGGGCGCCACCAACGTCTATCGTAACGGCGGCTGGGCACCCGCCCTGCTGACTCTGGTTCTGGATGCCGCTAAGGGGGGCATTCCAGTCTGGCTTGCCGGTGCTGCGGAACTGTCAATTCTAGCTCAGGCCATGGTGGCTCTTTGTGCGGTGACTGGCCATATGATTCCGGTTTTCTATCGGTTCAAGGGCGGCAAAGGCGTTGCAACCGCCCTTGGGGCCGGGCTGGCACTGGCGCCGTTGACCACACTGCTGCTCACTGCAATCTGGGCTATGGTGATGTGGCGGTGGCGCATCTCGGCGCTGGCCTCGATTGTGGCGATCGTCAGCGGCCCCCTGCTCAGCGCTATTCTTGAACCGGACACGCTGCCGCTGTTCGGCCTGCTGGCCCTGCTGATCGTGGTTCGCCATAGAAACAACCTGATCCGCATGGCCCAGGGCCGGGAACCCGGGTTCTAGTCCACAAGCCCGTTTGACCGCACTTCAGCCACCGGCGGCAACGTATTCATCGGCCACCGGGGCACCGACACAATGCGATCGCCATCCTGCTGTCCGGCCAGCAAACGCTGGCAACCGGCATAAGCGATCATGGCACCGTTATCCGTACAGAATTCCGGCCTGGCGTAGAAAACCTTCGCCTGCTTTTTATCCGCCATCGCTTCGAGCCCGGCCCGAAGCCGTTTATTGGCGCTGACACCACCGGCGATCACCAGGCGCTTGCTCTGAGTCTGCTCCAGCGCACGGCGGCACTTGATCACCAGGGTGTCTACCACCGCCGCTTCAAAAGCCAGGGCAATGTCTGCACGGGTCTGATCGCCCAACTCGCCCGCTTTTTCCGCAGCCGTCACGGTATTCAGCGTAAACGTTTTCAAACCGCTGAAACTGAAGTCCAGGCCCGGACGATCCGTCATCGGGCGCGGAAAACGGTAGCGCCCAGGCGTCCCTTTTTCCGCCAACGCAGCCACTCTTGGCCCGCCGGGGTAGTCCAGGCCCAGCATTTTTGCCGTCTTGTCGAAGGCTTCACCGGCGGCGTCGTCCAACGATTCTCCCAGCATTTCGTATTCGCCAATGCCTTTAACCAGCACCAACTGAGTGTGGCCACCGGACACCAGTAGCGCGACAAACGGGAAAGCCGGCGGTTCCGGCTCCAGCATGGGCGCCAGTAGATGACCCTCCATGTGATGCACGCCCAACACCGGCACTCCCAGAGCAAAAGCCAGTGAGTGCGCCACCGCGCCGCCCACCATCAAAGCGCCAATCAGCCCAGGGCCGGCGGTGTAGGCAATGCCTTCAATCTGACTGCGGGTTTTGCCAGCATCGTCCAGCACCTGGTCGCACAGCGGCAGCAGTTTACGAACATGGTCACGGGACGCCAGTTCCGGCACCACACCACCGTAGTCCGCATGCATGTCGATCTGACTGAACAATGCGTGAGCCAAGAGACCCAGGTCGCTGTCGTAGAGGGCGACACCGGTTTCATCACAAGACGTTTCAATACCGAGAATGAGCATAAAAAGGACCAATACACTGGAAGCGGAAAAATCAATTCAGCATTTTAGCAGAAACCCGAAACCGCCCGGCAGTTTCCTCGAACAAACATTGACCTCGGCCACCCGCAAACGCTATCATTGCCGCCCTTAAATGAGTACTGGTCATGTTTTAGCCAACAGGCCCGTCAAAATTAAAACCGAATCAACCAGGTAGGTGATTTTCGAATGCCAGCTGTCAAAGTGAAAGAGAATGAACCGTTTGACGTAGCCCTTCGTCGCTTCAAGCGCTCTTGCGAAAAAGCAGGCGTATTGTCAGAAGTTCGTCGTCGCGAGCACTATGAGAAGCCGACGGCCGTGCGTAAGCGCAAGGCTGCTGCTGCCGTTAAGCGTCATCTCAAGAAGCTTCAGCGTGAACAACGCAAGTTCGAGCGTCTGTACTAAGCTTCACCGGACGCTGCTCTGCAAGTAACTGCCATTACACCGGCGTTGCCGTGTAACGGGCAACTCAAATGCCGCCGAAGCCTGGCTTCGGCGGCATTTTTGGCTGTACTCGCAGGACCGGCCTTTTCCAGGCCCCGGAGACATCATGAGTGGATTGATTCCGCAACGCTTTGTTGAAGATCTGATGCAACGGATCGACCTGGCCGAGCTGATTGGGTCACGGATTACTCTGAAAAAAGCAGGTGGCAACTACAAGGCCCGCTGCCCTTTCCACGACGAAAAGACGCCGTCGTTCAACGTCAGGCCCGACAAAGGTTTTTACCATTGCTTCGGTTGTGGCGCCCACGGCGACGCCATCAGCTTCGTTCGTGAATTTGACGGCCTTGGATTCACCGACGCCGTAGAGGAACTGGCAAGGCGTGCAGGGCTGGAAGTGCCCTACGATGAAAACGCCAAACAGGAAATGCAGCAGGCAAAGACCCTGACGGACGCCCTGGACTACGCCAGCAACTTCTACCAGGGCGCGTTGCGGGGTCAGCAGGGTGAATATGCCAGGGATTACCTGCAGCAACGCGGGCTGGACCAGGCCATTATCAGCCAGTACAGCCTCGGGTTTGCACCGGGTACCGGAACCGCTCTGCACGACAGCGCTGGCAAGGATATCCAGGCCCCGCTGATTGAAACCGGCACGGTGTCCGATCGTTACGGCCGACCGCGTGACCTGTTCCGGAATCGGGTGATGTTTCCCATTCGAAACAGCCGCGGCCGCACTATTGCGTTTGGTGGGCGGACACTGGGAGACGACAAGGCGAAATACATCAACTCTCCGGAGTCCGATGTTTTTCACAAAAGCCGTGAGATTTATGGTCTTTACGAAGCAAAGCAGGCACTGCGACAGGTCGACAGACTGCTGGTAGTCGAAGGCTACATGGATGTGATTGCCCTGGCGCAAAACGGCATCCACTTTGCGGTTGCCACTTTGGGTACGGCGACCAACCAGGACAGCCTGTCGGCGCTATTGAGACAGGCCAGACACATTATTTTCTGTTTTGACGGCGACCAGGCCGGTTTCCGCGCTGCCGACAAAGCCATGGACAACGCTCTTGAGCTACTAGGCGACGGCATGCATCTACAGTTTCTGATGCTGCCGGACGGCGAAGACCCAGACACTCTGGTCCGCCAGGAAGGCCCGGAGGCATTTAAGGCTCGAATCGACAGCGCCACACCGCTTTCACGGTATTTATTCAACCGACAAAGCGAAGGGCTCGATCTGGCGTTACCGGAAGATCGGGGAGAGCTTAAATCCCGCGTGGAGCCGCTGCTCAAAAAAATGCCCCGCAGTACGCTTCGGGATGCGATGTGGCACGAAATGCTGAGACTGTGTCGCAACCAGACTCCCTGGCAGAACCGCAGTCGCTGGAACGGCAAGGGTGGGGAGCAGCGTACACCGGAAGAACGGATCGATGTTCGGCTAAGTAAAGACACACAGCTTTGCCTGGCCTTGATGGAAGCGCCGGATATGGCGCGGGAGATTAATGAGCTGTGCCAGAGCAGCCGTGAATTAAAGCAGGCTGGACAGTTCGCCGGCTGGATTCTTGAGCAAGGCGTGGGCAATCGCAGAGCTCTGGTCAACCGCCTGGCAACGGATACCGCGGCCAGAACCCGATTTTACGGTCTGTTCGACGGAATTGAACACGTGCCGGCCAGAGAACAGACACTGGCCGGCGCCCGGGAAATGCTCAATCCCAACAAGGAAGTGGCGCGTAAGCAGCGCCTGGCAGCGCTGCTTTCAGAAAAACGCAGCCTGTCGGACCTGACCGAAGAAGAACGTCAGGAACTGAGAGCCCTGGGCGGACAAAACGAGTAAAACAGGCACGGGATCTTGTCAGTCAAGCCCCGACTGCCCTTGAAACTTATGAAGTTGATCACCATCTAACCACCCGGTGGCAGAGCAACAGAGCGACAGCTATAATTGCTGTTTACCTTTTTTCCTTTTATATAAGCGAGTTCACAGGTGTCTATGTCAGGCAATTCGCAGAAATCACGTCTTAAAGACCTCATTGCACGAGGCAAGGAACAAGGTTACCTGACTTACGCCGAGGTGAATGACCACCTCCCGGAAGACATTGCCGACCCGGACCAGGTTGAAGACATCATTCGCATGATCAACGACATGGGAATCCAGGTGTCGGAGGTCGCACCGGACGCTGACACTCTGCTGATGACAGACGGCGACTCCACGGCCGACGAAGCTGCCGCCGCTGAGGCTGCAGCTGCTCTCGCCGCCGTTGAGTCAGACGCTGGTCGCACCACCGACCCGGTTCGCATGTACATGCGGGAGATGGGCACCGTCGAGCTGCTGACCCGCGAAGGCGAAATTGTCATCGCCAAGCGCATCGAAGAAGGCATCCGCGACGTAATGGCGGCGGTTTCCCACTTCCCTGGCATCACCGGCACCGTCATCCAGGCCTATGACCGGATTATCGAAAACGAAGGCCGTATCAGCGATATCGTGACCGGTTTTCTCGACCCCGACGGTGCTGAACCGTTCATGGAAGAGGATACTTCCAACGTTTCGAGCAACAACTCCAGCGAATCATCCGATGACGATGAAGAGGAAGAAACCGAGAGCGGTCCAGATCCTGAAGAGACCCGCCTCCGCTTTGAGTTGCTGAAAGAGAAACTCGCTAACTCTGAAAAAGCGTTGGAGAAATTCGGTCGCGGTCACAAGAAAACCCAGGAAGCGCTAAACGAGCTCGGACAGGTATTTGCGCCCTTCAAGCTTGGCAACAAAGCCTTTGACGAACTGGTCAAAGTGGTTCGCTCCACCAACGACCTGGTCCGTGAGAACGAGCGCGCCATCATGAAAATCTGCGTGCGTGAGTGCAAAATGCCGCGCAAGGATTTCATCAAGGCATTCCCCGGCAACGAGGTAGACCTGGACTGGGCCGAAAAGCTCACCAAAGGGAAGAAAGCCTATGCCCCGCTGATCGCCGAGCGCCTGGACGAAGTCGTTCGCCTGCAAAAGCGCATCGCCAATATCCAGACCGAAGTGGACCTGGACGTCGTGGACATCAAGGAAATCAACCGCCGTGTGTCCATCGGCGAAGCCAAGGCTCGCCGGGCCAAGAAAGAAATGGTGGAAGCCAACCTGCGTCTGGTTATTTCCATTGCCAAGAAGTACACCAACCGGGGCCTGCAGTTCCTTGACCTGATTCAGGAAGGCAACATTGGCCTGATGAAGGCCGTCGACAAATTCGAGTATCGCCGCGGCTACAAGTTCTCTACCTACGCCACCTGGTGGATTCGTCAGGCCATCACCCGCTCCATTGCGGATCAGGCCCGCACCATCCGTATTCCGGTGCACATGATCGAGACCATCAACAAGCTCAACCGTATTTCCCGCCAGATGCTTCAGGAAATGGGCCGCGAGCCCACGCCGGAAGAACTGGGTGAGCGCATGGAAATGCCGGAAGACAAGATCCGCAAAGTGCTGAAAATCGCCAAAGAGCCGATCTCGATGGAAACACCGATTGGCGACGATGAAGACAGCCATCTGGGCGATTTCATCGAAGACATCCAGGCATTGTCACCGGTTGACTCCGCCACCGCAGAAGGCCTGCGCGAAGCCACCCGCTCCGTGCTGTCCGGCCTGACCGCAAGGGAATCCAAGGTGCTGCGTATGCGTTTCGGCATCGAAATGAACACCGACCATACGCTGGAAGAAGTTGGCAAACAGTTCGACGTAACCCGCGAGCGAATTCGCCAGATTGAAGCCAAGGCGCTGCGCAAACTTCGCCACCCGTCCCGCTCTGATCACCTGCGTGGTTTCATTGACGACCAGGGTAACGGATAACACCTGCCGCAACAGTAGCGGGCGCCTACCCTCACGGGTATAATGGCGCCCGCTTTGCTTAAGGGCCTATAGCTCAGTTGGTTAGAGCAGGGGACTCATAATCCCTTGGTCGCAAGTTCTTATGAGGGGTAGTTGCGGGTGTGGTACTTGGAAAAAGGTTTTTGGTGACGTATTGTCACCGCTCTACGGGCCTATAGCTCAGTTGGTTAGAGCAGGGGACTCATAATCCCTTGGTCGGTGGTTCGAGTCCACCTGGGCCCACCATTTTTCATTTTAAAATCAAATAGTTATACCTGTTTTTATTTCCCTCCCCTGCCCTTCTATCTGAAAAGCGGATGGAGATTTTGCCATTGCATTCTGTCTTCGTATTCTCATATTTGCTGAGCTTGGCTCTTCCAACATTTTCTTATAAATCTGCCAACATTGGCCTGTAAGAATTGTGATATTTGGAAAACTTCCCGCGAAAGCCATCTCGCGGCTCCACCGTTTCGACTCTTTATACCTATGCGAGCCAACTTTTCCGGAATCAGAGGATGGAAAGCTCCAATACATTAGTCAGCTGATCGTGTTCTTGTAGTCATAAATTGGGCGGTTCGGTCGCATCATCGTGACACAGCAACCCATTTTTGGCCGCGCCCACAGTTTCAGTCTTCGCCTTATCCGCTCCAGCGATCCGTTTTAATTCCAAAGCGGACTTTTTATAAGCTCCGTGACTTCCCCACTGATTCACAAGAAGAAGACCTGACGCCATGGGTAAACCTGGTCAAAAACCAACGGGCGGAACTGACCTGCCCCCAACTTCCCCACTCCATTACTGCTGGTCAAATTCACCGCAATTAGTCGCCATATAAAAATCTTTTCGAGCAACTTTGTTGGCAATTTCGGTTCATCCATCTAAATAGACATTAGTGATACTAGAACGAACTAAGGAATCACTAACCTATGAAGAACTTTTTTTTAGTTGAAGCGCCTACATCTCGTGAAGAGTCCTTCCTCTTACTTCACAAAGCGAAGAACCTACCTGACGATCAACGAGAGTTTTATCTTTTCTCGCGCTTCTCAAAGCGAATGAAGCGCAAAAACTTTAAACAAAACACTCAACAGGTGTACGCCGAAAGCGTTGCTCGATTCCTGGATTTTGTTTACGAAGCCTCTCGTAGCAGCTATGTGATGAATAATGAGATTGAAATTTCCGATCTTATCTACGCATATGGGAATTTCATGCTCTATGGCAAAGACGCGGAGCACCCTCTTGCGAACGAACTTGCGGATACACTCAAAAAAGATCGTCTTACCTCGCCAACATCGCTCGCACAGCCTATTGATGCATCCATCAAGTTCTATCTTGAAGTTTGCCTAACCTTCGCAGAAAGCGGCTATTCAGACCCCTTATTTGGGAGCTTATTTTACTCTAAGCAGGAACAACGTTCATCCGCCGAAAAAGCCAAAATCCGAGAAAATTCTTGGCTAGCCGGAATGATCAAAGGGAGCGTGAAGCGAGCCATTCCTAAGCGAGGTAAGCTCTTCCCAGGTAGCCACCAACAAAACACGAGCACGAAAAGCCACCCGTATAGGATTAAGCCATTAGACATTGAGCACTCAGTGAATCTAGTCCGACAAAAAAAGTCGCAAATGAAACGAATGTTTCACCGTGATATGGCTCTGTATTCACTCCTGCTCGCAACTGGTTGTCGCTCTCATGAAGCACTTCAGTTGCGACTATGCGACATGGAGATACAGGAAAACGGTGATGCTGATATATTTCTAAATGATCCGGCTCATCGCACTAATCCGGGACTAACTCAATCGGAAGCCAAAAAACTGACCTGGAAAGGCAGGCAAACACCCACAACATTCCTAATTTATCCGTTCATCGATCTCTTCTTAGAGCACCTCCAGAAGTATTTCGACACTGAATATAGCTCTAAGGTAAACCATGATTTTGTCTTTCAAAAAGCAAACGGTAGACCCCTATTTACCGCCCGAAGAGATAGCCTGAACACTGTTTTTAAGGAATATCTCCGAAACGCCAACATACCTGTTACCCGTGGCCTGAGCCGACATTCACTCCGGCACACATATGGCACCTACGTGTTGAACTACATGCCAGTGCCTGGCAATTCAATGCCGGGCCTGCCGATGCATTTCGTCCAAATCATCATGGGTCATGCCAGCATCCTTTCAACGAAGAAGTACGCAAAGCATGACGACCAAATCTTAAATTCATATATTCTTCACGCCAATAATCACCTGCGCCAGACAGGGGAAAGGTCTGTGGAAAAAACCCGCCTTCAATTCCATCAAAGGCAGGTCGAAAAGATTGAACAAATCGTGAATGAAATTCAAGAAGGCGACACTCAATGATTAATACTACAAAAGACATCATGATCATTAAGCAGGATAGTGAATTAACTCAAGCCTGCGTGAGTGCAATCAGCCGTGCGAAAGAGTGCGTTAGAAATATCATGTACCAGGGCCGAATCATTTTTCCTGAAGACGTCTCCGTGAACAAGCATAAAGGCCTCACTGGAGCATCGATCATGAGGCTCTTTTATGGCCATGATGACCCAAAATCTCAAGATATGTATGACGATTCGTGGATAAAAAGAATTTTTAAATGTGCCCAGAAAGTCCCTACCGATGACTTCGCAAGATCTGTGGTGACACCCTTCGAGCTTAGTCAAAACTGGATTGGCAGAACTTCTTGTAAGCGCCTGAAGACCGATGCAACTCTGATCCTACATTTTCTATGGTCTGAAGGTGCAGTTCTTCTGCCTATGAATCAGAAATTGCCCACGACCCAAATACCAGGAACCAGAACGCCACATTTTGAATATGCCGCTGAATACTACCCCGAGGTTTTGGCACTCGTTAGAAAGCCCTTCTGCCCCTATTCAGAAGCAAAGGAGCAAGTTCCAGACATAACGAAAAGCAAGCGAATGCCACCAACTTCAATTGATAACTTCGGGTGGTATGCATGGCGGCTCATTCGGGCCTGCACTTGGTATCGAATCGAAGATGTAAATACTGAGGACGCTGCAAAATTCTGGGATAAGTACAGTGAGTCTCGCTACGAATTTAGATACCCCGTAGCACCTCATCTCATTCTCGCTTGCATTCATGATTTATTTGAAAATAGAGTTAACTACACGCATGAAGAATGTCTATTATCCTCGCTTAAAGGCCATGGATCGCTTACGCCCTCTGTTAACGAGAGAAATATAGCCTCTGGTACTCTATATATCCCTCCCGAGTTAATGTCTCGAATGGAGCCATGGCTTAGCTTTGGAGACCGCTTCTTAAAAGCCACAAGAGCTAGACATGATGTTTTGACCTGCCCGTCCTCAACGATCGTGGGTTATCGTTGGGGAAGGGCAAACAACCCCTGAACAGAGCCACATTGAGGAGGGCAGGTCATG
>Ga0307933_1001148_pt1 | contig 21861 bp, 21 predicted proteins | sample OrgLakmetageno88_FD_201811 | JGI IMG/M metagenome (GOLD analysis project Ga0307933, IMG submission 201811) | Saline water microbial communities from Organic Lake, Antarctica - #88 | ecosystem: Environmental > Aquatic > Non-marine Saline and Alkaline > Saline | place: Antarctica: Organic Lake... | reverse complement strand
AGAGCGCATGACTTACGGCCGCCCTTATGCCAAAAGTATGAAAACGGTCATCGGACATATTGCAAATGGTAACCTAGATTTTAAGCATCCGTTCTTAGAAGAGCGAGAAGTTAAGAATGTTGGCTTCATTGTAATATCAACTGACAGAGGTTTGTGCGGTGGCCTAAACACAAATGAGTTTAAAGCTGTTTCTAAGCGCATTAAAGCTTATCAAGACGAAGATGTGGGACTCTACTTTGCGGCGTTAGGTGCTAAAGCGGTGAGTTTCTTTTCACGCTTTGGCGGCAATGTATTGGCGGCGGAGTCTGGATTGGGTGATAAGCCTAGTTTAAGCGAAGTTATCGGTACAGTAAGAGTCATTCTTGATGCGTATGAGAGCGGTAAAATAGATAAAGTTTATTTGGTAAACAATCGTTTTGTAAATACGATGACCCAAGAGCCTGTGATTAGTGAGTTGTTACCTCTTCCCAAAGATGAAGAGGCGCAGCGTCGGCATAGCTGGGACTATATTTATGAGCCTGATGCTGATGAGATCCTTACCGCGTTACTGGGTAGATATATTGAAACAGTAGTTTACCAAGGTGTCGTTGAAAACGTAGCGTCAGAACAAGCTGCGCGCATGGTTGCAATGAAGGCAGCTACAGACAACGCCGGTGACCTTATTGATGATTTGCAATTAATATACAACAAGGCTCGCCAAGCGGCGATTACACAAGAAATCAGTGAAATCGTTTCGGGTGCCGCTGCTGTTTAAGCGCATTGTGGGCTACTTAGGTAAAGCAAAATTTTTAGGAATTAAGAGGACAAATTATGAGTCAAGGCAAGGTCGTCCAAATCATTGGTGCTGTCGTGGATATCGAATTTCCACAGGATTCAGTTCCAAGAGTATATGACGCACTAAAAGTAACCGAAGGTGACTTAATGGGCTTAACTCTCGAAGTACAGCAACAATTGGGTGGTGGCGTAGTGCGCACCATTGCGATGGGTAGTACTGACGGTTTACGTCGTAACTTAGCGGTAGAGAACAGCGGTGAAGGGATCCAAGTACCTGTAGGTGTAGCAACTTTGGGTCGTATCATGGATGTACTCGGTAACCCTATTGATGAAGCTGGTCCCATCGGTGAAGAAGAGTGTATGTCTATTCACCGTGAAGCGCCGAGTTACGAAGAGCAATCAATTTCTGTTGAACTACTAGAGACGGGCATTAAGGTAATAGATCTTGTTTGTCCATTCGCTAAGGGTGGTAAAGTAGGTCTATTCGGTGGTGCTGGTGTTGGTAAAACAGTAAACATGATGGAACTCATTCGTAACATCGCTATCGAACACAGTGGTTTCTCAGTATTTGCTGGTGTTGGTGAGCGTACTCGTGAAGGTAACGATTTCTATCACGAAATGAACGAGTCAAATGTACTTGATAAAGTGTCGCTTGTTTACGGTCAGATGAACGAGCCTCCGGGTAACCGCTTGCGTGTTGCTTTGACCGGTTTGACAATGGCTGAAAAGTTTCGAGACGAAGGTCGAGACGTACTTTTCTTCGTTGACAATATTTATCGTTATACACTAGCCGGTACTGAAGTGTCAGCACTCCTTGGTCGTATGCCATCAGCAGTAGGTTACCAGCCTACCTTAGCTGAAGAAATGGGTGTGTTACAAGAACGTATTACCTCAACAAAGACAGGTTCAATCACTTCTATCCAGGCGGTATATGTACCTGCAGATGATTTGACGGATCCATCACCGGCAACTACCTTTGCTCACTTAGATGCAACGGTCGTGTTGTCACGTGATATCGCTTCGTTAGGTATTTATCCGGCTGTTGACCCACTAGATTCTACATCACGTCAGCTTGACCCTTTGGTCATTGGTCAAGAACACTATGATGTTGCTCGTGGTGTTAAGACGGTACTTCAGCGTTATAAAGAATTGAAAGACATCATTGCCATCCTAGGTATGGATGAGCTATCTGAAGAAGATAGGCAAGTGGTATCACGCGCTCGTAAGATACAGCGTTTCTTGTCACAGCCTTTCTTCGTAGCAGAAGTCTTTACTGGTTCTCCTGGAAAGTATGTTTCATTGAAAGAAACCATCATAGGCTTTAAAGGTATCTTGGATGGCGAGCACGATAGCCTCCCAGAGCAAGCTTTCTATATGGTTGGAACCATTGACGAAGCAATTGCAAAAGCGAAGAAGTAATTTTCTAGCTTAATACTTATAGTGCAGTGAAAACTGCCTTAAAGGAGGCCACATGGCAATGACAGTACATTTGGACGTAGTTAGCGCAGAAACAGAAATTTTTTCTGGACTCGTTCAAACCGTTCAAGTTACCGGTATCGAGGGTGAACTAGGTATTTATCCTGGTCACGCCCCCTTAATCACTAGCTTACAACCTGGCATGGTTAGAGTTGTTAAGCAATTTGGTGCTGAAGAATTAATTTATGTAGCTGGCGGCATACTAGAAGTGCAACCAAGTCATGTGACGGTTCTTGCTGATACAGCCATTCGCGCAGAGGATCTGGACGAAAAAGCGGCTGAAGACGCTAAAAAGCATGCAGAAGAAATTATCGCCAAAGGCGGCGGTGCAGATTTCGATTACGCTGAAGCGGCTATTGAGCTTTCCGAAGCTATCGCACAATTGAGATTGATTCAAAAACTGCGTAAGTAGGTTAGCAAAAAAAATATAAAAAGCCAGCTTACGGTATGACATTAAGCTGGCTTTTTTTTACCTAAAAAAGATGACAGAATAATACCAATTATTGCAATCCCTTTACAAAATCCGACTATTTGTGTTGAGCTTTAACCAGAGCTGAATTCCTATTTTTAAGATTGATTGCTGGTTTCATGTGAAACATTTGGGTAGCTAACATAACGCACTGCGGCTTATTTTGGTGTTATATTTTAGGAGTAAGTCAGCATGAGTTTTGTGACAGATATCTTTGCGTGGTTATTCATCGAAACTATATTTGGTTTTGTTAATCTACTGGCTGTTTAGCCCAAAAATTAATTACCTTCGGCCAGTTAAAAATTGAGTTTAAGTATTTGGCCTCTTTTAAGGGGAGTAAATCTAAAAAGGTCAATTTAATTTGTGTCTTGGGAATATCTATTATGTATCATTAATTGTAATAATAGAGTATTTAAATAATTAAAATATAATAAGTTGCTTAAACGGAAAATTAACAGTTGGCAAAGCGTTATGTTTTAGTTGAAACAGACTGTAGCTTTAAATGCTGAGTGAAAGGAATAAAATCACGATCTGTAAAAAGCAATGGAAGCCGATTTTCGATGCAAAATGTTGCAATTATGACATCCGCTGACTTTCTAATTGTAATGCCCTGTTTTTTGAGCGTTCGATAATTTTCAGCTGAACAAATGGCTAAATCAGTCGTAAGCAAATCGAATTGATGGAGCGCATTAAGATGGTTTTTTGCGGTTAAATAATCTTTGTCAGATCGAAATCCTTGCAGTATCTCAAGTAGTATTAAATCTCCGATTGCAACTTCATTGTTGCCTAAAGCAAGGTCTAGTAGGTGTGTCTCACGGGTATCTAAACCATTGAAAAAGTCTATCCAAACACCAGTGTCCACTAGTATCATTTGTCTGTTCTCATATCTTCTAAATCACCTTCCCAGCTTAGTTTACCCCTGAGGTTTCGAATATCAGCTTGTTTTTTTAGCTTTATCAGCGCTTTTAAACCTTCCTCAACAGCTTCTTTTTTTGTCCGTAGTCCGGTAGCGCTAAGTGCCTCGGCCATTAATTTATCGTCAATTACAATATTCGTCCTCATGCTGCACCTATGTGTATTTTTTATATAATCCATACACATTATGACTTGATTTAGAAAACATAACAATTCATTGTATCTAAAGCTCATTCTTTAAAGAGTGACTCTCAAAGATTTTTAATTAACTAACTTCGGGTTCGCGAGCATTCGTTATATGATTTTTGCCAATCCAATCCAATCCAATCCAATTCAGTTCAGTTGTTGTTTTGAGTTCAAACGAATATTTTTTTATCTAAATGGTTAACCCAAGGAGACATGGATTGTTGTATCCACACCGTAAAAAATGGGGCAGAATAACAAACTCGTTAACTCAACCGCTGCGACAAATTTAGGCGTATATTTAGCGCAGTTGAAAACTGCGCCCATAAACTGCCCTTTATGTGGAATGTTGGGCTTTAAAAGGAGGTTGATTAATGAATAGACTAAAAGTCATTGTGATAGCTATTTTTCTAGGTGTTTTATACGCGTACTTATCGATTTATATAATAGGTATTGGGGCCGCTATAGCCATTCCAGCTAGCATTTTGACGCCTGTCGTAAAAGCATATCCGACTGTCGCATTTGCAATGGTAGATCTCATTACCATTGGTTTGCCACTAGTTGCCGCTTCCTTTATATTTTTAGTGGCCGTTCGATATTTTAATCCGCGAAAGAGCTATTTTCCGTATTTAGTATTACTTGTTCCCTTTTGTATTCAGCATATTTATTTTTCCATCATCATGGGGCAACCTCAAGATTGGGTAATTACTTTAGGTACTGTACTTCCAAGGTACATTGCAATTTTGGCTTTTGCGTATTATTTTGCTAAACAAGCAGTTAATCATGCTAAAGCCGTCCTTTTTTAAACCTAATAACGCAATTAAACACGGATATGTCGTGACGGTCAGTTATCATAATAAAATTCAATTGTTAATAGCTAAACATAAGTTCTATATGTATAAGAAAGAAATAAACAAAATAAACGACCACCTAAAAGCTATCCTGGCATTGGCTTAATATCTGGCACGGGTATCGGCATTACTTTTGGTCCCGCTTTATTTTACTCGTACCATCGACTAAAATTTAGAAAATCTTAATCAACCCAAGGAATGTTTCTCTATGCCATTTGCATCTTTAGGTTTGTGTAATGCGCTTTTGAAAAGCGTTGCAGAACAAGGTTACACAAGCCCATCGTCAATACAGATTGAGGCTATACCAGTCGTGCTTAGTCAACGTGATGTTATGGCGGTGGCAAACACGGGCACGGGTAAAACGGCTAGTTTTACGCTGCCTATGGTGCAGCTATTGTCTGGTGGTGTTAGTCTCCAGCCTCAAAGTGTGCGGGCGTTGGTCATTACGCCGACACGTGAACTCGCAGCGCAGGTTGCCGCTAGTATCGAAAACTACAGTCGGTATATGAATATTCGCTCTGGTGCAGTGTTTGGTGGCGTGAGGATTGAGCCGCAGATATCCGAGCTGCAAGGTGGTTTGGATGTGCTGGTTGCTACGCCGGGTCGTTTGATTGATCTTTATAATCAACAGGCGATTAACTTTGATCGACTTGAGATATTGGTTTTAGATGAGGCTGATCGCATGTTGGATTTGGGGTTTATCGAAGATATACGTCGTATCCAAATGCTGCTGCCTAGCAAACGTCAAACCTTGATGTTCTCAGCGACGTTTTCTAAAGAGATCAAGTCGCTTGCTAAAGGGATGTTAAATAATCCACTTTTAATTGAAGTGGATACCGCTAACAGCTCTGTCGATAAGATTAAGCAGCAATTACATCCTGTAGACAAAGAACGAAAGAGTGAGGTGCTAACCCACCTGATTAAAAAGAACAAGTGGCATCAAGTTTTGGTATTTACTCGCACCAAGCTTGGTGCCGACAGTTTAGTGGTCCAGTTGGAAAAAGCACGTATTAGTGCCGCTTCAATCCATTCGAATAGAACCCAACATGCTCGCACACTGGCTTTAGATGGTTTTAGAAACGGCAAGGTTAAGGTATTGGTTGCCACTGATATCGCTTCTCGGGGCATTGATGTAAATCAACTCGCTTGCGTGGTTAACTTCGAGCTTCCCTACGTACCAGAAGACTATGTGCATCGCATTGGTCGCACTGGCCGTGCTGGCACTTTCGGTTTAGCTGTTTCATTGTTCAGTGAGGATGAATTAAAACAGTTAAACTCTATTGAACGTGTCATTGGTCGTAAATTTGAGCGCGAGATAATTCCGGGCTTTGCGCCCAGAGTGAAGGCGTCAGCAGTTTTATCGGAAGATGATGAATATGGTAATTTTGAGGCAGACTCTGCGCCCCGACGTCGAGGCAAATCCCAGGCGCGCAGAGGCCGCGGCGGCAAATAATCTAACATCAAATTATAAAGTAATAAGGATCCAGTGAAAAACGTAAACGAAATCGTCAATTCAAGCTTCCGTTTCTTTAGTTTAAATAAACTTCAAGCATTTACTCTGGAGCGTCAAGTTTCCGAGGGTTCACAACAAAAACACCTTAAGAAAGACGGTTGTTTAGGCTGTGCAACCCTAAAGAGTGATAACTTAAAGGATAAATTTGACTTTTTTCCTTGAAAGCCCTTTACGACAGTTCTCAAGGAAAAAAGACGGATATACTTTACAATAAAAAAAGGCATAGGGAGTAGAAATGCAGAGCGCTATTTCAATTCACATTAGTTATTTTTTGGGGTATTAAAATCATAAATTTTAGCTATAGATATACTACTTTATTTATCCTTTTTTATTATGCGGAGTCTTAGTCTGTATGCATAAAACGAAACTGGAGCGAACTTTTGAGTTTTTTAAAGCGATTATATTCGGCAACTTAGTTGGCAGTTTAGCGTCTTTTATAATCGCATTAATTATCTTCTTTGTTTGGAAAAATCAAGGAACGAGTGGGCAACAATCTGTGTTTAATGATGCCCTTAACGTCAGTATATTCTTATTCCCTGTCGGTTTGATATATAGCCTTGTTGTTATTAGCCCAATTGCAATTTTGTTGCAAAATCGAAAGCGAGCATTTCAAATTTGCGGATTTTTTGCTGCAGTTATCCCAAGCCTTTTACTAATAGGAAATGGCTACTGGGATGTGCTTGCACTCAGTTACGCAATAGCAACAATGGTAATGTTTTTGAGGATGTATTCAACTGATCAAAGCTAACCAATGTATAAACTCACTGCCTTCATTCGAACAACTTTCTGGGCGTCTTCAGTTGTCTCTAAAAGTGACTGCCGTAAACGTTCCTATTTTACGCGGAGTGCTCTTTTTCTAGGTTGATTTTGACCTCCAATGTTATTACACTTTCGTGATGCATGGTATGTATTTCCAGTGGCTTCCCGTTAAATTAAAAGCGAGTTAAATCGGTTTATACTTGACCCGAAAGTTTTCAAGAAATATCCGGATTTTGGTCATGTGAGAACATCATGAATGTACAAAAAGGTAAGTATTAATGATTAATACCAAAATATATAAGACCGTCTATCACCTAGCTGAAAAGTTAATGGAAGCTGCTGATGAAGACAATCAAGAGGCATTTGACTCGGTCTTTGCAGACCTAAAGGCCGTTTGCATCGACAACGAAAACACCGACAAAGATCACCCGGAGCAATGGGAAACACTGGCTGACTTTACCGAAGAGTTAGAGGATGCAATTGTAGGATATGCAAAAGCCTTAGAAAAAGCAGCTGCGATTAACTCTAAAGATCATCTGTCTTCGATCGCATTTTCGATGGCTACGTTACAAGTTGAGTTAGGTCAGACTGACGCTGCTATTAAAAATCTTCAGGACGCCAAAATCAGCGCTACTAAAATAGAAGATAGAGGGCTTAAAGTTGAAATAGATGAGCTACTTGAAAAGTTATTAGCAAATTAATTAAACGGATAAAAGGATAGATAACGTGCCCACCTTCGGGCATATTGTATGGGTTGTTAATTATCAAAATTAATATTGAAAGGAGTTTAAATAATGTCTGAAGCATTGCTTAACAATGGCTCATTTTTTGTCGGTTGGGGCACATTAGCCTTAATAAATGCAGGACTAGCGCAAGGTAAAGGGCGAGGAGGACTTAACTGGTTCTTAATTTCGATACTTTTAGGACCCCTCGCGACGTTTCTTTTAGTTGTGCTATCGGACCTTCGTTGGAATTCTTAATTAGATTGGTAATTGAGTCGCCGGTATTGGTTTGACTCATAATGAATAAAATAAACCCCAAAAAATTACTTAACAGTAAGTGGACCGCGGTAACACCGGTTAACAAAGAAAAACACTTTATCATTTCTAAGATGCAGTTTGATGAGGAAGGTATTGTTGTTAACTGCTGCATAGAGGCTGTCATGTCAAAACATGTCATGGCGATTAATTGGCTAGACTTAAAAGATGAGAGTTATTGGTTGCAAGGCTGGAAATAGTCACTGAATAACCGATGTTCTTTTTGTTGATCCCCCCCTTCTCCCTGCTATATTGGTAATATGCGCTGTTCTCATATTACCCAGTATGATGAACATCGTGGTAAGCTAAAAATTAACCTAGGTCAGTGGCACATCCAAAAAAATTACCGATTGAGGGAATAATGAGTCTTTTTACTTTGTTAGGACAAAAGTTAATTGAATTTAAGTATCAATATTATGGGCTCAATATTATTCAGGAGGTGTCAGAAGAACGATTCCATCAGATTATTTCTCAGTACGTGGAGCGCGGTTGGGAATTAAGCGGCGAGTATAACGAATTAGGATCTAGAATTAGCCTGTGGTCATGCAAACTTAGAAAAGGCACAAGCACGCTGCAATGCGAATGGGATGAAGCGATTAAAGGTAACTTCATTGGTCCAGAGAGGATTATTTTTGGTTTGGGTAAAGAATATGGCTTTACAGCAAACAAAGCGCCGCAATAGCCAAATCGTTCTTTCTCAGCGTCTGTGACAAATAAGGAAAGTGACAAATAGGGACTGCGGCAACTAAGGACTGCTACAAACAATGCTGAGTCGATTGGACTGCTGGATTCCAGCGTACATATTTTCGGTTGCGGTGAAGATGTTTTTGCCAACCCAAGTCGGGTTTTACCTCGCATTAGCGATGCCTAATTCAACGTAATAAATAAGAGAGAGCAGATTGCAAATAACAGAAAAAGGTAAGCTATCGTTGACTGTACGCATTATTGTAGGTGTGCTCGCTACGCCATCATTACTGCTTGCTTTTATGCTGATTTCAGACGCAATTAAGGGCAATTTTGATGGCATTGGTGCATTTGAAATTATTTATGCTTTAGTCGGTTTCTTTGCCGTTTATATTGCACTCACAGGTAAGAAGTTTTTCTAGTTTGTTTAGCCAAAAACTAAATCAATTAGAAAGATGGCCAATCAGGTTGTCAAGCAGGTTACGAGGAAGGGTAAATATAAAGTGGAATTAGCTGTAAATGTAATAATGATAATAATGATAGGGCTCGGCGCGGCATTGTTTTTTGTCGGTTCGCTCATTGTTGTAGTAACTGCATTTGGCAACAAACAATATACGTATGGCGTGCTGTCGCTGTTATTTTTTCCCTTAAGCATTGCCTACTGTTTGCAGCACAGAAAGGAAGGCGCTTATGCATCCAAGTATCTTATTAGTGGTGCACTGTTGGTTGTCGTTACCTTTGGTTTAGCAAACTTGTTCTATCAATTTTAAGGTCCAACTATAATGCCCAATTTTAATAACTATTCAGCCATACGTTGACGCGCTACTGATGTATAAGGGGCTGGCTAATAAAACTTATTTTTTCTGATAGAATGACAAAAAGTACACATTTTGACTGGGATTAACTGTGCATGAATATACGCGGTATTAACAGTGTTTTGCTTGTTCTCATATTTGCCTTTTCTGCTTCACTCAAAGCCGAGTGGTATTCCCAGAGTGCAGGCATTATGGGGACCAATATATACGTTGAGGTTTGGGCTGAAACGCCGGTTCAAGGTGAGTTGGCGTTGACAGCTGTAATGGCAGAAATGGAGCGTATTAACCAACTAATGAGCCCTTACATTGATTCCAGCGAGCTAAGCGTTATCAACGCAAAGGCAGGTCGACAGCCAGTGGTGATCAGTGATGAAATGTTTGAGCTGTTGGATAAATCAGTCAACATTTCAGAGCTTACAAAGGGAGCGTTTGATATTACCTTTGCGAGTGTGGGTTACTTGTATAATTATAAGGCGAATCAACGTCCAGACGAGGCAACTATTGCTTCATTATTAGCCGCAATTAGCTACAAACACATCAAACTTAATAAATATAATAAGAGCGTTGCTTTTACGCATGAAAAAGTCAAAGTTGACTTAGGTGGCATTGCGAAGGGTCATGCCGTAGATAACTCAATTTCATTGCTCGAACGCATGGGCATTATGCATGGCTTAGTAACTGCAGGTGGCGATACTCGTTTAATTGGTGACCGTCGCGGCAAGCCTTGGATTGTCGGTATACGTGATCCTAGAGACAAAGAAAAACAAGCAGTGGTTATGCCATTGCAAGACTCCGCCATGTCGACTTCAGGTGATTATGAACGATACTTTGAAGAAGATGGCAAACGCTATCATCATATCTTGTCACCAAAAACGGGTAAGTCGACTTACGATGTGCAGTCGGTATCAATTATTGGTCCGAGTAGCACTTATAATGATGCATTGTCGACAGCCATTTTTGTTATGGGTTTACGAGAAGGTCTGGGTATGATTAATCGAATTGACGGTTACGATGCAGTGGTGATGGATAATCAACGTAAAATGCATTATTCGAATGGCCTGCAACAATAAGAGGTTTGCAAACAACGATCTTTATTCGCAAGGTTATCGATGTAGCTAGTCAATTGACCATTCAACTACAGATAAATAAATTCAAAATTGAATTTTCTATACCAAGTGGTAACATAGGAAGCAGTAATATAAATAATGCAAAATTAAACAAGTTGATATAACTTCAGGGGTATTCACATTGTCTAGTGGTCGTAAACGCGAGTTTGATTATGAGTTAGCACTTAATGCTGCAATGCATGTTTTTTGGCAGAAGGGCTACAGCGGTACTTCAATGAGTGACCTTATTGAAAGGATGAATATCAATAAGCCCAGTATATATCGCGCTTTTGGTAATAAAGAAGACCTGTTTATTAAAGCAACTGAGCGCTACCTCGAAACCAAAATGAATCCTCATATGGGATTGCTATTCGAGGAGGGAGTCACGTTAAAAGACCGCTTTAAAAAACACATGATGTCGATTGTTGATATGCAATGCAGCACTTCTGATGCTAAAGGCTGTTATTTAGTTTTATGTCAATCAGAGTTGATTGGTGGTGGCATACCGATGCAAGCCGAGTTACTGCTAAAAGATGCAGAAGCAATACCAACAAAATGTTATGCCGACATTTTTAGTAATGACCCTGAAGCAATTCTGTTAGGGCTAAGGCAGAATGCTCAATCCAATAGTTTATGTCTTTATACAATGTTGAAAGGCACTGCTGCAATGGCTCGCTCAGGTGCGCAAAGATCAGAATTAGAATATTCTGTAGACACCATTCTCGCTGGAATAGGACTTGATTAAACTTAGTTCAGCAGCTTCCATTCTTTAATAAATATTATCTTAGTTCTATTCATCGTCACCTCCACCTCCACCTCCAAGCCCGGTATTGACGTTTAAACACTCGAATTGACTTTATTATACCAATCGGTACAATGGCCTTTAATTAAACCATACCGATTGGTATAAAATAGCGACAACGCAAATTTACACAAAGTATTTCACTCCAATTATTGCAATACGCCAAGAGTTAGCTTATTTCATATGAATGAAATCAGCAAATTGATTACCCCTTTTATGATGATTGCTGTGGTGGAGACTTCTCGATGTATTAATTCATCAGTAAATTTGGCAGCTGTCACATGTAAACGTAAGTTGAATTAACTTTTCATTTAAAGGAAATCTAATGACATCACTAACTATTCACACAATTGAATCAGCTCCGCAAGCAAGTAAACCATTATTGCAAGGCTCTCAAAAAGCCTTTGGTATGATCCCCAATTTGCACGGGATTTTAGCGACCTCACCACAAGTACTTGAGGGATATCAGAAGCTACACGAATTATTTTGTAATTCCTCATTTAATGCCCAAGAACTAACCGTAGTTTGGCAAGGTATTAATGTTGAGCACGAATGCCATTATTGTGTTCCTGCTCATACAGGTATCGCGCATGCAATGAAAGTAGACCCAGCATTAACAGATGCGTTGCGCAACGCACAGCCGATGCCAACAACTAAGCTGCAAGCGCTACTAGACACAACTCTGATTATTGTGCGAAACCGCGGTCATATTACCCAGCAAGAATTAGACAGATTTTATGCAGCGGGTTATGGCGAACAGCATCTACTGGACATCATTTTAGGATTATCGCAAAAAGTGATGAGTAATTACATCAACCATATTGGCAATACGCCAGTGGACGAGTCATTCGACCAATTTGTGTGGAAAAAAGCTAAATAAAAGGCTAGATATAAACTAGATATAAAGAGACGTAGAAACCGTGTTTAGACCGGTTTCTACTTGCATTGATGCCGCAATAGATTGGGTATAATAATACCTCTAACTATTGCTGCCTGTCTCCCATGAAGAGACAGCTACTTCGAAATCGTTAAGCTCCACAACCTAGCCCAAGTTAGCGTTTATTCACTTTGCTAAGTCGCAATCACTCCATTTACGATAGGTTCAAATGCGGTTAACGAATCCATTAACGCTGCATTACCCAAGCCCGTTTGTGGAAACAAGGCGCGCATTTGCCCCTGTTCACCGTGTAAAGCAAGGTAGTTTAAGATAACTGTTTCGACTAGCAAGTTTACGTTGTTTGCTGCCGGTGTTGCTGAGGTTTCAACAGAACCATCGCGACGCATATAGCCAATTTGTTGGCTAACCGCTTGTTCTTCTGGCGTACCACCAATTAATTGAGGCGTGCCGTTAGGATTGTAGACCATGAAAAAGGAAGCAGCTGTGGACGAGTTATCACCCGTCCACACACCCTTACCACGGCCGTTTTCAGACTCATCTATCATCCCGTTACTAAATACTGAGCCATCGCTGACAACATACATCATGACAGGAACCCCAACGCGAGCTGCATATTCCAATGCCGCACCCATGCATTTGCCAGCGCGCAAATCTCTTACTTCACCAGATGCTCTATTACCGGTGTGATAATCATAGCCGCCCATAGCAATAGTCCCTGCGCCTGCGAAACCGTTCATCACCAACTTCATTACTGACGCCGTTTTTTGAAACTCACGGTCACCGTCAAATTCTGCTTGAGTGAAAATGCCGGCGTCACCCACAATATTAGGATCAAGTTCCGGGTTGAGTGAGGATGGGTCGCCAAACCTATCCGCAATATCTGCACTTTTCACGTAACCACAGCGCACGAGCTCTTTTAAATCTTCGTCGCCACTAATTTTTGTATCGACGCGATTGAGCTTCATGTCACTAATACGTTGAACCGACTCCATTACCGACACTGCGTCTTCTTGGCTTAACAAGCCCACAAGGTCGCCGGTATCAACCAAGCCGGTTACGTCGGACGCTCGGTCAACTTTAGTTGGCCGTTTTGCTGGGTCAATCAATGCTGCAGGTGCCATAGAGCTGCCACCACTGTCGGAGTTTCTCGAGCCAATTAAGGTTAGTAACGAGCCGTCTGAACCTGCACGATTGATACCATACATTGGATTGTGAGGATTGTTACCAGTGTCATTTTCTGATCGAGCGGGAATAACGGCACCGTTTACATTGGCGCGGTTACCTACTGCTAGTTTTTCCTGAATCCCACGCAAAAATGCACTGTCAGCGTGAAATGCCAAACCTAATTCATTATTTATAAAATCGGATAAACCGACTTCCGGATTGGCAATACTTGGCACCATGTCACCAGGTAAGCCTTGACGGCTATAACCTTGGGTGCTTAAAAAATCCATTTGTCCGCCGCGGCCTCCAATCAATACATTTGAACCCGCAATATTTGCACCACCGGCTAAATCGAATACGATAAAAGGTATTTTCCCCGCTCCTTGAGTAGCGATACCGCAGCCTGCTTTTAAGGCTTCTAAATCAGGCGATAAGGATGCATATGCTTTGCCAGAACCTGCCAACATACTCAATACTGAACCGCCAACAACAGCGCCCATACCAACCGTAAAGCCTTGAGCTAAGAAGTCGCGTCGTGTTACTGGTCTGGCGTGGTCTTGGTGAAATAGCGGTGCATCTGGATCCGCTCCGGTTTTACCGCCCATGCCACCGTGGCTTATTTTTGCACTTGCACCGACGGAGTATTTTTTGGAAAATGTACGTGTTGTTTTTTTCATTTTGATCACCTATTCGCATCTGCTATTGCATAACAACAGCCGCACTGCCAAGAACGGCTGCGCAAGTTGCTTTTGCTACTGTGGGTATAGTTTGCGCTGAACAAGAATTGCTATTTGAACAAGTCGTTAAGCGATCGATTAAGTTGTTTAGCTCAGCTGATACATCTGCAGAAGCGGGTTGACTGCTCAGGCCGCTGCCGATCATACGGTCGATAAGCGGATTAACTAACGCTGCGCGGTCATTGGCGTTGAAACTATTGTTAGCTGGCATAGTGAAGTCGAACTGTGGGAAGTAGCTTGCTCTTAGGCTATTGTTTTCAACCATCACATCACAATAGCGTATTGCCATTTGCGTGATTGCCATTTGGTTTGAGGCTAAAAAGCTTTGCATGTCCGTTATACTGGGCAGTTGTTGGCGCAACTGTTGATAGGTTGCGTTGACGTCTACTTGTGAAGATGACACACCGGTAAGTGCGGCCATGCTTGCATTTACTTCAGCAAAGTTTCGAATACCAATATCAGATTGTGGCGCTAAGTCGACGGGTTGCGCTGCTACTGGTATGTCGGCAGTTGGACGCAAAGAGACCGCATCTCCTAATACTTCAAAGGTAAGGAAAAACTCGTCTTGGACAGGCCCTTTTTGCACTGGAATAATAGTGCCTTGTGCAGAGAGTTGCTGTCCTAAATCATTACTCGCCGCTTCTAGACCATCAACGGTTAGGTTTAATGTTGCGAATACTTGGCCTCCTTTTGATTCTCGTCCATTCACGCCAATACGAATGGCGGTTAACGTAATGCCATCCAGATTTGCATTTGCATCAAGGCTTATTATTGAGGGTTCGGTGAATAAGTAGCTGTATGAATCAAACTGGCTCACTTCAAACACAATGTAGCTTTGCGGGACATTAATGATTTCTGAGACACCGAATAAGAGGAAGAACTTCTCCCCCACACCGGCATCAAAGTTTTTCACGATTTGTTCTGAGGTCAATACACGATTGTGCATTGCCACCATTCTGATGGTACCTGCCCATGGCACATCACCCGAGACTTCGTTACCAAGGACGAATGCGAAACTATCATCCCAGTCACTCAAACCGGCCGCTTCAATCGTGTCTTGGTCATCTGTAGATTCGCCATTCACATAAATTTGACGACCGCCAACACCATCATAATTAACCACGACATGTTGCAGTGCGGCTTGTAAATCTTCATCGGCATCACGCGTACTTAGCGCAGGCATGCCATTGGTATCGGTATTGCCATGGCGCAATAGCATGTCGTAGTTGTAGAGCGTTTGACCTAAAGTGAAGTTACGTCTGTCGCGGCCACCTGAATAGCTGACAATACGCGCTGGCCCTTCTTGTGTTACGTTTGCAGGAGCAACCCAAGCTTCGATGGCAAACTCGCCCGTAGAGACAATCAAATCATGGATCTTTTTACTGTCGGTAGTCGAGCCTTGTGCTTTACCATGAGTCAGTTGAATACCATTACCGCCAACCCATTCATAAGCGCCGCTTAGGGTAAGGTTGAGTGCTGGCTCTACGCCACTGGTATCAAAGGCAATATTACCCGAAGCGGTTTTAAATTCCCACTTTGCAATAAGCTTAGATTCAAACCGGCCACCGCCTGTTGCGAGGGTGCCGTCAAATAAAGTAAGTGCATTTGAGCTAACCAGGTTTGCATCTAGTTCGGTTACGTCAATGGCATCTGCCATGGCTTGAATAGCGTCTGCTAGGGCTTGGCCATCAGCCTGACAATTGTCTGTCCAGCAATTATGAAACTCATCTTGCAGTCGCGCTACGATCCTTGAATCATCGGGTATATCTAAGTTCATCTTCGAGGTTGCCGCCGCATATGCTTCAGCAATATCGGATGAGGCTAAGAAGGGCGATATAGGAATAGCAGCACTTGATTGGTGGCAGTCAACACAATGTGCAAGCAACACAGGATACACATTTGATGCGAACAAGCCTGAGTCAGCCGGAAAATTTTTATTTGCAGCAGGAATTTTAACTACAGGGGCATTCAGCTCTATGCTTGTAGCCACCTGTTCTGTGCTTACCCAATTGCCAATCCATGTGCTAAGAATATCAGCGCAAGCAGATGGGTCACTTAACCAACAATTGTGTCCACCAGCTACTTTGGTGACAAGCGCAGAGTCAGCGATACGCGAGGTATTAATAAGACGGTTAACTTCAGTATAAGCAAGGTTTATATCATCGAAGCGAGCAAAAGGTGGCGATTGCTGGTCTTGAATATGACAAGCACCACAACGATCTGGTTTCGCCACGTTATCCCAAAGGGCTAACTTAAAGTTTTGCACGTCGGTAGTTGCGGGTGCAGGACCTGTATAATTCAAAGTGGGCTGCTGAACTGGCGGTGGCAAGGGTGTTGGTTCTACGATGGTATCACTACCTCCGCCGCAACTAGCAAGTAGCAAAATTGCGATACTAGCAGCCCCAATGTAACGCACCGCTTGAGAATACGTTGACGTGCCACAGCTGTAATTTGTGCTTAGCAGCGTTTGCAAATTAGCGTTTGAAGTTGAGTTAAACATGTTTTATTCCCCCTTGCAGTAGTCTGCAGTCGCGGCAAACACGTTTTTAATGTTGTAGCTGTTAAGCATAAATTCAGATTGAATTTGAGCAATTTCTGTGCGGTCAGCTTGGTCTTGAGGTGTGCGTAAACAGATGTTCTTGAACACTTTTTTTACTTGGCAATTTGCAAAGGTTTGGCTGTTAGCTAGCTCTTCACCCATCGATTTAGCACCACTACCTGTGCCAGGAAGTTGGTTGGACCAACCAATTGTTTGGTTTTGGCCCGTGCGCCAATAGTTGTCCCATGTATCATCCATGGTGACATAACCGAACGGGAAGTTATTCGAGTTTATCCAGTATTTAGCTTGTACTCTTAGCTGCGTTTCAGGGTCGACTTGTCCCTCAGCGTTATAAACAATTTGGCCATTTTCGCCATCAGGGTCGACTTCAACGTTGTAGTCGTAATTATAATAAGCAAAGGCTTGAGTTAATGGGTCCATGCCGGAATGACAACCAGAGCATGAGTTAGTAAAAATACGGCTATCGCCACCTGGGCTGCGACTCAAATCTTGCCGAATTCTGTCTGGTGGACGGCTGGTGTCCTTAAATGCTTCAAGGTCAGCACACATATGGTTCATGAGTGTAAAGCGGAACATGGCTCGGTTTGTACCATCTTTAAAGAATGCTTTGGCAGCGCCTCTTGTTGTCATTACGCCGGCAGTTGCTTGTGCCGGAATACCAGTCAGCGAGGACTGTGTGGTTGCTACTAAAACGCTTGATAGGTCTACGCCTTTATCTTCTAGGCTTGCATAATGTGCGTTATTATTTGTACTGTATGCGGGCACGTCTGCGTTGGCATTTGCTATATACAGAATGTCGCCGGTTAAGACTTGGCGAAAATCAACTTCATCTCTAACCATGCCAATGACCGTCGCTGTGTAGTCGTTAAGCGGCGCGAAAACGTCAAACTCTTCGTTCGTCCACGGTGTAACCCAGTTCTTAATAGTGACGTTATAAAAGCTAGGTGACTGCATCGCAATTTGTGCTGCGCCTTGAGCATCGCCTGCTTCTATTAAGTCTGACATTGTCTGAATTACTGCTGTGGTGCCTGGGACGCCAGCCAAACGATCATGCATGCGTTTAGCTTGTTCTAATGATCCGGCAGATACTAAGGTACTGGTTAGAATGAGCGGTACAACCAAGCAAATCAGCTTTAGTAGCTGTTTTATATTCAGAGCTACTTTATGAACAGCTAATTTATCAATACAAACGTTATTAAGTGGGTCATTTGATTGTTTTGCCAATACATACATCGAACCAACTCCTTTTTTGAATGTGAATTATGTTATACCCGCCTTTTACGTATAGTTAGTTATTCTCAGTTAACAATAAGTGCTTGCCCTTATACCGATTAATCACCCAGTCGATCGTGGTATAAAAAACAAACGGCATTAAAGGGCCTAGTTTTGCCTCCAATGAATAAATGTGCCGTACTTTTTAACATATTGTTTTATAAGGTTTAAACTAAAATTTATTGACTTATCCTAGTTACTTCGTCAAATCAAAACATAGTTAACTGTTACCTAAATCCAACACTTAACCAGTATTGTTTTTAATTACTTAGTCTGAAAGAACCCGTGATGAAGATAGGTTTTGTCATTTTTAGCGGGCTGGAGGGGGATTTTTTATTACTTGTAGCATTAATGTGCTTTTGATAATTGCCGACAAGCTGTTATTAGGGAAAACAATTGCTATATCAATTTAGAATTAATCGACACTAAATTTACTATTTTGGTTATTAACTGTCGCAATTGCGGGGTGAAAAGTATACCTAAAGGACGGTATAAAAATTAATCCTTAAATATAGAAAACAAGATTGCTGTATAGACCGCTTGGTGTAAGGCTATCATTTTGAGGTCAAAGTGTGTTTAGTATAGCGTCGAATAAATATACCTTTAGCGTCGGGCAAATACAGGCGTTGCGCTTTAGTGACAGTATAAATAGGTAAGGTAGGTATCGTAGCGATGCAGATTTATCTTTAAAATAAGCAGAGCAATATGATGACTGGTAATTCAAACACTGACTATTTGTTAAAAAAATCACGGAAAAAACTACTGCTTTGCTCATGCGTATTTGTCATTGCCGCTTGTGGCGGTGAAGCTATAATCAACCAAGAACAAGAGCCTGATCCGGTTGTTGTCGATGTACCCATCGCCGTTGTGAAACGTGATTTGAGTATTGAAGGTGCTTACATGCAGCGCTCTATTACGGCCCCTGCTCTCTTTATTCCTGGTGCTTCGCTGATTTTAAAAGCGCGCGCCAATGCAACTGCCATTGAAGTTGACATTACCGAAAAAGTATTCGAAGACCGAGTAGATGAAGAGGGCAATCGCCTGCCTATTGATATTAAAGATTTAGAAACTTCATATGACGGTTCACGTCTTATTTTTAGTATGCGTGCTCCAGAAGATGAAAATGCCGATGATGACGAACAACCAACGTGGAATATCTGGGAATACCTTGTCGCAAGCAAAGAGTTACGACGTGTTATTTCCTCTGATATTGTTGCACAAACAGGTGAAGATACCGGCCCTGTTTACTTAGCTGACGGTCGTATTTTATTCAGCTCCACTCGTCAGCGTGGTAATCAAGCACGTCTGTTGGATGAAGGTAAGCCGCAATACGCTGGCTTGGAGGAAAGCCTAGATGTGCATGCCTCAGTATTGCACATTATGGATGCGAATGGTGAAAATCTGGAACAAATTTCGTATAATCAAAGCCATGATTTAGACCCTTTGGTGATGCCTAATGGCAAAATTATCTTTAGCCGCTGGGATCAATTCGCTGGCAGTAAAGGCGTGCATCTTTATCAAATGAATCCGGACGGTAGCGATTTGGAAATATTGTATGGCCGCCACAGTCATGTCGACTCTAACGGTAATAACGCAGACATTCATTTTACGCAAACGCGGGTGACACCCGATGGTCGTATTCTTGTTGCACTCACTGCGTTTGAAAAAGAAGAACTAGGTACTGATTTTGTTGCTATTGATGTGGCCAATTATATAGATAATTTTACGCCTATTGCAGCGGCGGATTCGTTAACTGGCCCGGCGCAAGAAAAGGCGTTGTTTGAAACCATTGATATAGAGGCAGATATTTCTCCTGGTGGTTATATTGCCGCTTTATATCCCTTGTTTGATGGCAGCGGTCGTCAATTATTTAGTTGGAGCCAATGCCGTTTATTGGTGCCGCTGGCAGTCGATGCGGGTGCGGAAGAAGTGCGTTCGGTAGTGCCTTGTTCTCCTGAAACGCTACTTGACCCAAGTTATGAAAAAGCATTTATTCGGAAGTTGTCGCGGTTGAGAGCCGTCCATTTCCTGCGGATCCATCATCAACCATCGATACCAGCCAAACAGCCTTAATTGATACCAATATGGGGATTATTCATATTCGTAGCGTGTATGATTTTGCGGGCGAAGATTTTAGTCCAAAGGGCATTGTGAATATGGCAAATCCTAGCGTAGTTGCCCCTGACCAGAGACCCGCTCGTTTCCTTAGAATTATCAAAAGCGTGTCTATACCCGATGAGAATACCTTGGATATCGAGAATACGGCATTTGGGCGTTCAAGAAACCAATTAATGCGCGAAGTGCTTGGCTACACACCGATCCAACCTGATGGTTCGGTTAAGGTAGCGGTGCCAGCAAAAGTGCCTTTTGCCATCAGTATTGTTGATGCACTAGGTAAACGTATTTCTGCGCGCCACCAAAATTGGCTGCAAGTCGCACCCGGTGAAACTAAAACCTGCAGTGGTTGCCATGATGGCAGTAATAATTCTGATATCACAACGCGCCCGCACGGCAGAATCGACGCTGAAACGCCTTCTATTAACAATGGCGCGCCGAGTACTGGCGCGCCATTCCCTGATACTAACCCTGTTCTTCTTGCAGATGTAGGCGAAACCATGGCTGAAACCTATACACGCATTAAGGGTATACCTGACTTAACGCCCGATATTTTGTTTACAGATGTGTGGGCAGACCCGGCAGTTCAAACGCCCGCTGATAATATTGAATACCGCTATGCAGATTTGCTAACGCCATTGCCTATTACCCAAAGTTGCGCACAAACGTGGACCTCAGTTTGCCGCACTGTGATTAATTTTCCGGAACACATCCAACCGCTGTTTGAACTTGATCGTGCAATCGTTGATGCCGACGGTTTGGTGGTAACAGATAACACATGTGTGGCTTGTCATAATCGTTTTGATGCCGATAACCAATTACAAGTGCCTGCAGAGCAATTAGAATTAACGGGTAATCCGTCGCTAGCCGATGCAGAGTTATTAACCAGTTACCGCGAACTTATGTTTAATGATGTTGAGTTGGCATTAATTGATGGCGCGCTTTTGCCGCGTTTGATCCCCGTTTTTGATAACAATGGTGATCCGGTATTTGCGCTGGATGAAGCAGATGAGCCTATTCTCGATGAAGAAGGCAATCCAATTCAGGTAACACAACAAGTTGGAGTGGGTAGAACGATGAGTGTAAATGGTGCCAGTAATAGCGCTGGATTTTTTGCCCCATTTGAAAGTGGTAGTCACCAAGGTTGGTTGAGTCCAGCTGAATTAAAAACGATAAGCGAATGGCTCGATGTCGGCGGCCAAAACTACAATAACCCATTTGATGCACCAATAAATTAATGAAATTAAATCCACACTTTTTATCTATCGTTATTATGGCTTCTGCTTTTTTTAGCCTTGCAGCCCAAGCCAATGACTTGGTGGTAAGTATTGTCGAACCCTATATTGACTTTCGGACCGGCCCTGCCAGCGAATACCCTATTTTTCACGTTGCCGAGCAAGGTGAAACCATCACCATATTGAAAAAGAAAACCGGCTGGTACCAAGCCATGACTTATACAGGCCAAGAAGGCTGGGTATCAGCAGAGCAACTTGGTAAAACTATTAAACCCAGTGGTGAGTTACTTTATGTGCCAACTGGCAGCTTCGAAGATTACACTAAGCGTACTTTTGAATTCAGTGCTTTTGGCGGCATGTTAGAAAATATGACTGCAATGTCAGTTGCTGCTGCTTGGAACGCTACGGGTAACTTAGTTGCCGAAGCAACGTATACTCAGGCGCTTGGCGATTTTTCTGAAAATAAATTGTGGTCAATTAGAATACAGCATCATAT
>Ga0307933_1001134_pt1 | contig 22115 bp, 23 predicted proteins | sample OrgLakmetageno88_FD_201811 | JGI IMG/M metagenome (GOLD analysis project Ga0307933, IMG submission 201811) | Saline water microbial communities from Organic Lake, Antarctica - #88 | ecosystem: Environmental > Aquatic > Non-marine Saline and Alkaline > Saline | place: Antarctica: Organic Lake... | reverse complement strand
GTTTACTTCGTCCATACTGGCGACGGTACCACCAAACGCACTCTTGCGTTTGTGGCTTTTAGAGCCTCGATACCAACTGGGTTGAAAGAATCTATTCATAAACAAATAATTCTGATTATTATACCATAGATTAAGCGCTAAAACAAACGACATGGAAAAAAAGCAAGCCCAGGTAAAAATACAATTGCTACGCGATAAAATTCGAGAAGCCAACTATGCCTATTTCACTCAAAACCGTGAAGTGGTACCCGAAAGTGTGCGTGATCAACTCAAGCAAGAACTGATTGCCCTAGAAACAGAATACCCAGATTTAATTACGACTGACTCCCCGACTCAGCGGGTCGGCGCGGCGCTTGATAGCAAGCTGCCTAAAATCACCCATAAAAACCGTAAGTATTCACTGGGAGATGCGTTTAACGCCGAAGAATTAATGGAGTTTGATGAACGCGTGAAAAAGTTTTTAAAAGTAGAAGCGGTCGAGTATTCATGCGAGCTTAAGGTGGATGGTTTAAACATCACCCTGTGGTACGAGCAGGGGCAGCTGGTAAAAGCCGTAACCCGTGGCGACGGCTTTATTGGCGAAGACGTCACCCACACCATTCGCACCTGCGAAAACCTACCTTTAACCCTCGCTGATAAAGTGGATTTAGAAGTCAGTGGTGAGGTATTTATTGAAAAAGATGATTTTGAAAAAGTAAAAAACCGTCCCCAAACCTCTGGCGGCACCGAAACTGAAAACTATAAAAATACTCGTAATTTAGCTGCCGGCAGCGTGCGCCAACTGGACCCCCAAGCCGCCGCAGAACGGCATTTAAAAATTTATTTGTACGAATTGGGCGATAACAATTTAGCGTCAAAACCAAGCACGCAAACCGAATTGTTTAACGCTTTTGACGCTCTGCATTTACCCCACCAACCGAGTTCAAATTTCACACTGCATGAAAATATTCAGTCTGTGATCAACTTTTGTGATCAATGGAGCAACCCCGCTGAGCGTGAAAAACTAAACTATGATATCGATGGGATTGTCATTAAAGTGCATCGTTTAGACTACAGAGAGCGTTTAGGCTTTACCGCCAAAACGGCTAAACATGCCATGGCTTTTAAATTTCCTGCTGAAGAAAAATTCACCAAACTTTTAGACGTGCAGTACCAAGTGGGGCGCACCGGCGCTATCACGCCGGTAGCCATTTTAGAACCCGTCGATTTAGCGGGGTCAACCGTGGCCCGAGCGACTTTGCACAACCGCGAAGAAATCGAACGCAAAGGCGTTATGATCGGCGACCAGGTTATTATTCGTAAAGCGGGTGATATAATCCCCGAAGTGCTCGAACCCTTGCTCGATTTACGAGATGGTTCACAAAAACCAATTATATTTCCGGCTGAGTGTCCAGAATGCGAAACCGAACTTGATTTAACCGAAACCGTGGCCCGATGTGAAAACCTAAGCTGCCCCGCTCGGCATCGGCAAAGCCTGTTTTATTTTGCCAACACACTTGATATTGAAGGCCTCGGCCCAAAATCGATCGAAGCCATGCTGGAGCTTAATTTAGTGCATACACCCGCTGATTTCTGGCAGTTAAAACCGCTTGATTTAGCCACCTTGCCCGGCTTTAAATTAAAAAAAATTGAGAACTTACTCAGCGCTTTAGAAGCCAAAAAAGAACTCACCCTTGCCGAAATATTTACCGGTTTGGGTATTCGGCTCGTCGGGGCGGAAAACGCGAAGCTATTTGCGCGTTATATAAAAGAGCACTTAGATTCCCCCACCCTGGCACAGCTTAATGAATTTTTAGACAACTTTAATTTTGAAGCCCTGCAAGACGCCTTTGTGCACTTAGACGGAGTGGGTGAAAAAGTAGCCCTGGCTATGACGGATTATTTAAACTTAAAAAGAACAAAAAAGTTGTTCAAAGATTTAGAGTCGGTTGGCATACACTTGCATTGGCCAGAAGAAATTATAAATACAGACAGTCCGTATAATGATAAAAAGTTTGTTATCACTGGTACCTTCGAAACCCTTTCCCGCGACGAAATCAAACAATTAGTCACTCGCGGTGGCGGTAAAATTTTATCCGCTATTTCCGGTAACGCCGATGTTTTAATTTGTGGAGCCAAAGCGGGTAGTAAACTAAAAAAAGCCCAAGAGCTTGGTTTAGCCATTTGGGAAGAAAAAATGATAACTGGTACTAGAACCTCAAAAGAAGAAAGTTCAGCCCTAAGTTTGTTTTAACATTAAATATAAATCGAGTTTATTATGAAAACTGATCACTGTGTTCGCGGCCAAATCCGTTTCACCAACATACCGCTTTAAAAGCGGTCGCACCGTTTGACCTCGCAGGGTGAATAAAAAATTACAGATTACTTTTAAATCTTGATCAGACAATTCCAGCTCATCGATTCGTTCTTTAGCCAGTTCTATTTGCTCGGGTATTTCAAACGAAAAAATTATCTGTGCTAGGTCGCTAATTTTAACTACCCCAATTTCTTCTGGGATTTCAAATGCGGCTTCTTTAATACCTTTCTGTAAAATACTGACCATTAACTCGGGATATAAAAATTCAGCCCCCTGCATTGTTTTATCAGGCACTCTTTCTTGACGCTCAAATGTTTCTCCGTGCTTATCAACACCCTGCTTTGCGGCCCTAGACCTATAACGATTTTCTACTAGCTGTTTACGACAGTCCCCTAGACCTTCTGGTAAAAATGTTAAATACGTTAAATAGGCTTCATAACCATCGTCACTAATTTTTGTGCTTGAGGCCGTAGCCGCTGAATTATTAGTGGTAAAAGCCGCGGGGTTTTCTAAAAAAATAGCGGCGGCTTGATTGCTATCAACACAAGCGCTTAAACATCTAAGTGTTACGGGGTTTGCAATTTCTGGTAAAACACCCGTTTCAGCAGACTCAACATTTATTGGTTCCACTTCTGGAAGCGCTTTATCAACAGACATAACTTTATTTATAAAACTTAACTTTGACGTGTGCGTAAATCCTTTTAGAATCTCGCCGATTGGCACATATTTGCCACAATATAATATATTACATATTTTTCTATGAAAAGTCAAATCCTCCAACGTTTCGCTTTTGTCATGATCATCGCCTTGATCGCTGGAATTCTTTCGGTTCCAAACCACATTGTAAAAAACATTTTCGGCGAAGAAAGTGTTATCACACAAACTTTATCGGATTATAAAGTAACCCTTGGGCTCGACTTAGCCGGTGGAACAGAACTTGATTATCAAATAGACCTCACCGACGCCATCGCCATGAACAGCGATGATGAAGAAGAAAACAATGTAGATATTAACGCGATTGCAGAATCTGTTCGAGACGCCCTTGAGCAAAGAGTGAATCCAGCCGGGATTGGTGAAATCCTTGTTACCCGTTCACAAGTAAATGTCGGCGATGAAACGCAACAACACGTTTTGATTCAAATGCCTCCTTCTTCAAACGTAGAGGAAGCCAAAGCGGATGCCGAACAAGACAACCGTTTAGAATTTTTTGCCGAAGATCCAGCCGCACTAGCGGCTAAACGAGTTGAAATTGCAGAAGCCATTACCATTGATCTGTTCAACACCAACTGGGAAACAGAAGCCCCAAAAGTAGCCACGAGTTACGGTGGCACCCTAGAAACTTTTGACGATGTTTTACTAAGCAGTTTAACCGACAACAATTTAGTAGAACAATTAGAGAACACGCCCTCAGGCGGTGTCGTGCAAGAAATTTTAGAAATTCAAATTAATCCAGAATTTACTGTGGGTGAAGACGGGACGCTTGAAATTAACGGTAGCCCCTTTGCGCGAAACGTGTTAGCCATTGCTCGAGTAAATGAAAAAACAGCCGAAACGAGAACCGCTGAAGTAGAAGCAGAGGCCAGTGCCAGACATATTTTATTTGGTTACACAGGCGCTATGCGAGCTCCAGCCGATGTTCAATATGCCGACAAAGAAGCCGCACGGGTAGAAGCCGAGCGCGTATTACAAGAAATTAAAGACGGCGGTGATTTCGCCGCTTTAGCGGCCGAGTACTCAACCGGACCAACGGGCGTAGACGGCGGTGATTTAGGTACATTTGCCCCAGGCGCCATGGCACCCGCTTTCAATGATGCGGTTTTCAATACCGCACAAACGGGCTTAGTTCAAGAACTCGTAGAAACTGATTTTGGTTTCCACATTATCGAAGTCACGGATCTACAAGAAGCCGGAGAAACAACCATCGAAGACACCCTTATTAGTTATGACCTTATTACCTGGGACACCGAAGATATTACGTGGGCTCAAACTGGATTGGGGGGCGCGCAACTCGACATTGCTCGAGTTGGGTACGATCAAATTGGTCAACCGCTGGTTGATTTAAGATTTAACCCTGAAGGCGGCGATATGTTTGCCGAAATTACGGGGCAATTAGCCTCACGAACGTGTCAGGCCGGTGCCTGTCGTTTAGCCATTCAAGTGGGTGGAGAATACATTAGCACGCCAACAGTTCGTGAAAGAATCGTCGGTCGAAATGCGCAAATTAGCGGAAGTTTCACGTATGAATCCGCCAAAGATTTAGCGGACGGTTTAAATCTTGGGGCCATCGACGCCCCGGTCATTTTAAGTGGACAAACCACCGTTGAAGCTTCACTAGGAGCTGAACAATTAGATAAAAGTTTGAAAGCCGCTCTGTTTGGTTTCCTTGCCACTATCACCTTTATGATCGTGATGTACCGAGTGCCTGGTTTAGTGGCCGCAGTGGCTTTAATTATTTACGCGCTTATTTACATCGCCTTACTTAAATTATGGCCAGCTTCGCTTGGTGGTCCGATTGTAATGAGTCTCTCTGGTGCTGCCGGAGTCGCGCTTTCTATTGGTTTAGCGGTTGATGGAAATATTCTTATCTTTGAACGATTAAAAGAAGAATTAATCAAAGGCCGAACGCTGCCTCAAGCTATTGATTTAGGGTTTGAACGGGCTTGGAGCGCTATTAAAGATTCTAATCTTACAACGCTTATTACCTGTATTATTCTCTTCTCACTGGGGAGCTCAATCATTAAAGGATTTGCGATAGCCTTGATCGTCGGAACGTTGCTCTCAATGTTCACCGCTATTATCGTTTCACGAAACCTACTACGAACTTTACTGCTGATTCCTGGTATTAATAAACCAGTACTCTTTGGTATCAGTGACAAAGATATTAAAAGTAAGAAAAAAACAACCGGCGCTAAAATCAGAGCGCGCAAGACCACTAAATAATAAACTTTTACATTCTGTTTTAATCAAACACCCTTACATCATGAACATAACTTCCCTTCGTCGCCTTTGGTTCTCAATTTCTGCCGCCCTGGTGCTTGCCAGTCTTGCCGTCGTTGGCGTGTTTGGTCTTAACCTTGGTTTAGACTTTACTGGTGGAGCCCGTTGGGATGTACAGTTTGAAGAACCAACAACCGCTGCTGAACTAAATTCATTTTTTGCTAATAGACCCGAACTTTCACAAGAGGTAGCCATTCAGGCTTCGACAGACAATACGTATTTAATTACGATTGAAGATTTACCAGATGCAGAAATTCAAACTATAGGTACCGCTCTAGCCGCAGAAGTAGGCGCCTATGAACAAACTTCTTACCGGAAAGTAGACTCTGCTATTGGACAAAGTTTTAAACAAAAATCACTCTACGCTATCGCTACCGCGCTCATCGGGATTATCCTCTTTGTCGCCTTTGCTTTCCGTAAAATTCCAGCGGCTATTAATCCGTGGAGATTTGGGGGGGTCGCTATTATGGCGCTACTACATGATATCATTATTGTGCTCGGAATATTTGTACTGTTAGGCGCCTTACTTGATGTTGAACTAGACCTACCGTTTATTACCGCTTTACTCGCTACGCTTGGGTTCTCGGTAAATGATACTATTGTGGTACTCGATCGAGTGCGTGAAAACATTCGTTTACAAAAAGCGAACGAAACTTTTGAAGACACCGTTGAAAAATCAGTGCAACAAACTTTGTGGCGTTCGCTTAACACTTCTGTCTCTACTTTACTTCCTTTGATTGCTTTGTTTATATTTGGAGCCGAATCAATATCTTTCTTTGTGCTGGCGTTGATTGTTGGAATTCTAATCGGAACGTACTCTTCTATTTTCCTCGCGGCTCCAATGCTAGTGGAATGGAAACTATGGGCGGATAAAAAGTAATTTTATATGACCTCTTGGGAAACCGTGCATGAAGCAGAGTTTGAAAAACCCTACTTCAAGTTACTCAAATCATTTCTAGCCGAAGAGATTAAGACGGGGGCGGACATTTATCCGTCACCGTCTAATTTTTTTAAAGCCTTCGATTTAACAGCCTTTAATGACGTAAAGGTTGTAATCCTTGGTCAAGACCCCTACCACGGCCCAAATCAAGCCCAAGGACTCAGTTTCTCGGTACCGAAGGAAATGAAGATCCCACCGAGCCTGCAAAACATATATAAAGAATTAGCCGCCAGTAGTGATTTCATTATTCCCAACCACGGTGATTTAACCCCCTGGGCCAAGAACGGCGTATTAATGCTGAACAGTTGCCTTAGTGTTCGAGCTAAATCCCCTGGTTCACACAGTGGCAAAGGCTGGGAAGTTTTTACCGATGCCATGATACAATCACTTTCAAATAAAAAAGAAAACCTAGTATTTTTACTGTGGGGTAAATTCGCAGAATCAAAACGAAAAATTATCGATAACAAAAAACACTTAATACTGACCGCTCCACATCCATCCCCTTTTTCCGCCCATAAAGGCTTTTTTGGGTGTGATCATTTTAACCTTACTAACAAATATTTAAGCACGCATAATAAAGAACCTATAAATTGGTGTCTTTAAAATGAATTAAAATTAATGCAATATTATTAATTGCCAATCAATTTACAATTTTTGCAAATGGTTATACTTAGAAAGTAATACAAAAAAATATAAAAAAGTTAGAACCTCTTTCCCTGTTTCTTTACTTATTTTAATTATGAAAACCCCTTTTATTGCTACATTCGCTTTCGCACTTTTATTTAGTGGTTCGGCACTTGCCCAACAGCCTTACGTAACGACAAATCACTCAAATTTACAAACCCATAACAATTACTTGTACCCAAATCATTACGCACAAAATCAGGCACCACTGGTAAATATTAATTATAACCCAACCCCGGCTTACAATCATTATACGCAGCCTAAAGTAACCACTAATACGGCTACTTATTACAGCCGTAGTTACCCAGTGACCAACACTTATACTTATACAACGGCTCAAAATAATGGTATTCACCATCCTCCGTACGCCTATTCAAGCTGTGCTAATCGATGCGATCAAACGCCTCAAAGAATCACGGTTAGCCGCAACTTAGGCGCTCGAGCCCATACCTACCGAGCTCCATCTGAATACTCGGCCCAAACTAATTATGTGGTCACCCCTCAAAACCGTAATTACCAGTACGACAATCGTCCTTCTCACAGTGTAACGCACGTTTCACCTTACCAAACACACAAACTAACCACTACCAGAACTTACGGTTACGGATACAATCACACTTACTAAAAGTTTAAATCGTTAATCACCCCAAAAAACGTAGATACAAAATCATCTACGTTTTTTATTTTTTTCGTCTAATTCGACGACCAATAGCCGTGCTAAAACGTCTATCACCGTATAACCAGTACAGCACTAAGAAACCCACCAGCAAGCAGAAGTACTGATTAATGTTGAGTCCGTAAAATTCAACGATTTCATTGCCTCTTAAAAACTGCAAGAAAAAATCGAGTATCAAAAAATAAAGCAACGTTTTAAGACTCAGCACGCCTGGAGATTTTTGCCATCGGCCTTCATGTTCTTTCACCCACCACCATAAAATTAAGTGTCCCACAAAAGCATACAAAGTTACGGGGTGCACCGGGTTAAGACTTTCAACGCCAAAGGTTTCGTACTGTACCCCCCACGGTAAATTCGTATCTGTTCCGTAAATTTTTCCAGTCAAAAAGGCACCCCAATCAGCAATCATTGCGGCTAAAAGCAACGGCAACATACCAGCATCTAGCCAAGGCCCCACGGCCTTGCCTTCTCGCTTCAAATCTAAAAACATCGTGACTAAAAAGCCCAACAAAGCGCCCCAAAAATTTATATCTCCATCCCAAAAGGCAAAAAAAGCGGTCAAGCCAAACCTATCAAAAATAGTAGGATCAAGCAAAACAGAGAACAACCGACCTAGTAAAATTCCACCCAATAACCAACGCCAATAATGATGCAGAAAAAAATCTTTTGAAAAACCCTGAGCCGATAGCCTTTTGTAGTAATACCAAGAGGCGGCCAAAAAAGCGATACTTAAAAAAATACCGTAAAATTTAAGCGCAAAGTAACCAAAGTTTATTTGTGAAAAATTCATCAGCCATATAATGACGAATCAAACCGTAACTATCAAGTAGCTTCAAAGGGTTTAAGTCCAATAAAACACAATCGGAAATTGAACGGTATACACAATAAAGCCAACCAACGTTCCCCCCACAACCACCAGGTTTTCAAACCACTCTTGCTTGGGGTAAAACCGAAGAAAATAAAATGAAATCATCATCAAAACCCCCAGCCCCCACACGTACCAAATTAAAGGGGAAGTCAGAAAAAATAGAGTTTGTTCAGCCTGAATGTCGAAAAAATATAGAGCGTAAATAAAGAGTAAGAACACACTACAAAGCGCGGCTAAAAAGCAGAATAACAGATAAAAGACATTCGTTATTTTTTCAAAAGGTTTGAAGTCTTTCACACTGTCGGCAAAAGCGCCAGCATCAAGTTTTGAAAGCTTAACTTGCAGGTCTATCTGCCCTTTACTAATGGCTTTATCAAAATTAGCACCAATCGCTTGAAACTGACTTCGACGCCGGTTCATCTCCTCTTGTAACTCCGAGGGGATATTCGCATCTTTTAAAAAGATTTCATCGCTTGAAATTTGCTCAAGCAAGCGCTGCGTTAAACTTCGCAGATGGGCAACCGAATTAGAATGCTTCAAACGCATCAGTAAACTAATACGTTCTTCTATCTCTCGTTTTTTGTGTCCATCAATAAATTCTGCATTTTCTTCTAGCAATGGAACCACCTCATTTAAAACCGCATCGATTTTTTCGACAATAAACTGACGTTCTTCTTCATTGGCGTCCACGGCTTCTTGCACCTCATCTGGATTAGCGCCTTTCTGCTTTTTTTTCTCTTTTTTCTTTAAGATTTTAAGCTCAACCTGCATCCGCTCTTCAAGTTCTGGGGGTAAACCTTCCGTTCTAATTTTTTCTTTAACCGATGGCGCTGAAGCACTGTCGACCAAGTAAACCACGTCAAGTTTATACTCACCTCTTAGCTTTTTAAAGGCCTCATAAAGCTCAATCGCTTCAATGGTTCCTTGTACCTTTTTCTTTGCCTTATTTAGCGCCTCAAACTGATACACCCGCATCCCCTGCTCCATGGTATCGTTCCCGCTATTTTCGGTCGGTTCTTCTAAAGTAAGAATCGAGAGACCGCCCGCACTCAGTTTATCACGGGCTTGGTCAATAGACTCAGCACTCACGTAACCAGAAATCTGCTTACCTTCGGCGGTTACCGCTTGGAAAAAATACTTATGCATTCTCGTGATTATACCATATTTAAAGGCTTTATACCACTTTAAAAAAGCAAAATATTTTAAAAGTAAGCATCATAAAAAAATAAGACCACTCTGGGTCTTAATTTTTTATAATTATAATTCAAAGGGTTGAGTCTAAGCTTCTTGTTCTAACGCAGCTTTGACTAGGTCTCTAAATAAAGGGTGTGGCGCAAATGGACGACTAATGAGCTCTGGGTGAAATTGAGCGGCAATCATGTAGGGATGCGCCTTGTTCTCGACAATTTCAACCAGTTTAGATTTAGGGTGACGCCCAGAAATCACAAAATCCGAACCCTCGTAATTCGTTAAAAAATCATTATTAAATTCGTAACGATGTCGGTGTCTTTCTGAAATCAGATCTTGGCCGTAAACTTTGTGGGCTAACGTGCCTGGTGTTATTGCACAATCATACGCGCCTAAACGCATCGTGCCGCCTTTGCGTTTAATGTGTTTTTGTTCTGGTATAAAGTGCACCACGTGGTTTTTACTTTTACTCCCTTCATCAAATTCTTCGCTCGTGGCGTCTTTAAGACCCAGTACATTTCGAGCAAACTCAATCGCCATAATTTGTGATCCTAAACACAGTCCTAAATAGGGTTTACCCGATTCTCGACAATATTTAGCCACGGCAATTTTGCCTTCAATCCCTCGATTTCCAAATCCACCCGGTACAATCACCGCGTTAGCCGATTCTAACTTTTGCATTTCTTCATCATCATGCGCCTCAATTTTCTCGGTATCAATCCATTCAATATTAACTTTTCGGTCATGGTAATACCCCGCTGATTTAGCCGCTTCAATAACCGATAAATAAGCATCATCTAATTCATTGTATTTGCCCGCTAAAGCAATCGTCATTTCTTTTTTAGCTTTCATCATTTTCTTAAAACCCTCTTCCCACTTTTCAAGATCAACGTTTAGTTCTCCAAGTCCTAGCTTGTCGGCTAAAATTTGCCCTACATTGTGTTTTTGAAAGCGAAGGGGCACTTCATAAATTGATTTAACCGTTTCGGCTGGAATCACGTGTTCAGTTGGAACATCACAAAAATAACCTACTTTTTTTAGCAACGCTTTAGGAATTTTAACATCCGCTCGGCAAAAAATCATGTCAGGATGAATACCTAAACGACGTAATTCTCGTACCGACAACTGCGTTGGTTTGGTTTTAAGTTCGCCTGACGCCGCAAGATAAGGCAACAACGTTAAATGCAGCGACACCATGTCATTGCGGTATTTATTACGCATTTGACGAATCACCTCAATGAACGGTTCGCCCTCAATATCACCCACCGTGCCACCAATTTCTACCACCAATACGTCCACGTCCATTTTTTTAGCCGCTAACTCGACCTTCTGCATAATTTTACCCGTAATGTGCGGCACAACTTGAATCGTACCCCCTAAGTACTTCCCTTCTCGTTCTTCTTCTAACACTTCACTATAAACTCGCCCCGTGGTTACGGTACAAACCCCACTCAAGGGTGCATCAATAAAACGTTCGTAATGGCCTAAATCTAAATCAGTCTCACTCCCATCTTCTAACACAAAAACCTCTCCGTGTTGAAACGGACTCATCGTCCCAGGATCAACATTTAAGTACGGGTCTAATTTCATAATGGCTACTTTAATACCCGCCGATTTTAAAATCGCTGAAACACTTGAGGCCACAATCCCCTTTCCCAGTGAACTACAAACCCCACCTGTGACAAAGATAAATTTAGACATAAATAAAATTAAAAAAAATTAATGCTGAGGCAGAACCTGTGCAAAAATTTGTGAGAAAATCCGCAGTGCTCTACGGGATTTGAGTGTATCACGGTTTTTTAAAGACGCAAAAGTTTTAAGCCCCTTGACCTTAAACCCTCTTTATCATTCTGCGTACCCACTGTGCGGTTAGTCTTACATCATCACTAAAAATACGCTCCCTATTTCTCAACCTTTCTCCTTGCCGAGCATCGATTGGTTCAAGCATCGGAGGGCTAAAGCCTGATAAATCATCCTTTTCAAATACGGCTAAAATATCCGTCGCTATATTTTCGTAAAGTCTGTGTCCTCCAATAATTCCATAATTCTGCTCAGTCCCATTTGGGAGTCTCATTCTAAAAGATCTTGACGTTGCCCCTGCTATTCGCTGATCACTCGCAAATAAATAAAAAATTTGACCGTTGAGGGTAAACTTAAAATCTTCATGTTTAACCTGCTCAATTAAAATTTGTGAAAATTGGTTCAACTGCTGCGTTAAAGTTGAATTTTCAGGAATTGATTCTTTTTGTTTCATAGGAGTTAAAATTACGCTTTTGCTTTAAAACAGTGACCGCGGGGTACAACTTTCACCGTACCAATTTGCAGCGTCGGTTCTATTTCTATCTGTCGGCCTTCTCCATTATATAACGCCTTAACACAAAAATTTATACTAGCCGCTACTTTCTGTGTTACCTCTGAAACATTAGTTGAACGAGCACAGGCTAATGAGGATTCAGAATGTCCTGATTCTTGTCTTAGTAAAATTTCTAATTCTTTGTCATCCTGCTGTGGAGGAAACATAACAATTTCGCCTACGGAGGTCTCAATGCTAATTCTTTTAGTTGAATCTATGACCATTGCGTCCATTAATTTTGCGGCTACAGCTTCACTCAAAACATCGAGAGAACAGGGCTCTATTTCAGCCTTTGAAGCTGAATGCTGATCTGGACTATGGATTGAAGATTCGCGACTCATTGTATGCATTATAAATTAATAAATAATAAAGTCAATGTCTTGTCAAACCAGTCCACCAGAGTTGAAAAGCCCAAGATGGGTAAACGCATTATCGGTCGCCATCCGGCCTCGTGGGGTTTTTTGTACTAAACCTTCTCGAATTAAAAACGGTTCAATCACGTCTTCAATCGTCGCTTCGTCTTCGCCAATGGCCGCCGCCAAAGTAGACAGCCCCGCTGGTCCCCCTTTAAACTTATCACACAAAGTTTTTAGATACTCTTGATCCGCAAAGTCCAAACCACGGGCATCAACCGATAAATTATTTAGGCTTTCTGTCACTACTTTTTCGGTAATCTTACCCTCGTGTACGACTTCGGCAAAGTCACGCATGCGACGTAATAATCGATTCGCGATTCGAGGCGTACGCCGACAACAACGGGCCAAAATCTCCGTCGCTTTAGGTTCTATTTCAATTTCTAATATCTCGGCTGAACGACTTATAATCTGACCAATTTCATCGTCCTCATAAAACCTAAGTTTTTCCACGTGGCCAAATCGGTCACGCAGCGGGTTTGAAAGCTTAGAAAACTGAGTCGTCGCCCCAACCAACGTAAATCGAGGCACGTTTAAACGCATCGTTCTCGCACTTGGGCCTTTCCCAATTACTAAATCAATCGCAAAGTCTTCCATGGCGGTATATAAAATTTCTTCTACGGGCATACGTAACCGGTGAATTTCATCAATAAATAAAAAGTCCCCTTCTTGTAGGTTTGATAGAATAGACGCTAAATCTCCTGGCTTCTCTAAAGCAGGGCCAGAAGTTACTCGCAATTGTGTCTTCATGCTATCGGCTAAAATCATCGCCAGCGTGGTTTTACCAAGCCCTGGGGGTCCATAAAAGATAGTATGATCTAACACTTCGCCTCGGTTTTGCGCCGCGGTTAAAAAAACCTGCAGGTTTTGTTTCACTTCCCCTTGGCCGATATATCCAGAAAAATCCTTTGGGCGCAATTTGTTTTCAAACGCATCCGCATCATTACTCGTTTGGTTAGCCGTTACGGCCGTGCCCTCATCCGCAACCATTTCTTCTTCAATTGCCATACCGCTTAATTATCAATTATAAGCGTGGGTTTATCAATTTAAATTAAAGCTTTAGCGCGCTCAATCTCATTGGCACTAACCTCAACCTTTTTCACTTTTAAAAAGTAAGCTATTTTACCCGCTAGCTTTGGTAATTTTTCAAGTACTGAAACGTCTTTCACCACGTAACCACCACGTCCTGGAGCTTTAACGACGTCATCAAACATTAGCTGGCCATTTTTTACGGTAAAACGCAAAAGCGCAGTAGGGTGCGCTTTTGCCTTCGTCACCAAACACGTCCTTTCCATTATTCTTCAGAACCTTCCGACGTTCTGTCTTTATCGTTACCGCCTTTATTGTTTTGTTGTTTGAAAACCATAATCATTCCCAGTAACACACCAAATACCAGTATCAGTAATAATCCGTCCATAGTTGTAAAAGTTAAAAAAATACCCCGCATTGCGGGGTATAGTATCTATTAGTCTTTTAGTAGTTCTAAACGATGTGAGTCAGCGTTCACTGATTTAATCGTCCCAGAAATACTTTCACCTTCTTTCACTAAGCTGCTTAGTTCAGAACCTTTTTCAGCTTCGAACTGGTCGATTGAGAATAAACCTTGTACTTCAGAATCAATTTCAACGAACACGCCGTTGTCATTCCATCTAGTTACTTTCCCCGTCACGCCTTGACCTTCTGTGTACTTCTCAACGTAACCTAACCATGGGTCTTCGCTTAGTTGTTTAATACTGAATGATAATTTGTCTTTTTCTTGACCAATAACCAAGACATCAACTTTATCACCAATGCTGTAATTACGTCCCGGATCTGAAACGTGACCCCATTCAAGTTCTGAAACGTGAACCAGACCTTCAACCCCACCAAAGGTAACGAAGATACCAAACTTAACCACACCCGAAACGTGACCTTCAACTTTGTCACCAATTTCGATATTTTTAAGCGTATCACCCATTTGGCTTTGGTGCGCTAGTTTCTCAGAAATAATAATTTTTGAGTTCTCTCGGCTTACGTTAAGTACTCGAACTACAAATTCTTTTCCAATATGTTCTTGTAATTTTTTCAAGATTTCACCACTGTCAGCCCCTTCAACCCGAGGGTAGTTCATGGGCATAAGTTGTGAAACTGGAAGGAATGCACGAAGACCTTTGTACTTAGCCATAAGTCCTCCTTTGTTCGCTTCTTCAATTTTAACTTTAATAATTTTTTCTTCTTCCATGATAGTGCTCAGTTCAGCCCAGGCTGTATCTTGAGACGCTCGTCGAAGAGATAACATTACTAATCCTTCTTCATTTTCAGGATCAATAACCGTGGCTTCAATCGTTACACCCGCTTCAAGCTCATCGCCTTCAGCTCCGTAACCAGTCGCTTCACGACGAGTAATAAGCCCGGTCATTCCACTTGGAAGTTCCATAAGCACTCGTGATTCGTTTACGTCCAATACCAATCCTTTGATTGATTCACCCGCCTTGAAAGAAACCAACGCGCTGTGGTCTTTCTCCAATAATTGCTGCATAGTTGTAGCCATGTTGTTTTTACGACACGTTATTAAATAATTTTTACAGCCTTTTGTTGCTTAAAGTACGTGTCATTTCCTTTAAGTTTCAGTGAAAGCCAGATCAAGCTACTAAATTAGCCATTCTGGTCAAACAATTTATTGCCAGAATTGCAGCTCTAGACTATAGTTTAGCGTGAATGCAACACCCGATTAAATACGATTTGTACGACGCGACTAAAAGCTATGAAGAGAATTACTTGAATGGGCCTTTTTACGATGGACCAAAAGTAGAACGGCCAGAAGTTAAAACCAAAACCAAGCTATGGAATTGGGAGTTAAACTCTCCGATTGGGATTCCCGCTGGGCCGCTGCTTAATAGTAACTGGATTAAATTTTACGCCGAAATGGGGTTTGATATACCCGTTTACAAAACCGTGCGGAGCGTCGAACATCCCAGTCACCCCAGCCCAAATTGCGTGTACGTAAACCCAGAAAAGCAAATTCAGCTGGGTGATAAACCACATCTTATTACGGTGCCAAAACCAGAATTTTTAGAAGAACTCACCATTACCAATTCTTTTGGCGTGCCTTCTATGCCCAGCACCACTTGGATGGAAGACGTGGCCATTGCCAATGCCGCGATGGGTGAAGGCCAAGTCATGATGCTCAGCTTTATGGGGACCGACGGCGCTGGTGGTCGTGATTTGGTAACCGATTACGCCTACACCGCGGCCATGGCCAAAGAAGCCGGCGGAAAAATTTTAGAAACCAATTACAGCTGCCCAAATTTATGTGGCGGCAAAGCGGGGGCGATTTATCAAGACCCTGAAAGCTCATCGCAAATTTCAAAGGCGATACGAACCGAACTAGGCGTAAACACGCCTTTTATGATTAAAATTGGGAACTTACCCTACGAACAACTAAAAGCCGTTGTCGCAGCGAATGCGCCCTTTGTTGATGGAATCGCGGGGATTAATACCATGCCCGGTGAAGTAAGAAACCCTGATGGCGAGCAAGCCTTACCCGGCGAAGGCCGTTTAAGTTCTGGAATTTGTGGCGCAAAAATTAAAGACGTGTCCCAAGACTTTATAGAAAAACTAGTGCGCATTAAGAAAGAGTTAAACGCTGATTTCACCATTTGTGGGGTGGGCGGTATTATGACCGCTGAAGATTTCACTGAGCGTTTAAACGCTGGCGCGGATATTGCCATGAGCGCGACCGCTATTATGTGGGACCCATTCCTTGCGCAGCGGTATCATCAGTTAGTTCGTTAAATCAATTAAGCGGCGGCAATAAATCTATTGGATCTAAAAACAATCCACCACTAAAGACTTCAAAGTGAAGATGTGGACCAGAAGTAAAGAACCCAGCCCCTGGCGTTCCCGGCGTTCCCCCACTCCAAGCTACGAGTTGTCCGGCCGCCACTGTTTCATCTACTTCTACCAACGTGTTAGAAAGGTGGCCATAAATGGTAAACAAATCCGTATCGTGTTGAATAATTAAATACGTGTACCCAGAACTATCGGTTTCAATTTTATTTACTATCCCTTCGGCAGCCGCTAGCACGTCGGTCCCTTGGTTCGCGGCCAAATCAAGACCCAGGTGTTCTTGACCGTAACTATTTTCATATTCAGGATCTTTGAAACCCGCGTTCAAAACTATGGGTTGGGCTAACGGCCAATCTAATACCGTCACCGTATCATTCTCTAATACAACGTCATTAACAATTATTTCTGGCACCTGGCTCAACTCGTAGCGCAAATTTTGCAAATAGACAGTCGTATCGGCTTGTGCTTGTCGAAACTGCGCCAGCTTTTGTTCGGCCTCCGTCTCATCTTCATTCAGTTTTGCCAATAATGTGGCTTTACCAGCGGCTAAGTCACGCAGCACAAGTTGATCTTTCACTAACTGGCTTTCTAAAAAAGAAACTTTAGACAGCGCCTCTACGGCTTCGCGTTCTTGCGTGTCAAAGGCTTGTTTTAAGCGGTCTAAATTCGCAATAGCCTCGGCTTGGCTAATTTGCGCCACACTTGACTGGCTGCGTTCGGCTAAAAGCTGCGAAACGGTTCGATCCGAAAACATCCACTGCCACCAACTAACGGTCGGGTTTAATTGAAAATTTTGTTTCTGTATAAATTTTTTACTCAGTACTGCGGCGTAATCTCTTTCTAAAATTCGTATCTGGGCTCTTAAAGATGATTTATCACGCGTTAAATTTTGTACTAAATCACGCCACTCTCTGACTTGTGATTCATAAAAATCCAGCTTACGACGGTTTAACGCTAATTGCTCATCGAGTAACTGTAACTGTTGTTGATTGGTTAAAACCTGAGACTCAAGCGAAGCGTTTAAGTTTTCTTGCGAGCGTAAATCAGCTTCAAACGCTTCTAACTCCGCTTCTTGTTGCATTATTTCACGCTGAATTTCAACCGTATTATCGTTCAAGGTTGGGGGTGCCACAACCGGTGTAGAAGTAATTGGAGGAATTACCAATGGCGTTGCTGGCGGCTGATTTTCTGTTTCAACAGGCGTTTGATCGCCGCCAAAAAAGCGATCAAGCAAAGCGCCAATATCTTCCGCCACATTAGCGTGGGCTAACATGGGAAACATAATTAAAGAAAACAGAAAAATTCTCATCCTATAAATTATAATTCAATTAAATCTCTGGCAAAACTCAATAATCACATTCCAGCTTCGCCCAGAGTCTAGGCATAATTATTTGAGATTCTGGACAAGCCAGAAATTAAAATAAATCATGACATAAAAAAGCCCTGCAGGGCAGGGCTTTTAAATTATTTATGAGAACGTGACTTAGATAGCCGCTCTTACAAACGCTACTAGTTTAGCATCCCCAAGGTACTGCTCAACGGTCATGCTTGGATCTTTCACGAAAGGCTGTGAAGCCAACGCTCGCTCAGATCGAAATTTCTTAGTTTTACCGTCTAAAATTTTATCAATAATGTTAGCTGGCTTCCCTTCTTCTTCAAGTTGGGCTTTAGCAATTACCATTTCTTTAGCAATTAGCTCTTCCGATACTTCTTCTGGCGTAGCCACTAGTGGATCCATCGCTGCCGCGTGCATCGCTACGTCTTTTCCGTGTTCTTCGGTTCCACCGTTTAAAGCGACGATTACCCCAATCTTTCCGTTTGAATGAATGTAACCCGCCGTTAAATCACCCCCTTCGATTTGTGCAATATCACCCAATACAATATTTTCTCCAATTTCCTGAATTTTATCAGTTTTAACTTCATCAAAGTGCGCTTTAGCCGCGTCTACTCCTTCGCTATCCGCTTTAGCCGCCAGGGCTTCAGCCAATTCAACAAATTTTTCGTTTTTACCTACGAAATCAGTTTCACAAAGAAGTGTTACCATTGAACGACCACTGATCGCAACCGTCCCTTCACTCGTTGAACGATCCGCTTTATCCGCGGCTTTAGCGGCTCCACGTTTACGTAAAATCGCAATCGCTTCATCCATATCACCGTTACCTTCTTCAAGCGCTTTTTTACAAGCCATCATTGCGACACCGGTTCGGTCTCGTAGTTCTTTCACCATTTGTGCTGTAATTGCCATCCTATTTATGGGTTATAAATTCAAAAATAATCTAATGAGACACACAAAAAATGCAAACTTAAGATTAATCTATCTATACATTTAATCCCTTTGGAGAAGTTTCACTAAAAACATTTACGAATTGAGCGTAAAACTAGGCCGTGTTTGAGGCGTAGCCGAGTTGGTTTAGTTTAGCGAGTGAGTAATTTGTTTTTTAAAACTTCTTCGCGGGGTCACTTTTTTTGTTTCTTTTTTGGTGATACAAAAAAGATAGTAAAACCTACCAGTCGAGGTTTTTTACAAAACCACCAAATAATGGTAGTGATTTTTTAACCCCTTTAAAGGCGTAGTAAACGGCCCAAATAGCAAAACCAACGTGTACTAAAATTACTAAGTTATGAATCAGGACGTACGAACCAAACGCTAGCGACCCAAAAATTCGCAGTATCCAACCAAAAATCATAAAGAAGACCAACATTACTAACCCTTGTTTGCCATGAAACTGACAAAACTCAGATTTCGGACGTAACACTAACGGCAAAATACACAAAAAGCTGAAGTAGCCGATAGCGGCTAAAAACTTGTCGCCTTGCGGCATTTCGTCTGGATCAATATTAATCGGAACATTATTTTCTTTCGCCAAAACCGCCGATTGCTCTGCAATCTCGGCGGCTTCTTGTTTTTTAGTGGCGACAGTATTCTGCAAATCTTGCAGAGATATATGATCTTCGTTTTTTTTATTTTGGTCCGACATCTGCTTTTTTCAGTGAGTTGATTAACTCAATGATTTTAACATATTTTCAAGTACAAAGCGAACTGATTTAACCGCGTCATCATTAGCCGGAACAATGTAATCAATCCCTTTTGGATTCGCATTTGCATCCGCTAGGGCTACCACAGCGATTTTAGCTTTAGCCGCTTCATCAACTGCAATTCGGTCTGTAAAGGCATCAAGTACGATAACCGCATCTGGTTTGCCTCGCATTTCAGCTACCCCACCGTAGGAAGCGTGTAGTTTTTCAAGATCTTTTTTGAATTTAGCGACTTCTTTTTTGGTGTACTTATTAATACCACCATCAGCGAACTGAGTTTTAAGGTCTAGGTAGTAATCAACTCGTCGTCGTAGTTCTTTAAAGTTAGTTAGTAAACCTGGTGTCCACTTCTTATCAACGTAGAAGTGATTCGTACCCGCTACGAGTTCTTGCATCAACCACGCTTGTTGTGGTTTGGTTCCTACGAATAGAACTTTCTTGTTTTGTAATTTTAAAGCTTTCAAAAACTGACACGCTTTATCAAGTCCGTCAGCAGTTTTGTCTAGGTCAAAAGCCCAAACACCGTTCACTTTAGAGTGCAGGTAAGGTTTCATTTTTGGATTCCACTTTTCAGCTTTATGACCGACGTGAAGTAAGTTTTCGAACAACGTTTTAATTTCGAATGCCATGCTTATTTTGGGTTAGTAATTAATTAAACCACGGTGAAATCTTTAAGCAGAAATCTGTGGAAAGCAGCGGCAATATAGCGATAGACTAAGATGAGGCAAGTTTATTTGTAGACTACTAACGAGGAAGAATTGAGATAACAGCTAAAGCAATATCTTTAGCATAAGCACAAGGCTTATCAATCAAGGCTAGACCTGATTCGATAAAATTTCTAGGCGCTAATAAACTAACATCATCATACCTGTCAGTCCCTTTTAACGCGTGAGGACAACCAAGTTGATGACAATGACGATTATGCAGGTTTTGTTGAGTTTTACTAACATGAGCATGACACTCCGTGTCGTGCGGTGTAATACCATGAGCAAAATGTGTTGGGCATTGTCGCATAAACCACAAATAACACAAACATCCTAAAACACAACCCGCGGTTGCAAGTTCCCCTCCTTCACCTCTGCCATGCCCACCGTTTTACCTTCACATAACACTAAAACCTTTTCGCCATTCGCCGGATGCGGATTTACAAACACCGCTCGGCCCGCCTGCAGATCGGGTAAACGAGCCGGTTCTATTTCTAAGTGAACAATATTTTTGATCAATAATTGCGCATCCAACTTATAACTCTCGTCTAAGTCCTCAAAATCAGCCAGTACTTTAAAATCAGCCGACGCTACGTCTAAATCCCCCACCGCCGTGCGCCGCAACTGCGAACAAAGACCGCCACCACACAGCAACGTGCCCACGTCGCAGGCAAAGCTCCGTACATAAAAGCCTGCCGCAACCGTTAACTCCACTTCTAATTCCGGAAAGTTATAGCTCAGTACCTGTACCGCTTTAACTTCTGTCTCTCGCTCCTTCATTATTACTTCTTCTCCTTTTCGGGCTAAATCATACGCGCGTTGGCCATCAATTTTAAGGGCTGAATACTTGGGCGGTACTTGGGTGATTTTTCCGGTAAATTTTTCTTTTAGTAACGTTTCTATTTCGGCTAGCTCTGGCACATGACCGTTGTGGCAATCTATAATCTCTGATTCTGGATCTAACGTTTCAGAGGTTTTTCCGAGTAAAATTTTTGTTCGATAAGTCTTTATATCCTTTTCAAAAAAAGGAATCAGCTTGGTACACTTCCCCACGGCGATCACCAGTAACCCCGTCGCAAACGGATCGAGCGTACCCGTATGTCCGATTCGTTTAACCCCCAGCGGCTTGCGCAACTTGGCACACACATCAAAGCTGGTAAAGCCCACGGGCTTATCGACGAGCAGAAAAAAGTTTTGGGAAGGTTTCATCATTCTATTTCTTTTTAGGGAATCTAGAACGAATGTCACTTTTGACAAAATTTAATAAAGTACTAAAAGATGTTCATGAGGAATCTTTTTTTACCGCCTAATATCACCCAAGATTTCGATAACTTTAAACACTCAGGTGGTCTGATGCTGCGCCCCCAAGACGATCTACTAACGCTTCAAGAAGATTTGTTGGCTCAAGATTTCAAGTTGAATGGAGAAAGACGACAAAACTTTATAAACCTTGATGCAGAACCACAAAGTGAAACACAAACCGCCATGCAAGCCGTATTAAAAAATGCAGCGGCCGTAGTATCGGCTAAGGTGGCCGCGATGACTGGTCGCGACCCACGCATAGATAAAGCTTTATCGGCGATATGGATAGAAAGTGAATCCGCTCACTCAAACTTAGCCGTACACCGAGACTCCAACGCCCCCGATTTAATAAGAGCGACTTTTAGCATTTCTCCGACGCGGCTTTTACCCGCCGATGTAGTGCTACCAATAGATGAACTTGAGTGGGACCAATCACGTTATCCTATGGGAACCACCGTTTTACCCGGTATGGAAAACCAAACCGTAGCCGGCGAACTTGGTGGCATTGGCTTAATGACGGGCACCACATACCATAAAGCTCCAACGCCAGATGAGATTTACTTAGATTTTAAAAAGAAATTTGGTTCAGATTTGCAGGCAAAGGCTAAAAATGTGCCACGCGTCTTTGGCTCTATTTGGGGGAAGATTTAAAAGATAAAAGTAATTAAAATGAGTAATCTAGATGGTATCTGCCCCAGAGATGAAACTGCAAATGCTTCAGAGAGACCTCGTGCGCACTTACAAAAATTGATAGTGAGAAGCATGATAAGAGCGGCTGATTTTAATTTTAATATCTTGCCGGCTCATAAAGCGATAACACTAACGCCAAA
>Ga0307933_1001133_pt1 | contig 22116 bp, 19 predicted proteins | sample OrgLakmetageno88_FD_201811 | JGI IMG/M metagenome (GOLD analysis project Ga0307933, IMG submission 201811) | Saline water microbial communities from Organic Lake, Antarctica - #88 | ecosystem: Environmental > Aquatic > Non-marine Saline and Alkaline > Saline | place: Antarctica: Organic Lake... | reverse complement strand
TGTTGCTTTTGAGTATACAAATACTCAAAATGAACTGTTTAAGGTGGGGGAATTTACAACTGATGGCATTACTCCTCCAAAAAATCTAATTGTAAAGTTATTGAGGAGCGAAATCATTAGCACCAATACCACTACTTGGGATTTGATGATGAAGAATATTTACTCGCTTCAGGCATATCAAATGACGCAAAGTGGTTTAAGACTTGAATTGCTGTACAATGACGATGAAATTGGAGTTCCTATTAATTTCTTTCAAAATGCAGCTACCAGCGGACTTTCAGAAAGATCATTGATGAATATTTTCAAAATTGACCGTTTGGATCAGAGTTTTGCAGAAGTAGTAAATGGAGATGGCTATTTTGATTATGTTGAAGGTATCACTGTAAACTCTGAAAAAGGTCAGATTATTTTTCCAACAATAGAACCCTTTGGAGAGAGCCTAACTTCTACGCTTACTGCCCCTTCGGATGAAATTTATATTTTTGATGAACTTTATAGAAATATAAAAATAACAGCCAAAAACGACTTCCAAACCAAAGATAAATATTTGATAAAAGGGACATTAGAAACACAGCAGTCAGGTGGAATTCCATTAGGTGCTTTCAACGTTCCAAGAGGGTCGGTTCAAGTTACCAGCGATGGTCGTCAATTAGTTGAGGGAGTCGATTTTGTGGTAGATTATCAAATAGGCAGGGTTCAAATTATAAATCCAGCATTGGAATCTTCAAACGCGCCTATTCAAGTTTCGGTAGAAAGCAATGCTGTTTTCAATCAGCAAAACAAAAGATTTATGGGGGTGGATGTTACGCATCAATTTTCGGATGATTTTATTGCAGGAGCATCGATTTTGAACCTAAATGAACGACCACTCACCAACAAAGTTAATTTTGGACAAGAAACCACCAATAATACCATGATAGGGTTGAATGCAGCTTTAGGGAAAGAAGCTCCTATTCTTACAAAGTGGGCAAATAAATTACCAAACTTTAGTACAGATGCACCTTCGAATTTTAATATAAAAAGCGAAATAGCTTACCTTCATCCAGGCGCGCCAAAGGCTATTAGACAAGGAGGTCAGGCTACTGCCTATCTCGATGATTTTGAGGGGTCGCAAATACCAATTCAGATAGCGACCCCTACACAGTGGTTTCTTGCTGGAACTCCTCAGTTTCAAACGCAATTTGATCTTAATGGTAATGCAAACGATCTTTCATACGGATTTAAAAGAGCAAAACTTGCCTGGTATGCTATTGATCCTCTTTTTTATGGAATTGGTAATCTAAGGCCAGGCAGTATTGGTAATGACGAACTTTCTAGACAAGAGGTGAGGAGCGTATTTTTTTATGAACTTTTTCCAGAACAGCAACTTGAATTTGCACAATTTAATTTATTAAGAACCTTTGATTTGGCATACTATCCAAACGAAAGAGGTAGTTATAATTTCGATACTAATAATGTAGATACGGAAGATAAATTTACAGATCCAGAAGATCGTTGGGGAGGTATTTCTCGACCTTTAAGCACTACCAATTTTGAGCAAGCAAATGTTGAGTCTATTCAATTTTGGATGTTAGACCCTTGGTATGGAGAAAATTCTCAGGGAGAAAATTACGGAATTACCCAAGAGGAAGGTTTGCCAAGTGGCGTGAATCCTACTGATGTTTCTAACCAAGTAGGGGAGCTTTATTTCAACCTAGGAAATATATCGGAAGATATTTTAAAAGATGGTAGAAAACAGTTTGAAAACGGTTTGCCAGAAAATGATGCAGATACTGATTTTGCAGAAACTACCTGGGGAAGAGTGCCTACAAAACAGTCTATTCTGTATGCTTTTGAAGGAAACGATGTGCAACGTAACAACCAAGATATTGGATTGGATGGTTTGTCGGACGAAGATGAGGTAATTAAGTTTGGTAATTCTTTTGGAGATGATCCTTCTAGCGATAACTATCAATTCTTTAGAAGTTCGGAATATGATAATGTTGATGCTTCTATTCTTACGCGCTACAAAGATTACAATAATACCCAAGGAAACTCAAATACTGTCAATTCAGATGCAGGTTTTTCATCGGCATATACAAACGTGCCAGATGTGGAGGATATTAATAGAGATCAAACCATGAATACGGTGGAAAGCTATTATCAGTACAAAATTTCACTCAACAAGAACGACATGGAAGTTGGTTCGAGGCATGTGGTAGATGAAAAATTTGTAGATGTAACCTTAGAAAATGGTACAACACAACGAAATAGATGGGTACAATACAGAATTCAAATAAAAAGCCCAGATGAGGTGATTGGAAATATTTCTGGATTCAATGCCATTAGGTTTATGCGGATTTTCCTTACCAAATTTAAAATGCCTGTAGTACTTCGATTTGCTGAATTTCAGTTGATAAGAGGCGACTGGCGTAAATTTACCAACAATATTCCTGAAATCGATCTTCAACAAGAACTTCAAGAGTTTGAGGTGGGTGCGGTAAATATCATTCAAAATGAAATAAGAACACCGATTCCTTATGTGCTGCCACCAGGAATTCAACGAGAGGTTCTTCAAACACCTTCAGTTCTTCAACAGCAGAACGAGCAAAGTTTGTCTCTAAAAGTAAAGGACTTAGAGCCTGGAGAAATCAGGTCTATTTTTAAAAATATTGCAGTTGATTTGAGAATGTATAAAAGACTCAAACTTTTTTTACATGCAGAAGCCATACAGGGTACAGATTTAGTGGGGGATAATGAATTGAAAGCGATTGTAAGGCTGGGGAGTGATTTGGAAGACAACTACTATCAAATAGAAATGCCGCTGAATATTTCTGATTTTTCGGCAACGAGAGCAGATGAAGTTTGGCTTCCAGAAAATAATATTGATGTTGACCTCTCGGAATTTGGAAAAATAAAATTGCAAAGATTGACAGATGGAGCAGTGCTAAATCAATTGTATCCTGCACCTTCTACACTAGACAATGGAATGATTGTTAGGGTGAAAGGAAGCCCGAATTTATCAAACATCAGGGCTATTCTATTAGGAGTAGAAAATAGTTCTTTAGACGATCAGTCAGCAGAAGTTTGGTTTAATGAACTTCGTGTTTCGGAGTATAACAACGAGGGTGGATTTTCTGGAATTGTGAATGCAGATGCCAACATAGCAGATTTTGCAAATATTTCATTAACAGGAAGATTGCAGACTACAGGATTCGGATCGATCGATCAAACCGTGAATGAACGAAGCCAAGAAGATGCGCAGCAATACAACCTTGCTACAAGTATGAATTTAGGGAATTTGTTGCCAAAAAAATTAGGCATTAATTTACCAATGAATTACACCATTTCTGAAGAGGTAAGGAGCCCTAAATACGATCCTCAATACCAAGATGCTTTGTTTGAAGATGCAGAAGACATTAACCCCAATAGTGAGAATGCAAAAAGTTATTCCAAAAGAAGGAGCATTAGTTTTGTAAATGTTTCTAAGCAGCGAACTGGATTATCTAACAAAAAACCAAATTTTTATGATGTAGAGAATTTGAATTTTTCTTATGCTTATAACGAAGAATTTCAAAGAGATTACAACATCGAAAAGAATATAAACCAAAATGTAAATGCTTCTGCATCGTATAATTATAGTTTTACAGAAAAAAGTATTCAGCCTTTTAAAAAGGTGAAATTCCTAAACGATAGCAAACTAAAGTTTATCAAAGATTTTAACATCAACTTATTGCCCAACAGTGTTTCGGCAAATGGAAGCATCAATCGAACATCTAGCGAACAGCTCTCCAGAGCTTTGATACCAGGTTCATTGGATTTACCAGCATTGAAACAACGTAATTTTATGTTGGATTGGGATTATCGAATTGCTCATAACCTTACCAAGTCTATTCAATTGAATTTCAACGCAGGAAAGAATAGTATTCATGATGATTTTGAGAGTGATGAAGACCCTGAAATTTTCGATGATTTCTTTAACTTCGGTAGGCCAAATAATTACCAACAATCCCTGACAGGAACTTATAGAATACCTTTAGATAAGTTTCCATTTATGGATTTTATGAATGCAGATTATTCATACGCTGCAAATTTTAACTGGCAGGGCGCACCTGAATTTTATGTGGATCAAGTGGGGAATACAATTAGCAATTCCAACAACCAAACACTTGGTTTGTCTATGGACTTTAATAAATTCTATAAAAATACTCAGCTAGAACAGCTCTTTATTTTAAAAACCAAGGAGGAAAAAGAAAGAATTAAAAAGAACAAAGCTTTACAAAAGGCTAGAAAAAATAATCCTAAAAAATCAAATAGCAAGAATTCTAGAAGAAGAAGAAGAGTGAGGAAAAAGTCAATTAATTCCAAAAATGTGAAAGTACTTGGCGGTAATTTTGGAAAAACCATTTATGGATTATTGACTTCCGTAAAAAAAGCGCGTTTTAATTATACCGAAAGCAATCAAACTAGCCTACCAGGTTACATACCACAAGTAGGGTTTTTGGGTAGAGAATCTATTAATAATACCATGGCACCTGGTTTGGGTTTTGTTTTTGGTAGTCAGAGAGACATTAGGCAGCAAGCGGTAGAGAATGGTTGGCTCATCTCAAGAAGCGCATCAGATCCTTATGCAAATAGAACTTTTATACAGTCTCATACCAATAGCTTGGATATGAATATGACTGTAGAGCCTATCAAAGGTTTGAGCATTCAGTTAAAAGGAAATAAATCGTACTCTAGAAATACAAATCAGCAGATGGATGTAGTGGATGGTGTGTTGGTTGCTATTCCAGATAATGACAATGGAGGATTTGGAGTAAGTTATAATATGTTAGGTACAAGTTTTGAGAATTTCCGCAGTGTTTTTGAGACTTTTAGAGAAAATAGAAAAATAATTTCCAGAAGGCTGGCTGAATCTTATGGTCTTGATCCAAACGACTTGAATGGTGATTATGTAAATGGTTTTGGTCAAACCAGCCAAGAGGTTGTAATTCCAGCTTTTTTAGCTTCTTACAGTGGAAAAAGCGTACATAAAATTAAGCTAAATCCATTTAGAGACATTCCAATTCCTAGTTGGCAATTTAACTATCGTGGATTGATGAAGTTAAAATGGTTTAAAAGTAATTTTAGAAATTTTAGTTTGTCGCATCGCTACAATTCTTCTTATGAAATTGATAGCTACATTTCTAACCTTGCGTATGATGTTGCCAATCCTTTTTCAGATGACAACAAAGATCCTATTTCAGGTAATTTTAAGAATAGAAGACTGTTCTCAAACATCAATTTAACAGAAGATTTTTCTCCATTGATTGGAATGGATATTAGGTTAAAAAACGCTTTGAGCCTTACGGGTAGGATTAATAAAAGAAGGGCATTGAATCTGAGTTTTGACAATAATACCATTTCGCAAGATACAGGCGTAGAATACATTTTTGGTTTAGGCTATAGAATAAAAGATGTTGTATTGAATTTTATTTATGGCGAAGAAAAAATAAAGCTAAAAGGCGATATCAATATCAGGGCAGACTTATCGGTGAGGGATACACAAACCTCAATTCTAACTATTGATGATGACAATGAGCAAGTTACAGGTGGTCAGCGTTTGTTTTCTTTCAAATTATTTGCTGATTATGCAATGAATAAAAATTTAACAGCTTCCTTTTACTACGATCAAAACTCATCTGTGTATGCCATTTCTACTACTTTTCCAAGGCAATCCATCAGTTCAGGATTTAGTGTGAGGTATTTAATTGGTAATTAATTTTTATAAAACTCACATGAGACCTATTTTTCTTGTACTTGCTATTCTATTAACAACTCTGCTTGCCATGGGTAGCTTGCTAAAGCTGGATTCTGGTCAACTTCCAATACCCTTATTTCAACACTCAGACAAAGTACTGCATTTTACAGCCTATTTTGTGTTAACAACCAATTGGTTGTTTGCTTTTATGAAAAAAATAACCCTAAAAATTAAGTTAATTATCAGTTTTTCTGTGTTGTTGTATGGCACGCTTATGGAATTCCTCCAAGGTTTTTTAACTACTTATAGAGAAGCAGATTATTTAGATTTCATAGCAAATTCAATGGGTGTTCTTGTAGCTTTTTTAAGTTATAAACTATTGGTTGGCTTTTACAAAATGATTTTTGAACGGTAATTATAAGTCAGTTTTAAGTCTTGAAAACATCATAAGGTCAACAAAACAATCCTTGTATTCATTAAAATGTACGCCTCTAATGATTCCTTCAAACTGAAAACCACTTTTCTTTGCTACTGTTGCAGAAGCAGTATTTTCTTTTTCGCAAAGAATTTCTAATCTATGAATGTTCAGGTTTTTAAATGCCTCTTTTGATAGCAATTTTACAGCTTCCGTCATATGACCCTTTCTTGTATGAGAAGCATCAATCCAATACCCGATTTCAGCATATTTGTGTTTAAGGTTCATGTTAAACAAAGAAATGTGTCCAATAAGCTGCTCGTCCAATACAATCATGTAGCCGATTCCTTTAAATTCAACGGTTTTTGATTCTTCCTCAAACAAAAAACAAAAGCTATCTTCTGTTTTTTGAGTAGTTTTAACCCATGAAAACCATGGTTCAAAGTAAGTTCTGTTGGTGTTTACCAGTTCAAACATTGCTTTTGCAGTATTTATCAATGGCCTAAGATCTTTCAAGTTTGATTCTTGGTCCAGTAAGCTGTTCTTTAAAATTGAGTGTCATTTTTTTGTAACTTTTAAGCAAATATCATTATTATTTATTGAATGTACCTTTAATCGCATAAATTTACGGTGGTTAAATACTTATATGAATAGAGATAAATTCAACTTTTTTCAAAGCGTATACAATTTGGTTTGGCAAATACCTGCAGGAAGGGTAACGAGTTATGGCGCTATTTCAAAATGTTTGGGGACTCCAAAGTCCTCTCGTATGGTTGGTTGGGCAATGAATGTATCGCATGGAATTCCAAATTTCCCAGCGCATAGAGTCGTAAATAGAAATGGAATGCTTACGGGTAAAAATCATTTTGAAACGCCAATTACCATGCAGCAATTATTAGAAAAAGAGGGAATTGAGGTGGTTGATGATGGAATTGTTGATTTTTCGAAAGTCTTTTGGGATCCTTTTAAGGAAATTTTATAATACCCATATTAGCAACAACAACTCTTTTTGGAAAAGACTTTTTACAGTATTTTTTTTGAATGAAGTTCTGTTGACTGTTTTGAAGTACTACACTTACAGCCACCACCACAGCCTTTAGATTCACTTTTATTCGCAAAAATCCTGCTCGCTAAAAAAATCAACGCCATTGCAACCATTAAATTTGCGATCACTTCTTGCATCAGTTCAGTATTTGAAACACCAATAAAGCACTCAAGTAGGCAATAACTCCCATACCAATAAGTTGAGTTACGGGCCAAAACCAACCATTGGTTTCTCTTTTTACAACTGCAAAGGTTGCCATACATTGCATGGCAAAGGCATAGAATACAAGTAGCGACATCCCTACCGAAAAATTAAATCTGGGTTGTTGTGTGTCTGGGTTAATTTCTGCCATCATTTTTTGTTTGATGGTAGCCCCATCCTCTTTATTTTCAATGGCGTAAATCGTTGCAAGTGAGCTTATAAAAACTTCTCTTGCTGCAAAGGAGGTAAGCAATGCAATTCCTATTTTCCAGTCGTAACCCAATGGCTTTATGGCTGGTTCAATCGTTTTTCCTAACATACCCAAGTAGGAATTTTCAAGTGTGTTAGTTTGCGTATACACCTGAGTACTTTCATTTGCGATTGGGGTATTGGTGTTTTTTAAATTATCTGGTCCATTAGACCCCAAGTACCAAAGCAAAATTGTAATGGCTAAGATTATTTTACCTGCTTCTAGCGTAAAGCTTTTTGTTTTTTCAAGAACATTAATTCCTAGATTTTTGATTGAAGGAATCTTGTAGTCAGGCATTTCGGATATAAAAATAGAGCGTTGCTTGTTTTTTATGAATTTACTGAGCACTGCCCCAGCAATCAAAGCAGAAGCAAACCCTAGCATATAAAGCATGAGCAACGTAAGTCCTTGTAAGCCAAATAGTCCAAATATTTTTGTTTCGGGGATGATGATGGAAATCAAAATACCATAAACAGGAAGCCTTGCAGAGCAAGTAGTGAATGGGGTAACTAGTATGGTAATCAAACGCTCTTTCCAGTTAGAAATGGTTCTGGTTGCCATGATTGCAGGTATGGCACAAGCGGTTCCAGAAATTAAAGGAATAACGCTTTTGCCGCTCATTCCAAATTTTCGCATGATTTTGTCCATCAAAAAAATCACACGACTCATATAGCCTGTTTCTTCTAGTACCGAAATAAATAAAAAAAGAACAGCGATTTGGGGTATAAAAATAAGCACGCCTCCAATTCCGGTTAAGATTCCATCAGTTATCAAATCTCGGAGTACTCCGGGTTGCATTTGCTGTTTTACCCAAGAAGAAATATTTGTAAATATTTGATCAATAAAATCTTGAGGTGTGCTGGTCCATTCAAAAAGCAATTGAAAAATCACAAATAAAATCAAAAAGAAAAAAGCATAACCAAAGATTTTATGCATAAATATCCGATCAAGCAGCGCCCTTAAATCAGAGCCTTTTGAACGGTCTTTGGAATACGATTTTTCTAATTGTTTGTTTATTTCTACATACCTATGAACAGTTTCTTGCTGCTGTTTTCTTTTTAAATTATTTGATGTTTGCCTAAATTCAATGATGGCAGCACACTCTTCTTCTGAAATTCCATTCGGGAAAATATCTTGTGTAATCATTAGCCAGCATTCATAAACAGAATAGTGATCGCTCAGCTTACCTAACTTTTTAAAATAATCAGCATCAACTTTTTGTAGTACAGATTCATGCTGTCTTTTTTCAATGCCTTCGTGGTAAACATCAAGAATAGAATCTTTTAATTCCTGAAAATTTTTGTCTTTTTTAGTGCTGACTAGTAGTGTTTTAGTATTTATTGAATTGGACAAAGATTCAATATCAATACTGATTCCTTTTCGTTTCATTTGATCTTTCATGTTGATGATCAAAACAATAGGAATGTCAAAATCTTTAATCTGAGAAAATAATAATAGATTTCTCTTTAAATTTTCAACATCAGCAACGAGTACCACTACATCAATTTTGTGTTCCAGTCGAGCGTTTAACATCATATTCAATACAGCACCTTGATCTGAAGATGACGCATGAATACTATAAGTACCAGGTAAGTCTACTATTTCTGCAGTATAATTTTCAGATAATTTTGTTTTGCCCTCTTTTTTTGTAACCGTAACTCCAGGAAAATTCGCAACTTTTTGACGCAATCCAGTGAGCCTGTTAAACAATGTTGTTTTACCTGTGTTGGGGTTTCCAATCAGGGCAATTCTCAAATTTTTTGAATGCTCAATCTTTTTCATTGATACTTATTGATTTTGCAGTTTCTTTTCTAATTGAGAAATATCCGCCACTTAAGCGAACATGCATAGGGTCATTTAGGGGGGCAATTTGCATTACCTGAACATAAGACCCTGGTAAAAATCCTATTTCAATAAGCTCTACAGGTATATCGCTAGATTGATTTTCACTAATCTGAGCAGACTCTCCTGATTTGAGTGTGGCAAGTGTTTTTAGCATTTTTTTAAATTGATTTTTTGCTGACACAAATGTATTAAATTAGAATTATTCTAAATTGAAATAAGGGAGTATCAAGTTCAAATTGATAAACATTATTTCATAATTATATAATATTATGGTAAAAACAACTAAAATTCATTGAAAAATGATTGCTCCTTATAGGAATAATCATATATTTGTGAATATTTTAAAATAAATTTATGAATCATTACGAAACTGTTTTCATTTTGAATCCCGTTTTATCTGATCAACAGGTAAAGGAAGCAGTAAAAAAGTTTAAAGACTTTTTGATTGTTAAAGGTGCAGAAATGATTTCACAAGAAAATTGGGGGTTAAAGAAATTCGCTTACCCAATTCAAAACAAAAAAAGCGGTTTTTATCAACTTTTTGAATACAAGGTTTCCGGAGAGGTTATTACGCCCTTCGAACTTGAGTTTAGAAGAGACGACAGTGTTATGCGGTATCTTACTGTAAGATTAGACAAGCATGCCGCTTTATGGGCTGAAGAAAGAAGAAAAAGAACCTCTAAAAAAGAAAAAAGTTAATTATGTCTAAAGCAAAACCACAAAAGCAAGGCGAGGTAAGATATTTAACACCGTTAGACATTGATACCCAAAAAACAGAAAAATACTGTAGGTTTAAGAAGAAAGGAATAAAATATATTGACTATAAAGATTCCGACTTTTTAATGTATTTGGTAAATGATCAAGGGAAAATTCTTCCAAGAAGATTAACAGGGACTTCACTAAAGTACCAAAGAAAAGCAGCACAGGCAATTAAAAGAGCACGACACCTTGCTTTAATGCCGTTTGTAGGTGATTTACTTAAGTAAAAAGAAAAATATACATGGAAATCATATTAAAACAAGATGTTGAAAAAGTTGGCTTCAAAGATGAAATCATTGAAGTGAAAAACGGGTATGGCCGTAATTTTCTTATTCCTAATGGAGTTGCTATTTTAGCTACTGCTTCTGCGAAAAAAGTGCTAGCAGAAAACTTAAAGCAACGTGCTTTCAAGGAAAAGAAAATTATTGAAATTGCTAAAAAGCAAGCAGAGACGTTAAGTGCATTAGAAGCTAAAATCTTTGTTAAGTCGAGTGCTGATGGAAAGCTATTTGGTTCTATAACAAATGTTGAAATAGCTGATACGCTTAGTAAAAAAGGAATTGAAGTTTCTAAAAAAAACATCAGTGTAGAAGGGAAGGCAATCAAACGAACTGGAAAGTACAATGTTACTATTCGTCTTCATAGAGAAGTATCGGTTGATATGAATATTGAGGTTGTAACAGAATCGAAATAATTAGTTTGTATAAGAATATTTTCAATCTTTGATTGATAAAAACAAACTATTCAATTCCTCTCATTCACGCTTATTAGAGACTTAGATTGATTAAATTTACAGGATTAAGTTACCTGTAATAACTACCTATGATTTGTAGTTTTTTTTGTGATAATTATAAAGTTTGAAAAAGTAAGCATTGAAGTAGTGTAAGTAATTTTTTATCTCATTAACAATAGTAAGTGAGTTAACATTTCTTTTATTCTTTAAATTTTTTTTGAAAAAATTTAAAGAATAACTTTTTCTTAATTAATACAAATTTTCAAGAACAGTTTAGTTATTTTTTATAGATTTTAGCATAGCTAAAATTAAAAACTATACTTTATTTAAAAAAAACAGCTTGAGCTTATTTTTAAATCTTGAGCTATTACATGAAGAATTATTATCTAGATCATATCTCAATCTAAAGAAAACTCAAAAACGATCATTATAATATGAAATTTTTTATAGATACTGCCAATTTAGATCAAATAAAAGAGGCTCAAGAGCTAGGAATCCTAGATGGTGTTACAACAAATCCGTCGTTGATGGCAAAAGAGCAAATCAAAAGTCAGGATGATATCTTAAAACACTATGTAAAAATATGTGAATTGGTGGATGGAGATGTTTCTGCAGAAGTCATTTCAACTGATTTAAATGGCATGATTGATGAAGGAACAATGTTGGCAGCATTACATCCTCAAATTGTGGTAAAGTTACCAATGACTGAAAATGGAATCAAAGCTTGTAAATACTTTTCAAGTAAAGAAATAAGAACAAACGTAACACTTGTCTTTTCAGCAGGGCAGGCTCTGTTGGCTGCAAAAGCTGGTGCAACTTATGTTTCTCCATTTATTGGTAGGTTGGATGATATTTCTACAAAAGGTATTGAACTCATCTCAGCAATTAGATTGATTTATGATAATTATTTTTTCGATACAGAAATCTTAGCAGCGTCTATAAGAAATAGTATGCATATTGTAGATTGTGCAATGGTTGGAAGTGATGTGATAACAGGGTCTTTGCAATCCATCAAAGGATTGCTAAAACATCCATTAACAGATATTGGTTTGTCTAAATTTTTGGAAGACCATCGAAATGCTATGAATGCATAATATAAGGGAATCAGCAAACACTATGGGGGAGTTGTAGTTGTCTTTTTTGATGAATTTTAGATTAGGAAAAATAAGCTTAGCGATAGCTACCTCAACTTTTTAGTATTCCATTTTATTTGATGTTAGATACATCCATCAGTAGTATCAATAAATTTTTGAACTAAAAAAAAATCTTAGTTCTCTAAATTAAATTTTTAAACTATTTTTTTTATGAGCGATTTATTTGAAAGAATATACAAAGACAAAGGTCCACTGGGAAAGTGGGCTGAAAAAGCTGAAGGATATTATGTTTTTCCTAAACTTGAGGGAGATATTACCAATAGAATGCTTTTTAACGGAAAGACAGTAATTACATGGAGTATTAATGATTATTTGGGGTTGGCAAACCACCCTGAAGTTAGAAAAGCAGACTCAGCTTACGGAGAACAGTACGGCATGGCTTACCCAATGGGAGCTAGAATGATGTCGGGACATACAAAGTACCACGAACAACTACAGAATGAATGTGCAGAATTCGTAGGGAAAGAAGCAGCTTACTTAGTAAACTTTGGTTACCAAGGAATTGTTTCTTCTATCGATGCATTGGCAACTAAAAATGATGTTATTGTTTACGATATAGATTCTCATGCTTGTATTGTAGATGGTGTAAGATTACATCAAGGTAAGAGATTTACTTTTCAACACAATAATATCGAGAGTCTAGAGTTAATGCTTTCTCGTGCTGCTAAAGTTGTAGAAAAAACAAAAGGCGGTATCCTCGTAATTTCTGAGGGTGTTTTTGGAATGAGAGGAGAACAAGGGAAGTTAAAAGAAATCGTTGAACTCAAGAAAAAATACAACTTTAGATTGTTTGTAGATGATGCCCATGGCTTTGGAACCATAGGAGAAGGAGGTAGAGGTGCTGGATATGAACAAGGAGTTCAAGATGAAATTGACGTATACTTCGCAACTTTTGCAAAGTCAATGGCAGGTTTTGGAGCTTTCTTTGCAGCGGATAAAGAGATCATTAAGTATTTTCAATACAATATGCGTTCTCAAATGTTTGCAAAATCATTACCAATGATTATGGTACGAGGTGCTTTAAAACGTTTGGATCTTATTAGAAAAAATCCAGATTTGAAAGATAAATTATGGGTAATTGCAGACGCGTTACAATCTGGTCTTAGAGAAAGAGGATTTGACATTGGTAATACCAATAGCTGTGTAACTCCTGTTTACCTAAAAGGTGAAATCCCAGAAGCTATGGCTATGGTAAATGATTTGCGAGAAAAGCATGGAGTATTTTGTTCAATTGTTGTGTACCCCGTAATTCCAAAAGGATTGATTATTCTTAGGTTGATTCCAACTGCCTCTCATACTTTGGAAGATGTGAATATAACGCTAGAAGCATTTTCGGCAATCAGATTAAAACTTGAAGATGGTACCTACAAAAAAGAAGCAGTAAAGATAATGGCTGCCAATTAAAAAATCTAAAAAGAACATTAAGAGGATAGCACCTATAAATTCATTAAAAATTTAAATGAATTTATAGGTGCTTTTTTTCTTTAGCAATGTGAAATTTTGAAGCATAGTTTAGCTATGTTGATAAATTTTAACGAAAGGAAGGGGTGACTGAAATTCTAAGAAGCTATTTGATTTAAGCATAAAAGACTTTTGCATTCGTTTTTATACCTGTAAATATTCTAGATTTAAAAATAACGAAGCGAATAAGCCTCCAGCAAATCCCCAATAATGAGCAATATTAGACACATTGCCTTTGAGTTTGCTAAAAACTACGTAAAAAATTCCCTGATAAAAAACAAGCGTTATTCCGGAAATGATCAAAGCATTTATATCTCTTAATAAAAATCCGTTTAAAAATAAATAGCCAAAAAAGCCAGTAATTAGTCCGCTTGCACCTATAGTTGGACCTTTGCCTTTTTCAAAAAAGTAGACTCCAAAACAGGTAACAAAAATAATAATTGCAGAAACCACCAGTAATTCCATTGTATTATTCCAAGCAAGCAAGCTTCCAAGCACCAAAAATGGCAAGGTGTTGGCACCAAAATGCTTCCAGTTTCCATGAGTAAAAGTGCAGCTTAACCAAGAGATATAGTTTCTTCTCTCACCGTTTTTACTGTAAAAACCCAGAAAAAAAGGTAAGCTATTTTTAAAGAAAAGAGCATCAGATAACCTTAATATAAACATAAATCCCCATGTTTTTAAAATTAGATAAACACCTTCTGGAAGGCTATTGATAAGGTTGATAAGAAATGCTGTTTCTACCATTTTTTCTAAGATTGTTGAAAACAAATGAATCACAAAGATACAGTACTTCAATTATTGTAATAACTTTGTGCTTATAAAAGCAGGTGAATTATGGATTTTCAAAAAATAAAAGAAATCAAATCTTATGAATGTAAGTAAGAGCGTAGCATTTTATACCCTTGGGTGTAAGTTGAATTTTTCCGAGACCTCTACGATTGCTAGAAATTTTGAAAATGAGGGTTTTACGAAGGTAGATTTTGAATCTCCTGCAGATATTTATGTAATTAATACCTGTTCTGTTACCAACAATGCTGACAAACGTTTCAAAACCATTGTAAAATCAGCCTTAAAGCAAAATGAAAAAGCTTTTGTGGTAGCCATTGGTTGTTATGCTCAACTCAAACCCGAAGAGCTTGCAGCTATCGATGGTGTTGATTTGGTGTTGGGTGCAAAAGAAAAATTCAAAATAACAGACTATATAAACGATCTATCTAAAAATGATTTTGGCGAAGTTCATTCCTGTGAAATCGAAGAGGTTGATTTCTATGTGAGTTCCTATGCCATTGGCGATAGAACGCGAGGTTTTTTGAAAGTGCAAGATGGATGCGATTACAAGTGTACCTACTGTACCATTCCATTGGCAAGAGGTATTTCTAGAAGCGATCAACTTAATAATGTGTTGAAAAACGCCAAAGAAATCGCTTCAAAAGGCATCAAAGAAATTGTGTTAACTGGTGTAAATATAGGTGATTACGGTAAAGGTGAGTTTGGAAATAAAAAGCACCAACATACTTTTTTTGAACTGGTAGAAGCACTCGAAAAGATAGCAGGAATTCACCGTCTTAGGATTTCTTCTATAGAGCCAAACTTGCTTAAAAAAGAAACTATAGATTTTGTTGCCAATTCAACTAAGTTCGTTCCTCATTTTCACATACCCCTTCAGAGCGGAAGCGATAAGATTTTGAAATTAATGAAGAGAAGATACCTTCGAGAACTTTATACCGATCGTGTTGCAGCAATCAAAGAAAAAATGCCAAATGCTTGTATTGGCGTTGATGTAATTGTAGGTTTCCCTGGTGAAACCGATGAAGATTTTTTAGAAACTTACCATTATCTCAACGAGTTAAATATATCTTACCTACATGTATTTACCTATTCTGAAAGGGCAAATACTGAAGCAGTTGCTATGGAAGGAGTAGTTCTTCAAGCCGTGAGGAATAAAAGAAGTAAAATGTTGCGTGTACTTTCTGCTAAAAAAAAGCGTTTGTTCTATGAAAGTCAACAAGGTAAAATAGGGGAAGTGCTTTTTGAAAGCGAACATAAAAATGGCTATATCCATGGATTTACCCAAAATTATGTAAAAGTAAAGCATGCATGGCATCCAGAACTTCAGAATACATTACATCAAATCAAGCTTACAGATATTGAAAAAGACGGGTTGATGAATTTTGATTGGGTAGAAAAACCAACTTTTATATAACCATCTTTACTGCCTGTGTCAAAAAAGCATTTATACTTTCTACCTGGATTTTGTGCAAGTCACCAAATTTTTGAATTGCTAGAATTTCCAGAAGATCAATTTGAGATTCACCACCTGCCATGGTTAATTCCTGATATACCAAAGGAAGCTATGAGTGTTTATGCAGGTAGGTATAAGAGTTTGATAAAATCAGAACATCCAACTTTAATAGGTGTTTCATTTGGGGGAATGGTTGTTCAGGAGATTGCAAAGCACGTGGATTTCGAAAAAGTAGTTATTATTTCGAGTATTAAATTACGAAAAGAATTACCCTTGTTTCTAAAGATTTTATATCACACAAAGTCATATATGCTTTTTCCAGTAGCCATGGTTAGTCAGTTGGAGAAATATTCTATGTTAATGATAGGTAAAACCGCAAAAAAAAGACTAAAGCTTTATAAAAAATATATGTTCATTCGAGATCAAAAATATATTCGCTGGGGGGTATCCCAAGTTTTTGAGTGGAAACAAAACGTTGCACATAAAAATATTATTCATATACATGGAACGAATGATCATTTGTTTCCAATTAAAAATATAAAAGGATGCATTCCTATAAAAGGGGGTTCTCATATCATGATTATTACAAAATTGAAAGCAATAAATCGTATTTTATTAGAAGAGTTGGGTTGAGAGTAATTAGTTTTTTCGATATGAGATAATTTTATTTTACTGGTAAATTTTTCTTTTATACAATAAAAAAGTAAATTTATGCACCAAACTAACTAACTTATTATGAAAACAAATTTATTAATATTAATGGCCTTGGTCTGTAGTTTATTATGCTACTCACATAAGGGGTCTCGTCAATTCTTTATTGATGATGCTGTTTTAGATAAAAAACACATCACAAAAAACTTTAAAAATAATTCTTACAATAGCTTTCACTTCTTTACGCATGGTAGGTCTGGTGAATTATTGATAGAAGGAAAGTGGTTAGGTGCTGAAGAAATTCATGAGTATTTAGCGCAAGTGTTGAACACTTCTAATCATTTAAAAGTCAATAAACTATATATCTATGGTTGTGAATTTGCAAAAGGCAACAAAGGCTTGGAAGCTGTTCGAAGCCTTGAACGGAGTCTAAATATTGATATTGTAGCATCTACAGACATTACTGGAAAAGATGGAAATTGGAATTTAGAAGTTGGCAATCTTCAGGTAAACGGATTTGATGACTACCCTCATAACCTTCAAGATACTGATGGTGATGGCGTGTTAGATATTGTAGATATAGATGATGATAACGATGGTATTTTAGATACTGAGGAGTCTGATAATAGAATACTCACTTATTCCTATTCTGATTCTTCGCCATTAGCCAAAGATAGAAAAATGCTAGATGAACTCAAAAGAGATTTTATTCTTGGACCATCAACACTCACTTTAAAATTTGATGATCCAATAAAAATTTCAATGAACATAACTGTTGGTGATTTAGAACACGCTTTCAGAAAAAGTACAATTAGTCTTGATGGTGACATTAGAAATCTTGTTTCTACTGCTGGTAATTTCAAAACTGAAATATTTAGTCCTACCAAAGCATCAAATTATGTTTTAAAAATTGGCAAGCTTCCTGTAAATCATATTGAAGTTTTTGATGTTAATGGAAATCAACTAGTTGGTTTTGATCTAGGTACAGCTAATAGCCCTGTACACCCCGGGTACCTAAAATTATTCAACACAAAATCTAGCTCCTTGTCTGTAAAAACAAGTGAAGACAGCGACAGTGATGGAATTGTAGATTCATTAGATTTAGACTCTGACAATGATGGGATTCCAGATAATATTGAAGGGCAGACAACCAGAGGTTTTAAACTATACAACCCGTTTACTTCTTTAGATTATAATAAAGACTCAGACGGTGATGGGCTTATTGATAGGTATGATGAAACACCAATTACAGGGGCAATTGACTCTAAAGGAATCATACCAGAAGATACGGATAAAGACGGAATACCAGATTTTCGTGATTTAGATACCGACAATGATGGTTATTTTGATATTGATGAAGCAGGAATTAGACTTAGCAATAACGATATTGATAAAGATGGAAGAACCGATCATTTTGTTGGTTCAAATGGTTTAGAAAACCTTAATGGTTTTGAGATAGCTGATGATTATTCAGATGTAGATGGCCTAGCTTTTAAAGTATTTTTTATGCTGTCGGACATTGATGGAGATACAGAATACTCAGCAAGTGCAATTCCAATGACCAAAGATTTTGATTACCGAGACCTACTGGATTCAGATGGTGATGGTTTAACAGATGATATTGATTTGGATGATGACAATGATGGTACTGTTGATGCTGATGAATCAATCTCATTACCGTTAACACCTTTAAGATTTGATAGAAAATTTTCAAACTCATATAAATTAAAAGGACTTAGTATTACACAAACATTGAAAGGCAAGGCTTATAATACAGGTTTTGATAATAACGGAAACTTACCGCTATCCAATGGTTCTAGCATGTTAATTACCACATCTTCAAAATCAGATTTCACCATCAGTGCATCAACTTTTGACAAAGCTGTAAATTTTGATCCTGGAGATTTTTGGAGGTTTGAAACCAATACTGGTTCAGACTTTGTTATTGATTCTAGTAAAGGGATAAAAACTGTGGCAAAAGGCAAGGGGTTTATAGAAATTCAACCAACAAAATTTAATGGTACAGATTGGAGTATCACTGTCTCAAATGTCAATTCATTAAAGCTTATTCTACTTATAGGTAACGCTATTTCGGATCTTAGAGTACGTGTAAAGAGTCAAATAGACATTGATGATGATGGTGATGGAATTGTGAATAGATTAGATTTAGACTCGGATAACGATGGAATACCTGATAGAACTGAAGCTTATGCATCCAATAAAATCAACAATCATAGTAGTTTTTCAGAAATTAATTCAAATCAACAGATTACAAATCAAAAGAATAAGAGTGGCGTTGGTTACACTGCTTCTGCAAAATTGAAATAGAAATTTTATTAAAGATGAACAAACAAACACCAAGTGACTATGATAATTTGTTGCCTAAAAATTCTAAATTATCAAAAATTATGGCGTTTGATTTTGGAACCGTTCGTACAGGTATTGCCATTACAGATGCTCTTCAAATGATTGCGTTTGGGTTAACCACGGTTCAAACCAATGATATTTTTACTTTTTTAAAAGATTTTTTGAAAACAGAACAATTGTCACTTTTTGTGGTAGGATTGCCCCTACAAACTAACAATACCTTGAGCGAAAGCGAAGAGCACATTAAAAAATTTGTTAAAAAGCTACAGGAGACATTCCCGAAAATACCTATAGAAAGGTATGATGAGCGCTTTACTTCTAAGATTGCATATAGATCAATTGTGGATGCTGGCTTAAAAAAAAGCAAAAAACATGATAAAAAATTGATTGATAAGATAAGTGCTACTATTATTTTGCAATCCTACCTTTCTAGTAGGTGAGTTTTTCTTATTTTTGCTAATATATTTAAATTAAAGTATTGCATGATCTTACCAATTGTTGCATATGGAAATCCGGTTTTAAGAAAGGTTTCTAAAGATATTGATGAGAATTACCCTTTATTGGACAAGCTCATAGAAGATATGAAAGAAACCATGAAGAAAGCTGATGGCGTTGGTTTGGCAGCAAATCAAATAGGCAAAGCTATCAGGCTTTTTGTTGTAGACGCATCTGGATTTGCTGGTAATGAAAAGTTGAAAGAAGAGCAAAGAGAACGACTTAAATCCTTTAAAAAAACTTTTATAAATCCTTATATTATAGAGGAGACAGGTGAGGATATAAGGTTTACAGAAGGATGTTTGAGCATACCAAACATCAATGAGAGTGTTGTTCGGAAAAATCAGATTAAGATGAAGTATCTCAATGAAAATTTTGAGCCAAAAGAAGAAGTCTTTTCTGGAATTATCTCTCGAATTATTCAACATGAGTACGACCACATTGAGGGTGTTCTTTTTACAGACAAAGTATCGTCAATCAAAAAAAAGCTATTAAAAAATAAATTAAAAAAAATTACTGACGGAAAGGTGAATCAACCTTACTTAATGGAATTTTATAACTAAAAAAAAGATAAAATGAAATTAGAAGATATTATTTCAATTTCTGGTAAACCAGGATTGTTTGAGGTTAAAGCAAAAGCAAAGAACAGGATCATTGCGGAATCGCTTACAGATAGAAAAAAAATTCCTGTTTTAGCATTAAACACCATAACTTCTTTAAACGAGATTTCAGTCTATACGCTAGAAGGTGATATTCCTTTAGGAATGATCTTTAAGACCATGCACGAAAAAAAAGAAGAAGTAGCCATAATTGCTGAAAAAGCAAGTGCTGATGAACTTAAGGCGTACTTCAAAAAAATAGTTCCTAATTTCAATCAGGAACGTGTGTATGTTTCTAATATCAAAAAGATAGTTCAGTGGTTCAGCTTTTTAGAAGAAAATAATTTTGATTTCTCAAAAATTGAAATTGAAAGTGAAGTTGAAGAAAAAGAAGAAAACGTTTAGCCTTTAATTTACGCAAAACGACTAGGGTTTTAGTAAATTTAAGATCCACATTTTTTTACCAAAGCAGAATTTTAAATCATGTATTAACTACATTGATTAATATTAATGAAAAGCGATGGAAAAAAGACTGTAAAAAATCAAAAGCCTAGTTGATTTGAGTATTGTTTGATTGAATTCAATCATGAATAATAACTATCTTATCATCATGGCTGGAGGTTCAGGCACACGTTTGTGGCCATTGAGCACCTCAGAAAAGCCCAAGCAATTTTTAGACCTACTGGGTATTGGAAAAACCATGCTCCAACTTACCATCGAAAGATGTTCTTTTTATTGTAATCCATCCAATATTTTTATAGTCACTTCAAAATCATATAAAGATTTAGTGATTGATCAGTGCCCAGAAATTCCTGTTTCAAATATTTTGTTGGAACCCTGCATGAGAAACACAGCACCATGCATTGCGTATGCTTGCAGTAAAATTCAATTGTCAAATCCCGATGCCAAGCTATTAATTTGCCCTGCAGATCAATTAATTACCAATCAAAAGTTATTTGAAAAAACAATTTCTGATGGATTGGATTTTGTGAGTGCTCATGAAGCGTTGCTTACGCTTGGTATCATTCCAAACAGACCCTCTACGGAATATGGCTATATTCAGGCTTCTCCAACAGGTGCTAGTCCATTGAAAGTTGATTTTTTTAAAGAAAAACCTCCTATAGAAACTGCTCAAAAATATTTAAAACAAGGGAATTTTTACTGGAATGCTGGTATTTTTATGTCCTCTTTAAATACGATGTCAAGAGCGATCAAAGAATTTTTACCAGAAATCTCTGGCATTTTTGAATCCATTAAGCAGCAGCTAAACACAGAGAATGAACAACAACATGTAGATAATCATTTTCCGCTTTGCGAAAGTATATCTATTGATTATGGTGTGTTAGAAAAAGCAAAAAACACCTATGTAATTTCAGCTGGTTTTGGCTGGTCGGATTTAGGAACTTTTAGCTCCATTTTTGATAAAATTCAGCCAAAAGATGAAAGTAATAATTCAGTTATAGGAAGTCAAGTTCATTTGTTTGATTCAAAAAATTGTTTAATCAATGTTTCTGATGAAAAAAAAATAGTAGTTCAGGGAATGGAAGACTTTATAATTATTGAAACAAATGATACGCTTTTAATCATGAAAAAAGACCAAGAAAAGAAGATCAAGGAATTTAAGAAGATTTTTGTAAAAAAATGATGATTTTTTTCCTTTGGTTTAGTTGAGTAGCTTAAAAATAGAGGTGTATACTCCCCAAAATAGATAGCTTTTCAAATTTTCACAATCATTTTCTAAAAAAAAAATATAACTAACTAAAATCTTAATCTTAAAAAATACCTTCTTTAGCTAAGTCGTGCATGTGTACCACGCCTTTGTATTTTTTATTTTCAGTAACCAGCAGTTGCTTGATGCTATTATTCTTCATTTGATCCAGCGCAACAATCGCCATCATTTCTTGGTCGATGGTTTTTGGTTCAGGGTTCATGATGTCTTTAGCTACTAAATTTGTGAAATTGGTTGTTTTTTCAATCATTCTTCTCAAGTCTCCATCGGTAATAATCCCTACAATTTTTTGATTTTTTAATACAGCAGTTGTTCCTAACCTTTTCTTTGAAATCTCAATAATCACCTCGTTTATTGGGGTTTCTGGATTTACTACGGGAGTCTCATTATTCGCAATCAAATCAGAAACCTTTAGGTATAGCTTCTTCCCCAGAGAACCTCCAGGGTG
>Ga0307933_1001128_pt1 | contig 22215 bp, 16 predicted proteins | sample OrgLakmetageno88_FD_201811 | JGI IMG/M metagenome (GOLD analysis project Ga0307933, IMG submission 201811) | Saline water microbial communities from Organic Lake, Antarctica - #88 | ecosystem: Environmental > Aquatic > Non-marine Saline and Alkaline > Saline | place: Antarctica: Organic Lake... | reverse complement strand
ACAACCGCGGATAGTCCACCGCTACTCCTAGTGAATCCATAACTTGAGGAACCGTGTGCATTAATCGTGCTCGCACGGGTCTGTAGGAGCGCGGTCGGGTAACCGACCGCTCGACCTAGACTAAAAAGCAGAGCCCCAGCCACAGCACCCAACAATTATTCTGCAAAAAAACAGAGTCCCCGAACCGACGCATTTTACGCAGAATCATTTTAGGCAGAATCATTTCAACAACGCCGCACAGCTGGGCCGCCGAGCGTCTGTCGATGGGCGGCGCTAGGCTCGGTCCAGAGCTAGTTAGTCGTCACCGTTACGACTTCAGCTCTTAGGAATACGGGTTTGGCTTCGGTGGAGCTTTTGGGGTCGTAGGCGTAGCCGGCGGTGGCGAACTGGTGCAGTTGGCTTGATTGATTGAGATCATTTCTGACGATGAAATCGGCCATCATGCCGCGTGCTTTTTTGGCGTAGAATGAGATGATCTTATATTTGCCGTTCTTTTCGTCTTTGAACACGGGGCTGACTAAGCTGCCGTTGAGCTTCGACTCGTTGACGGCAGAAAAATACTCGTTCGAGGCTAAGTTCACCACGACATCGGAGTTTGATTTTTTTAAATCGGCGTTGAGTAATTCGGTGATGGTGTCGCCCCAGAACTGGTAGAGGTTTTTGCCTCGGGCATTCTTGAGGGAGGTGCTCATCTCTAAGCGATAGGGCTGCATGAGATCAAGCGGGCGCAGTACGCCGTAGAGACCGGAGAGGATGCGGAGGTTGTTTTGGGCGGTGCCAAAGTCGTCTGCCGACCAGTCGGCGAGCGTCATGCCTTGGTAAACGTCGCCGGTGAAGGCTAGGATGGCTGGGCGGCTGTTTTTCTTGGTGAAGGTGGGCGCGAAAGTCTGGAAGCGCTGGTGGTTGAGCGCGGCAAGTTTATCACTGACGCTCATGAGCGTTCCGATTTCTTCGGAGGAAAATGATTTAAGCTGATCGACGAGTGCGGTGGTCTCTGACTTCAAGCGGGGCTGAGTGGCGCGCTCGATGAGGAGTGGCGATGTATAGTCGAGTGACTTGGCGGGGGAGAGCAGTGTAAGCATAGATGGATATAAAGTGATGAGTGGGAAGGCTGCAAGCTAGGGCACGTCTTTTGGCTCGCAGGCTTTGCGGAGTCTGGTCTGTAAATGGGTGCGGCGGATTTGTTGCTCGTTGTTACGGATGGCCATGGCATAGGCGTCGAGTGAGCCGACGAGGTAGACTTTGCGGCGGGCGCGGGTGATGCCAGTATAGACGAGGTTTCTTTGGAGCAATAGAAAGTGCTGCTTGAGCAGGGGGATAATCACGACGGGGTACTCGCTGCCTTGGCTCTTGTGAATGGAGATTGCGTAGGCGTGTTGGATCTCGGACAGCTCGCCTTTGGTGTATTCGACTTGGTTGTCAAACTCGATGGTGAGGCCGGAGCGATCGGCGGCGATGGCTTTGATGATGCCAGTGTCGCCGTTGAAGACGTTTTTGTCATAATTGTTGCGGGTTTGGATGACTTTATCGCCGATGCGGAAGGTGCTGCTGCCGTATTCGACCTCGACGGGGAGTGGCTTACGGGTTTTTTCGCGGAAGTGGGTCTGCTTGGCGGGCGCGTAGTCGGGGTCGGAGCGGAGGCGGGACTCGGCCTTAGCGATGGGGTTAAGTGCTTCTTGTAGCTCTGTATTCAAAATCGTGATACCGCCGCTGCCGCGGTGCATGGGCGACATGATTTGCAGGTCTCTGATGGGGTCGATGTCGTGCGCCTTTGGTATGTATTCTTTGGCGAGGTATTTGATGGCTTGCACACACTGCTCGGGCTGCTCGGCTTCGATGAAGGTGAAGTCTCGGTCGGCATCGAGATCGCGCAGGCTGCGGTAGGTCATACCGGGGTGGGTTTCCCCCTTGAGGATGGCGTGGGCGGTGGTCACGATGCCGCTCTCTTTACCTTGGCGATAGATGGTGTCGAGGCGGGTGACTTTGGCGGGGGGGGCGGCCATGAGATCGCCGAGTATGTTACCCGCGCCGACGGAGGGCAGCTGATCGGCATCACCGACGAGGAGAAGGTGCGCGCCGCTGGGGATGGCTTGAAAGAGGCTGGCGGCGAGGCGGGTATCGAGCATGCTGGTCTCGTCGAGGATGAGGAAATCGCAGGGGAGGGGGTTGTCTTCGTTATGAGTGAAGGCGCGGGTGGCACCGTCGTACTTTAGCAGGCGGTGGATAGTGCTGGCGGTGGCACCGGAGGCCTCGGCGAGGCGCTGGGCGGCGCGGCCGGTGGGTGAGGCGAGGCAGAGGCGGGCGCGTTTGGCGCGGAGGATGTCGACGACAGCGCGAAGAATTGTGGTCTTGCCGGTGCCGGGGCCGCCCGTGATGACGGAGACTTTGGCGGCGAGGGTGTTGTGCAGGGCGGCGGTTTGCTGCGGGGCGAAGGTGAAGCCGGCGCGGCCTTGTGCCCATTCGACGGCGGCCTCGATCTTGATGGGGGGGAGAATGGAGGCGGTCTGCGCGATGCGGGCGATGGCGTCGGCGATGCGTTTTTCGGCTCCGGCGGTGGGGGGGAGTTGATAGGCGGGGCCGAGGGCTTCTTGATTTTGGTCGTAGGCTTGGATGCCGTAGAGGCGCTCGCCTTTGTCGAGCTCGCGGATGCGCGCTTGGATGAGGGCGGGCTCGAGGGTGAGTAGTTTGATGGCGTGTTCGAGGATCATGGTCTCGGTGCCGAGGGTGTGGCCTTCGTCTTCGAGCTGGTGCATGGTGTGGAGGATACCAGCATCGATGCGCTCTTTGGAATTTGTGGGGAAGCCGAGGTTGAGGGCGATCTTATCGGCGGTCTTGAAGCCGATGCGCTCAATGTCTTCGGCGAGGCGGTAGGGCTCGTCTTGGAGAATGCGCTTGGCGCCGCTGCCGTATTTTTTAACTAGGCGCACACACTGTGAGGGGGTGACGCCGTAGGTTTGGAGAAACATCATGACATCGCGCACGGCGCTTTGCTCGTCCCAAGCGACTTTGATCGACTTGGCGCGTTGCTTGCCGATGCCGGGGATCTCATGGAGGCGGCCTGATTCTTCGCTGATGATGCGTAGGGTGTCGGCTCCGAAGTGGTCGACGATTTTTTTGGCGTAGGACTTACCGATGCCGTGGATGAGGCCACTGCCGAGGTATTTACGGATGCCGTGCACGGAGGCGGGGAGTTGCGATTTGAAGTTGGCTATTTTAAACTGATCGCCGTGTTGGGGGTGGCGCGTCCACTGGCCGCTGAGCTGGAGCGTTTCGCCGCATTGCACGCCGGGGAGTGGGCCAAGCACGGTGACGGGGCGCTTGCTGTCGGGCACTTGCATCTCGGCCACGCAGTAGGCGTTTTCCTCGTTGAAGTAGATGATCCGCTCGAGGACGCCGGTGATGGATTGGTCGTTTTGTGTAGGGGGAGGCATCGATGTGGTGCGTGTGGGCTGTAATGATAGTGCTTGATTGCGCGGTGGTCGATACGAAAAAGGCTTCGCTTTCTGCGATGGGATCCTCTATTGACTATCTTGCTGTAGGGAGTCTCATGCATTTTATGTATGCTTCAATCGCTTCTGTAATTTATGCCTAGCTTCTTGCACCTAGTTTCCGCTGTTTTTTTTTGATACGAAATGAATTCGAACTCAGGCAATGATCGCCGCGGTCCTTCGAAGCGGCGCAGGCGCGGCGGTTCTAGCTCTCGTGCAAACCGAGTCGTGCCAAGCGAGTCCTTTGCGCCGTCACCCACGCCCTCGCGCGGCACGATCCGCCTCCCCGAGTTTAAGCGTGAGCCTCCGGCCTTTAAAGTTTTTTTATCTGCTTTTTGCGGCGTTGTTTTATTGGTCTTGCTCGGTGGCAGTCACAATGCAATCGCCCTCGGCACCGCTCTGTTGCTGCCGGGGCTAGCGCTGATTTTAAAGCCGCCGATTAAAGGTCTCGGTAAAGTGGGCGATCTCGGTGCGGCGGGTTTTTTACTGTGCCTGCTGCTGGCTTTCGTGCCGCAATTCTACTGGCCGACCGCCGCATGGCGGCTCGATGCAGTCGAGACCTTCGGTATCGAACTGCCCGCCGTGCTTTCGGTGCAGCCGTGGATTAGTTTCGAGGCATGGTTAATGGCCTTGGCGGGCTTTGCTTGGTTCTATGCGGCGCTACAGTGGACAGTCAATCTCTCCGGGCGGCGCTGGCTTTTCTTCGGCCTTTCGATGCTACTTGCGGGCATCGCTGGTATCGTGGTGTGGGGGAATTTAGTGGGTGCTCGCTATCCCGGCGCGGAAGGAGCCACGGCCTTTAGCTTTTTCTCAAACCGTAATCATACGGCCAACTTCCTCGCGCTGGGCGGTGTGGCCACCTTTGCTTATGTGATGGAAGGGCTGCGCACGCGCGCGCTTCTGCCGCTAGTCGGCTTGCCAGCGAGCGCGCTGTGCCTAGCGGGGCTGATCTTGTTGGGCTCTCGTGCAGGCGTGATGCTGTATTTCATGGGAGCCGCACTTTGGTTCTTGTGTAGCTGGCGTGCGCATTTGCTGCCGCGCGTTTTAAAGATAGGTGTTCCTCTAATGGCGATCGCTTTCAGTGTCGCTTTGTCGAGCAATGAACGCACGCTTGAGCGCATCCTTAGTTTCGCCGCTCCTGAGTCGCAGTTGGGAGATGAGTTAGGAGATGAGTTGGGAGATGAGTTGCGCGTGCGAGTTTACGAAGATACCACTAAGATGGTGCTTGATGCGCCCATCAGTGGCTTTGGCCTAGGCTCGTTTTCTGCTGTGTTTCCACAGTATCGAGAGGCTTCAGCCAACTTTCAGCGAATCTTCTACCCGGAGAGTGATTTGCTCTGGCTAGCCTCCGAGGGTGGCCTGCTAGCCGTTGGTTTTTTTGCGGTTTTCTTGCTTGGGTATAGCTTGCATTGTCGTGGGTTTAGCGAGGGGGCGAGCGCCAACTATCGAGTTTTGGCGTTGGTGGCTGTCATTATTTTTTTACTGCATGGGCTAGTCGATGTGCCAGGGCATCGACCGGGCACGGTGTATTTTGCTATCCTGTTTGCTGTTTTGGCTTTGCCAAATCGTGATCACCCTAGGTCGTGCTTGCCGCCGCTGCTGTGGCGAGCGGCGGGTGGGGTGCTCTGCCTGTTCGGTTTGGCTTGGTTGCTGGCGGGTAGCTTTGATTTACCTTGGCACTCTTCCGTTCGTATCGCACAGCAAGAAAAGGCGATTCAAAGTAAAAGATCGGTGGCGGATCTCGAAGGTGCGCGGCAGACGACTGATCAATGGCTGGCGCAACGGCCACTTGATTGGCGCGCCTATTTTCAGCGCGCACAACTCACGCTCACGAATACGGGTGATCGCGTAGATGCGGCGGCCGACTTTCAGCGGGCGCGCTTTGTAGAGCCAACTTTAGGAGTCGTTAGCTACGAGGAGGGTAAAGTTTGGCTGCCCTATGATGCGGCGCGTGCCGTCTCGGCTTGGCGCGTGACTCTCTTTCGCGAGGTGGAGGATATGGATCGCATTTACTCAAGCATGCTGCGCATGGCTAAGGACTCGGATGAGGCGAGGGAGCGCATGGCGCGTCTTTCCGAAATTGATCCCTACTACCGCAGCTTCTACTTGAGCGCTCTCGGGGATGACGCGCTAATGCGAGAAATTAGTATTGAGCTGTCGCAGGATCCTGACTTAAGCCGTTTTAGCTCGGAGCAGCGAAAAGGAATTGTCGAAAACTGGGTAAAACGGGGCGATCTAGCATCGGCAGAGGTCTTTTTATCGGAGCATAGCGAATCGGTGGAGGATAGTTGGTGGCTATGGTCCTTGCTTCGAAAAAATAATGCTGAGTTTGAGCAAGCAGTCGAATTTATCCGAGAAAACATTGAGGTGCATGGCGTGCCCGCAGTGCGAGTCGAAGAGCTGGTGCTCTCCCGCTTATCGCGCGCGTCTGCCATCGCGCCTAAAGATATTATGAAAGGCACGGTGCTCATCCAGTATCACATGAAAAAAGGCGAGTATATCAAAGCGCTGCCTATTCTTGAACGCTTACTAGAGTCGCATCAGCCGCCGCTCTATCTCTACTACTGGCGGGCTGAGTGCCTGTATCTGGTTGAAGAATATATCGAGAGTTGGTATAGCTTTGAGGTGTATCTGGAAAAGCTCTGGAAGCGGTGAACTATTTTTCGCGCCATGTGAAGGCATGGCAGAGCGCCACGGCGGCGGCGTCGGACTCGTCGAAGCGCAATTCGAAATTGGTGCCGGTTAGGTTGAGCACGGTGCGGGCGACTTGCTCTTTGCTTGCTCGGCCCATGCCGACTATTGCCTGCTTCACCCGCAGTGGCGCATACTCGAAGATGGGCAGTCCACGCATTGCCGCCGCCGCGATGGCGGCTCCGCGTGCCGCGCCGAGGATCTGCGCGGTCTGGAAGTTTTGCACGTAGATGGTCTGCTCCACCGCGACGTGGTCGACTGAGTGCTGGTTCAAGAAGTCATCGACTTGGTTGCCAATCGCGCCGAGGCATTCCGGCATCGAAAGCCTCGTGTGGAGCTTGAGCGTGGCCGCTTCTAGGATGCGCGCCGTGCCGTCCGCACTGTAGTCCAAAACCGCAAAGCCGCTGCCGCGTAGGCTGGGATCGATCCCGAGCACGCGCCCGCGAAAGGCTTTGCCCAGTGTGATGCTGGCCTGTTGCTTACGCGCGCCAGAGCCGTGCTCGCCTTTTGCAAGGTGTGCTGCCCAGAGTTTGCGTGTCGAATTACCAGCCATTTGTTTAAGGAATAATAAGTTTCAGGCCACCGACGATCACAAAGAACCAGATCAAAAACTCAAAGACCTTTTGGTTGATCCGCTTCACGATCGAAGGCGCGATGGCTGCGCCTAAAACCGAGAAAACCATGAAGCTCGCGCTGAACTGGGTCGAGGCGAAGTCAATGATTTGCAAATCTACCATGAAGGGCACTTTGAATAAATTGACCAAGAGGAAGAACCACGCAGAGGTGCCGATGTAGGCATATTTTGGCAGGCCGGAAGCGATGAAGTAGAGCGCCGCGACGGGCCCCGCCGCGTTGGCCACCATCGTCGCGAAGCCACCGATGATCCCCGTGCTCCCGATAAAGGCGGGATGTTGGGGCAGCAGGTCGACCTCCGTCGCTTTACGCCGTGCCCATTTGCGGTAAAAGTGTATCCCCGTCATACTCAGTAGAATCAAGCCGATCATAAAGCGCACCTGCGCGTCGTCCACCCGACTGAAGACGAAGTAGCCTAGCACGATCCCGGCGATCATCCACGGCGCGAGTTTCCAGATGTAGCGCCACTCTGCATGGCGGCGATAGACGAGCACCGCGATGATATCTGCCGAAATTAGAATGGGCAGCAGGATGCCGACCGACGCCTTGGCCGGCAGCGCCAGCGCCATCAGCACCACGGTGACATTGCCCACACCCGGCAAGCCGCCTTTGCCCAGACCGACGAGAAAAGCGCCGAGCGCGATCAGTCCGTATTGCCAAAGTTCGAGTTCATACATCATTGACAGCCTTGCATTCGCGCCGGCTTTGGCAAGAGTCCTTAGCCTTATGCGTTGGAAATGCACATGCGCCTACGATGGCACTGATTTTGACGGCTGGCAGCGCCAGCCGGGTGGCGGTGCTGTGCAAAACTATATCGAAGCGGCGCTCTCTCAGATTTTCGCCCAGCCGATCCAGCTGCAAGGCAGTGGCCGCACCGATGGCGGCGTCCATGCGCGTGGGCAGTGCTTTCACTTCGACGCAGACTGGGCGCATGCGCCGGAAAAGCTCACGCGTGCCTTGCACTCACTCCTGCCCACCTCGATTCGCATCCACTCCGTGCGTTCGGTGAGTGATGATTTTCACGCCCGCTTTTCTGTGTCGGGCAAGCGCTACATCTACCGCTACTATCTAGGCCGCGCCGAGCCGGTCGACGACCGCTACGTCTGGGCCTGCCGAGACCTTCCGCTCGACCTCGCCGCCATGCAACAGGCCGCCGCTGTGCTCGTCGGCACGCATGATTTTACCGCCTACAGCGCCACCCATGGTAAGGACTACGATCCGAATCCGGTAAAAACCGTCACGCGGCTAGGGTTCACACAGCGCGGCAAGCATCTGCGCCTCGCTGCCGAGGGCAGTGGCTTCCTCTACCGCATGGTGCGCAGCTTCGCCGGGGCGCTGTATGCCGTCGGGCGCGGGCGACTCTCGCCCGACGACATCGCCGAAATCCTCGCATCGAAAAAGCGCACCCACCGCATCGTGACCGCGCCGGCTAAGGGGCTCTTTCTCGATAAAGTATTTTACGATTAAGTAGGAATTAGAACTCGTAACGCAGGCCTACGGTCAAGTTGCGCCCGGGTAGCGGTGCGACTTCTTTGAGAAACGAAGTGTGGAAACGGATGTCTTCATCCAGCAAGTTGTCGGCTCTGGCAAAGATCGTAAGCAGGTTGTTCCCGCCGATCGCAAAGCTCCGCGCCACGTCCAGCGACAGCTCGGTGTAGCCGTCTGTCTCCGACTCTTTGGGTGCCGTCGCGTCTTGGCTGAAGCTGTGGCGCAGGCGCACGCCCGCATCCCAGAATCCGCTCTGAAGCCGCACACTGCCGCCGATACGTAGCGGCGGGATGCGCGGCAAGTCGTCGCCCGAGTCCTCGTTGGTCGCGCGCACGTAGTCGGCTAGTATTCCGTAGGTCAACGCGCTGCCGCCCGCGAAATAGTGGGTGTATTCCAGCTCCGCTTCCGCGCCCCAGAACTGCGCATCCACCGCCGTAAACTGGAAGACAGGCAAGTCGTCGCGCTCTGCGCCCGTTTCCTCTGAGAAGATGTAGTCCTCAAAGCAGGTGTAGAAAACGGAGACCTTGCCCGCCCATCCGCTGGATCGGTAGCGGTAGCTGAGATCGAGCCCGTAGGCGGTCTCCAGCTCCAGCTCGGAGTCGCCGAGCTGGTATTGCTCAGTCGCATGGTGCGGGCCATCGGCAAACAGCTCGGTCGAGCCGGGGTGACGCTGCGAGCGTTGGAGGGAGAGCGCTAGTTGGTGCCCTTGGCGCACCTCCCAAATGGCACTCGCCGCTAGGCTCATTGCTAGGTCGGAGTAGTCGCTGTCGCCCCCATCTAGGCGCACGCTCTGGCGCTCAAGTCGCGCGCCGAAGTCCCAGTGTAGGAGGTCGCCGTGGATGTGTTGACTGGTGAAGATGGCTTGACTGCGCGTCTTCGTCGCAATAGAGTTGGCATCGCTGGCCGACGAGAAGTCCGTATCCGAAATCTGGATACCTAAGATGCCTTCGTCGAAGAGCAACAACTCGCGGTGCGCGATCTCGCTGCGCAGCTCCCAGCCTTCGGTTTCGAATTCGGTTTCGACGGCATCACCTTCCAGCTCACTGTGCTCGTAGTCGGTGTAGCCCAAGCGTACGCGGACTGCCTCGATCCAATCAGTCGGCTCGAACAGCATCAGCTCCGCATCGTAGCGGGTGCGGTCTAGATCGATCAGGACGGTTTCCTCTTCGCCATGGTCGTTATGGTCGTCATGGTCGTCGTCATGACCGTGATCGTCGTGATCGTCATCGTGGTCGTCGTGATCGTCATCGTGGTCGCCGTGATCGTCATGCCCGTGTCCATGCCCCGGCACTCCGTAGAGCGAGTCGAGGCGCGAGTAGGCCAGACCGAAGTAGTTTCCGTTTCCGAAAAACCAAGTGCCGCCCACCGAATACGCATCGGTCTCGACGAAGCTGTTTTCCAGCCGCCCCTCCGAAGGTTCATCGGGCTCGGGCTCCAGCTCCGCATCGCCGGGTATTTTGTAGTCCTTGCTCTCGCGAGTCAGTCCCGTCAAGTTGAGTGCCCATCGCTCGCCGCCCACTGTGGCGTAGCCGAGCGCCTTGGTGCCTTCGGAGACCGTGTCGTAGCTGGTTTGAAACGCGCCCTCGTAGCCAGCCGGGTCGACGGGTGTGCGCGCCATTTCGCGCCCGACTACGTTGACCACGCCGCCGATCGCCGAGCTGCCATAGAGTAGGGTGGAGGGGCCGCGTAGGATTTCGACGCGCTCGACAAGGAGCGGCTCCACCGCAACCGCATGATCGGGACTGGTGCTGGAGACGTCCAGCACCTCGATTCCTGAATCAAGAATCCGCACCCGCGGCCCATCAAAGCCGCGAATGATCGGTCGGCTCGCGCCTGCGCCAAAGCCCGTCGCCGCGACCCCCGGTTGACCATCTAGCAGCGCACCGAGTGTGGAGCCGCTGCTGCGTTGCAGTGCCTCCTCGTCGAGCGCGGTGGTCGGTATGGCGAAGTCTTCGATCAGGCGTGGGACAGGCCCAGCGGATACAACGAAGTCTTCGAGTTGATAAATAGGCGTCTCTGTTTCAGCAGAGAGCGAGATAATTGTAAGTGAAGTCGCGGCACAGAACGTGAGGCCGCTTTTGATAGAAAAGTTATGCATTTAATTGAAATCTAAAGTTTACGAAGCAGCGCAGTGGCTCGAATCGAATCGAACCCTCGCGCAAAGGCTAAACTAAGATTTCAAAGGGGGCGCTCGCGCCTGAAAAGGCTGCTCGATTTGCTGCTCAGCCACCTGCTGGGCGGGCGACTCTAGGTCTGAATGCTGGAAAGAAGTGCGCGTTGGCAGATCAATCGCCGCCACCGTGGCAATCGTGCCCTGTAGCGCGATCACTCCGCAAAAATGCCCCTCCGTATCCGCAGGTGAGGAGGGAGAGGAGGGAGAGGACGGAGCCTTATCGCCATGCGCTTCACAAGCATGAGCGCAGCCAGAGTCCGCGTGTAGCCAGCTATGAAGCGCTGGGCTCACGCCCGCCAGCGACAACACAAAGATCCACGAAGCCAACAAAATGCTCGCCACCCGTAAGGGCATCGCAGGAACAGAATGTTGTGAACGCAGATCCATATAGTCGGTGTGGTATTTATAAACGTGCGTCTGTCAAGGCACGAAAACAAATACACGCGAATCCACAATTGCCACTCTCTAAAAAAAATCACTCACTCAATCTCAATGGAATTCCTCATCGCCCTGATCGCATTGCTCGTCGGCCTCCTGCTCGGCGCAGGCCTCGTTTATTTTTTGCTCAATAGCGCCCACGCTAAAACTAAAGAGGCGCTCGCTCGCCTCGAAGCCCAGCGTGAAGCAGAGCTCATTGCCGCCGCCGAAAAGCTCGCTCTACTTATAGAAGCGCAAACTAAGCTGCAAGACAATTTCAAAGCGCTCTCTTCCGAGGCACTTTCTAAAAATAACGAGTCCTTCCTGAATCTCGCCAAGACCACACTCGAAAAATACCAAGACGGTGCCAAGAGCGACCTAGAGAAGCGCCAAGAAGCCATCAACAAAACCGTCGAGCCAGTCGGCCTTGCCTTAAAAGCCTTTAACGAGCGCGTCGAAAAAATCGAAACTCGCCGCACCCAAACCGACGCCAGCCTACAGCAGCAACTTCGGCAACTCGCCGAGTCGCAAGTCCAGCTCAGCAAGAGCACAGGCAGCCTCGTGCAAGCCCTCCGCGCGCCCCAAGTGCGCGGCCAGTGGGGTGAGATGCAGCTACGCCGCACCGTCGAAATGGCCGGTATGATCAACCGCGTCGATTTCTTAGAGCAAGCCTCTGTCGAGACGGATAACGGCCAACGCCAGCGTCCTGATATGCTGATTAACTTGCCCAACGGTCGTCAAGTCGTCGTCGATTCCAAAGTGCCGCTGGCCGCCTACCTCGACGCCCTCCAGGCCGAAGATCCCGATGTGCAGACCGCCCGCATGAAGGCGCACGCCCGCCACATCCGCGACCACATCAAAGGCCTCTCCGCAAAGTCGTATTGGACGCAGTTTGAGAACGCCCCCGAGTTCGTCGTCCTCTTTATTCCTAACGAAACTATATTTAGTGCCGCGCTAGAGCAGGACCCCACTTTGATTGAGTTAGGCGTGGATAACAAAGTCATTCTCGCCACGCCCACCACCTTGATCGCCTTGCTCAAAGCGATCGCCTTCGGTTGGCAACAAGAAGCCATCGCCCGCGAGGCGAAAGAGATCGCCGCCCTTGGTAAAGAGCTGTATGAGCGCATCGGTGTCGTCACCGGCCACTTCGCCAAGTTGGGCAAAAGCCTCGACCAATCCGTCGGCCATTATAATAAAGCGATCAGCTCCGTCGAAAGCCGCCTCCTAGTCACCGCGAAAAAGTTCGAAGCCCTCGACAGCGCCTCCCCTGATCCGCTCCCCGAGCCCGCGGCTATTGAGAAGCAACCGACCCTGCCCAAGGAGGTCGAATCGTAGAAGCGACACTCCTGTCGCTTTACTGGGGTCACGCTCTACGGATGCGGCTGCAGTCGCTCGGGAGTGCCTTGACTAGCTGTAGGTTTTTTTGGATTGTCGTCACACCAATTAAAGCGACAAGAGTGTCGCTTCTACAATTTATGAATGAAGAAGACCCCATCGAATTCCAGATAAACGGCGAGCTCGATCTCCACACCTTCCGCCCCTCCGAGGTCGGCGAGCTGGTGCCCGATTACATCGAGCTTTGCTTAGAAAAAGACATCCACCGCATCCGTATCATTCACGGCAAAGGCATCGGCACTCTCCGCGAGACCGTCCATGCGATACTCAAGCGCGATCCCCGCGTCGAACGCTTCCAACTAGCCGACCAAACTGAAGGCGGGTGGGGCGCTACCATCGCTTGGCTTCGCGCGCGCTAATGACGGAGGTCGGATAGCGGAGGTCGGATAGCGGAGGTCGGATAGCGGATCAAGGACAGCAAAGGAACGCTCAACATTTAACGCTCAACGCTCAACTCACAAAGATGAGTCTCTTTTCAACTTGAGCGTTGAAAGTTGGACGTTGGAGCGAAGCAAAGTTGATCGAGGAGTTATCGTAGAAGCGACACTCTTGTCGCTTTATTGGGCTTACACTACACGGATGCGCCCAAAGTCGCTCGTGAGTGCTTCGACAGACCGAAGGTTTCCTGATGATCGCCGCACCAGTTAAAGCGACAAGAGTGTCGCTTCTACAACTTATGAACGAAGAAACCATCACCGCGCGCAGCGCGCGTTACGAAAACCGCTTCCAAACAGAGGGCACAAAGAGCACCATCACCGCATACAACTCAAGCCGTCCAAGGATCATCAGCAGCGAGAGAAAGATTTTTGTGCTACTGCGCAGGAACTGAAAATTCTCAGAAGGGCCGATCTCTTCGAAGCCGGGGCCGATATTGAAGAGCGTCGCCTGCACGCACGAAAACACGCCGGTAAAGGAAAGGTGCGGCTCATTCGCCGAGACGAAGAGCATCGCCAGCAACTGGAGCGCCGTCATTAAAATAATGAAAAGCACCACACTGTGAATCGCTCGCTCGCTCAGCGCATGCCCGCCCATACGCATCGGAATGGTGACATTCGGGCGGAAGGCGTGGGTGATGCTCCGCGTCGCCGCGCGTATCGCGATCACGATGCGCACCACCTTCACCCCGCCACTAGTCGAGCCAGAGCAGCCACCGACAAACATGATCAGCAGTAGCGTCATCTTGGCTGGCGGCAGCCATGCATCGAAGTCCGTGCTCGAGTAGCCAGTCGTCGTGATGATGGACACAGCCTGAAAAGCCGCAGTGCGAAACGAGTTATGGTCGGGCAACTGCCCGGTCAGATCGACTAGAAACACCATCAGCAAAAGCGTGCTGCCCGCGATGATACCATAGAACCAATACACCTCGTTATTCTGCCGCAAGATGTGCGTTTGCCCGCGCAGCAGCCGGATCATGTAAACAAAAGTCGTTCCGCAGATCGCCATAAAAAAGATCGATATCCACTCCAGCAGCGGACTCTGAAATTGCCCCATGCTCATCGGCTCGGTGCTGAAGCCCCCTGTCGAGACCGTCGTCATGGCGTGATTGATCGCTTGAAACCAATCCATGCCGCCCAGTTTGTAAGCGAAGACGCAGGCGGCCGAGACACCCAGATAGAATACCAGCAGTTGAAACGCGCCGCTCTGGATGCGCCCATGGTCAAAGTCCGCCGAGGTGCCGGAGGATTCGTTACTAAACAAAATCTTCGCCCCCGCGCCGAGCGAGGAGAGGATCGCCACGAAAAACACCACCACCCCTAGGCCACCCACCCATTGGCTCATCGAGCGCCAGATCAGCAGGCTCTTCGGAAACTCGTAAAAGTCCGAGTAGGCTGTCGCGCCGGTGGTGGTCAGTCCGGAGGCGCTTTCAAAAATCGCGTCCGAGAAGCTGCCATTCACATGCGTTAAAATATAAGGCAGCGAGCCGATCAGCGTCGCCAATATCCACGAGAGGCCAATCGCGCACAGCGCCTCGCGGCGAAAGAGCTTAGCCTCGCCCCGGCGGCCAAGTATGTGGAAAATGGCGGCGATACCGAGCGATACCGCCACAGTGATCAGGAATGCCTGCACCGAGTCGTCGTGGATCGTCTCGCCCAGCAGCAGCCCCGCGCCCGCACACAGCGCAAACGCGGCAGAAAGTGCCAGTAGCACCATGCTCAAGAGCTTGTAAATGATCGCAGTATTCACGGATTAGTTATGCTTAAAATTGAAGAGTTATGTAGCCGAAAGCGTAAGCTTTTGGACGATTGCAGATAGGCTTAAAATTAAAGTATGATGTAGCCGAAAGCGTAAGCTTTTGGACGGCTGCTAGATCAGGATCGCCATAACGGCTTTTTGCTGCACTTCGCTGACGATCACCACCACCCGGTCCCCCGCTAGGATCACATCATCCGCAGCCGGCACCTTGGCTTTAAATTTATGCAGGAGTGCCACGAAGACCGCGCCTGCGGGCAGTTGGATCTCCTTCACCTTCTTGCCCACGCAGGGGCTGGAGTGCTTGATCCGCACTTCTATGATTTCGCCGCCCCCTCCCGGCACCTCTGCCAGTTTCGCGCTAGCATCTGAAGAGAGATTGCGCACCATGAAATCCGCCGTGGCGTGGCGTGGCGAGACCACCACTTCGATCCCCAGCATAGTTTTTAAAATCCCCAATAACTGGTCGTAGTCCCCCTTATTGATCACCAACTGCACGTGGTTCGCGCCCAGCTTCGCCGCTTGCAGGCAGGTCAGGATGTTTTCCTCGTCGTCCTTCGTGCAGGCTACGAAAAAGTCCGCACTGCCGATTTGCTCCTCTTCCAGTAAGCGCAGCGAGGTGGCGTCGCCATTGATCACCGTGATGTGCGGAAAACGCTCTGCGAGTGAGCGGCACTTCGCCTTATCTTTTTCGATCACCCGCACCTTGAAGCGAGGATTCGTGAGCAAGCGAATCAGGCTGATTGCTGTTTCACTCCCGCCAAAGAGCACCACGCGAGCCACCTCTATCTTATGTTTCGGGTCAAAGCGTTCGCGCAGTGTAAAGAGTTCCTCTGGATGCCCGAAGAGCGTCACCATATCGCCGACTTCCAGCACACTCTCTGCGCTCGCCACTTCCGAGTGGCCATCGCGCTGGATGTAGCCGATCCGCACTCGCGAGTCCAGCTTCAGGTCTTTTAGCTTCTTTCCCGCGAGGCGCGAGCCAGCCGCTACCTGCTGCTGCTGCACTTCGATCTGCCCACGAGCAAAGTTTTCCACCGCCACCCGACCCGCGCTGCGGATCTCCTTGGCTAGCTCCACCGCGCAAATCGCCTCCGGGTTTACCAGCAAGTCGATCCCGAAGTGGAGTTGATAGTTGATCACTGAGTTGTCGCTAAAAGTTTCATCATGAATGCGGGCAATGGTGTTTTTCGCGCCTAGCCCCTTGGCTAGCGAGCAGGAAATCACATTAGTCCGGTCATCACTCGTCATGGCGAGAAAGGCGTCGCAATGCGCCACATCCACATCCACCAGCTGGCGCGCCGAGCTACCGTTGCCGTGGATGATCCGCGCATTTTGCTCCTCATCCAGCTTCTCGCAGCGCTGCTCCGATTGCTCGATAAGAGTCACGTTGTGCCCAGCCGCCGAAAGAGTCGTGCACAAATTATGGCCGACTTCCCCGGCACCTACGATTATGATCTTCATATTAGAAAAAAGCGTAGTGTGACGCCCCCGCCCGCCTGGGCAAGCTCAGACACTACGTCAGAACACGTCAAGCAGTCGTGTGCGGGCTTGCTCGTCGTCCCCGTCCGAGTCAGCCGCCCGATCCAGCCATCAAAGCCAAATCAAAGTTCAACCTACCTAGCTGATTGACTCAAGTAGGTATACTGCCGCGCATCATATTTTGTGAAACTAAAAACACAGTTCTCTACTACGGCAGACCTCCGTCGTAGTCAATCAATTGCCTAATTTAGGATTAACGGCAATAGACAATCATATCCGTGTTCATCCGTGTCCATCCGTGGTTATATAAATCACAAAAGCGCCACTTCCACCCCAAAGGTCGCGCTCCCCCCGCCACTCACCGCGTGCAGTCCCTTACCATGCACGGGGCTATTCGGCGGCCCCATCCACGGCTCCACACAATAAAACGGGCTATCCGTATTTTCCGTCCATATCACAAACGCATTCCAAGTCGAGAAAGTGTCCGCGTCCCTCAGGATGCGGATACCCACATCCTCCTCGCCGCCGACCGGGCCAAACGTCGCCGTATCTCCCTTTAGCCGCGTATAGATACGGTCACTGTTGGCCGCATTGCCAAACGAGGTATCCGCGGCCCAGCCCTTTTCCACCGCTCGCAGCGAGCCATCCGATTCGTGGGTAAAACATTTCTTAGCCGGGATCTCAAACCGGTAGTCATTCCGCTGTAACCCATCGTGCCAGGGCAGGGTAAAATAAAAGTGGTGCCCCGCCGACCACAAGATCGGCTCATCGCCCAGGTTATCCAGCCGCAGGTAGACTTTAAAAGAAACCGCCCCGAACACGTAGCGCACCGTGAACCGATAATTAAAAGGGTAGGCCGCCTGAGCCGCCGCATCCGGTTTCAGTTCCGCCGTAAAGCCGCTGTCATCCAGCGAGACGATTTCAAAGTGCCCCTCCCGCGCAAAGCCATGATTCGGCATTGGACGCACGGTTCCCTTTTGGTCTTTCCACTGCCCGATGGTGCCCGCGTGAAAGGTGCGCCCCGAAAAAGGAAAGAGAATCGGGTTCCCTCCGCGCATTTTAGCGAAGTGGTCGTTATCCGCATCTTCCGGCCAGTGGATCACATCGCGCACCGAGCCATCCGCCATGTGTAAGTTCCAGTTCATAAGCCTTGCCCCCAGTTCCGGTCGAGCCAAGAAGGTCGAAGCCCCACAATGCCACCGATGTAGTTTCAAGCCATTAAAGTCGATCGTTTCCATATAAAGGGGTTTAAGCAAAAAGTCGCCCAAATGAAAGCCGAATCGGGGAGGGCGAATGTTCCATCCACAGCACCTCAGCCAAGCAGCTAGGTTGCTTGCCGCTTTGCAGGAAACCCTAAAAACATGAAATCACGAAAGGGCTCAGAGTAGGGGCTTCACTTGTGACGCCCGCATCATGATGGCACTGCGATCTTCACCATTCGACAGGCTGATGGTCTCTGAGCAGTGAACCTCTTATCGTAGTCCTTTGCCTCCCCGTCCTCGCCCGTAGAGCCCTTTACTATGCCCTTGGGTGCTAGCGTAACGGTTGTGAACCCGATCCACCCAGGAGAGCTGATCACTGGCGGGAGGATTTAACATGCAATCGAGTTGACCTGAAGGAAGCCACAAAATCCCATCAACCGAACTTGCGTTTACCTTCAATCCTTCCAAATTAGGAAGTATCATGTCGTTCCCACGCCTTCTGGCATTCTTTCTAGTTTTCGGTCTATGGCTCACAGCCTCCGCCCAAGAGGCCGAGCCCATTCTTGCGCCAGCTGAGCCCACATCAGCCGCGCCCGCGTCAGCCGAGCCCGCGCCAGCCGAGCCCGCGCCAGCCGAGCCCACATCAGCCGCGCCATCGTCCCCAGATCCCGCATCCCGCATCCTGGATCCCGCATCCGAGGCATCCGCTTCCGCGTCGGAGACATCGCCCCCAGACCCCGCATCCCGCACCCCAGATCCCGAATCTCGCTCCCCTGATCTCGAATCCCGCTCCCCCGATCTCGAATTCCCCGAGGGTAATATCGATGTTTACATCATCCCCATCACCGGCGCCATCGATAAGCCCAATCTCTTCGTCCTGCGCCGCGGTCTCAAAGAAGCCATTGAAAACGACGTCAAAATGGTGCTCCTCGATATGGATACCCCCGGCGGGCGCGTCGACATCACCATCGAGATGATGGAGATGCTTGCCAAGTTCGACGGCATCACCGCCACCTATGTCAATGTCGACGCCATTTCCGCCGGCTCCTTCATCGCCGCCGCCACCCAAGAGATTTATTTCGCCCCGTCCGGTAAGATCGGCGCCTCCGCCGTCATCCAAGGTGGCGGCCAAGAAGTCCCCGAGACCGCCCGCCTCAAGGTCGAGAGTTACCTCCGCGCCAATATCCGTGTCCTCACCGAAGACTATCCCTTCCGCTCCGACGTCATCCGCGCCATGCTCGATGCCGACTTCGAGCTCAAGATTGGCGACGAAGTCATCAAGCCCGCCGGGGAGCTACTCACTCTCACCGCCAGCGAGGCCATGAAGGAATACGTCCTGCCCGGTCAGCCCGCCCAGCCCCTCCTCGGCAAAGGCATCCACGCCACCGTCGAAGAACTCCTCGACGCCCGCTTCGGCTCCGGCAACTACGAGATCAAAGACTTCCACCTCACCTATTCCGAAGTCCTCGCCAAGTGGATGAATACCTTTGCCCCCGCCCTGCTCGGCCTCGGCATGCTCGCACTCTTTCTCGAGTTCAAGAGCCCCGGCTTCGGCTTTTTCGGCATCGGCGGCATCGCCCTGCTCGGCATTTTCTTTATCAGTCAATACATCGCCGGGCTTGCTGGTAATGAAGTCGTGCTCTTCTTTGCACTCGGCATCCTATTAATCTTAGCCGAGATCTTCTTTTTCCCCGGCACCCTGATCGCCGCCCTCACCGGCGTCATTCTTATCTTCGGCTCGCTCCTGTGGGCGATGGTCGATATCTGGCCAGGCGAGCCACTCACCCTCTCGCCCGAGCTACTCGCCGAGCCACTTGTCAATCTTGTCTTCGGCCTCTCCATCGCCCTCGCAGGCGCGCTCCTCCTCTCCCGCTTCTTCCCCGGCTCGTGGATCGAGCGCCGCCTCGTCCTATCCGATTCCGCCGGCGGCGACGGTCCCGCCCTGCGCGCCCAGCGCACCGCCACATTACCCACAGCTGGCACCCTCGGCATCGCCATCACCGATCTCTTCCCCAGCGGACGCGTCGAGATCGCTGGCCAGCGCTACGATGCCCGCAGCGCCCTAGGCACCATAGATAACGGCACCCAAATCCGCGTCCAAAAGACCGGCGATTTCAGCCTAGTCGTCGAGTCAGCGGGGGAGGGCGGACGTCCCCGTCCGCTCTCGTCCGAGTCAGCCCCCAGCCCCCATCAGGAGCCTCGCCCATGAGCCTCATCCTCGCCCTCATCACCGCCGCCCTCATCCTCGTCTTCTTCGAGGTCATCCTCCCTGGCGGCATCCTCGGCATCCTCGCCGTCGTCTGCGTCATCCTCGCCACTTGGATCGCCGGCGCACAGTCCGGTGTCGGAGCCGCCGCCCTCACCTTTTTCGGTGCCAGCGCCGCTATCGCAGTCCTCGTTTACATCGAATTCAAAGTCCTCGCTCGCACCTCCCTCGGCGGCGCATTCTTTCTAAAAAACACTGTCACCGGCCATTCTAACCAAGCCCCCGCCGCGCCCACCATCGTCGGCCAGCAAGGCACTGCACTTACTCGACTTAATCCGAGCGGAAAGGTTGCAATCGGCGGACAGACCTACGAAGCTTACTCACAAGACGGCTATATCGAGGTCGATTCCCCGATTAAAGTCGCCTCCCGAGACAGCTTTAAACTCATCATCAAAAAACTATGATCACCACTATCGCACTTCCCGTATCATTCCTCGCCCTCGCCGGTTGGCAACTCGGCGGCGCCGCTATCCTTGGACTCATCCTCCTGATCAGCCTCTTCATCGTATTCAGCTTCTTTAGCATTTGGCTACGCGCCCTCCTTTCCGGAGCCCCCGTCGGCTTCCCCACACTCGTCGCCATGCGCCTACGCGGCGTCCCCGCCTCCCTCATCGTCGATGCCCGCATTACCTCAGTTAAAGCCGGCATCGAGATCAGCGCCAACGACCTCGAAGCCCACTACCTCGCTGAGGGTAATGTCGTCCAGACCGTCCAAGCCATCATCGCCGCCGACAAGGCCAACATTTCCCTCGACTGGCAGCGCGCCTGCGCCATCGACCTCGCCACCAAAGGCACCGGCAAGTCCGTCCTCGAAGCCGTCCGCACCTCCATCAACCCCAAAGTTATCGAAGTCCCTGACTCCAGCAGTGGCCGCAGTACCATCGACGGCGTCGCCAAAGACGGCATTCAGGTCAAAGCCCGCGCCCGTGTCACCGTCCGCTCCAATCTCGACAACTACGTCGGCAGCGCCCTCGAAGAGACCATTGTCGCCCGCGTAGGGGAGGGCATTGTTACCACCATCGGCTCCGCCGACTCCTATAAAGTAGTCCTTGAATCCCCCGACAGTATTTCCAAAGTCGTCCTCGGCCGCGGCCTCGATGTAGGCACCGCCTTCGAGATCCTCTCCATTGATATCGCCGATATCGACATCGGGGAAAACATCGGTGCCAAGCTGCAAGAGTCCCAAGCCTTGGCCGACAAGAACGTCGCCCAAGCCAAAGCCGAAATGCGCCGCGCCGCAGCCGTCGCCTTAGAGCAAGAAATGAAGGCCCGCGTCGAAGAGATGAGAGCTAAAGTCGTCGAAGCCGAGGCCGAGGTGCCCCTTGCATTGGCCGAAGCCTTCCGCAGCGGCAATCTCGGTGTGATGGACTACTTCCGTTTAAATAACATCAAAGCCGACACCGACATGCGCGACAGCATCTCCAAAGGCGACGAAAAGCAGTAGTTAAATGGATAACTTCCTAGAGATCCTCATTCCGCTAGCGTTTGCCGCCATTTACTTTTTAGGAAACATGTTTTCCAAAAAGTCCGAAGACGACAGCGCAGCGCCCGCGGCTCCCCGCCGCGGCGAGGATCCCGAGGCCGCGGAGCGCCAGCGCCGCATCCAAGACGAGATCCGCCGTAAGATCCAGGAGCGCCGAGGAGGGGAGGGCGGGCGTCCCCGCCCGCAGCCGTCAGCGTCAGCCCAGCGTCCCCAAACAGGGGAGGGCGGGCGTCCCCGCCCGCAGCCGTCAGCGTCAGCCCAGCAGAGCTCGCGCCCCGAATCCAGCCGCACCCCAGCGCCCAAAGGCGCCTTCAGTTGGGACGAGTCTGACAACGCCTACGAGCATCAGATGCAGGCGAAGCTCCAGCAGATTGAAGCCACTCAGCGGAGAGCCGCACAGCTCAAAGAGCAAGCCCGCAGCACCAGCACCAACACCCAGAGCAGCCAGCGCAGCCAGCGCAACGAACGCGAGGCATCCACAACCCCCCGCAAAGGTTCATTTTTCGGAGGGTCAGTCCGCAGCACCCTCCGCGACCCCGGTGCCGCCCGCGCCGCTTTCATTTACAGTGAAGTCATCGGCCAGCCCATCAGCCAAAGAGGTGCCGAAACCGTCCCAGGTTTAGTCCGCTAGAAAAAGTAGCTCACGCTTCCAGCGTGTCCCCTCCAGGAAATCACAAAAACCTTCCCGCGCACGGATCCACGCATCCAAATTTTGGTGTATTTTCGTGGCAGAAAAAAGCAGAGCCCCAGCCCCAGCCCCACTACCGTTGACTTAAGGGGTAGATATTATACCGATTCCGCAAGTGTCTGTTATATAGGAGTTTATGGAATAATTTTTAACTGTACAATGACGAGCTATTCCATCATAAACTTACGAATGACTTTAAAACCTCGCAAAATCACGCATTATTCCTGATTCATCGAATCAAAGAAACTTTGGATTCTGAGATATTCATGACGCGTCATAGGAGCAACGAAACGGATTTCACACGTAAACGATTCTTTTGCTTTCGTACGACATGCACGATGCTCCTGCAGAAGACATTAAAGTCGGTGCAATTACACATACACTCACTCGCTCACGCCTTGGATCAGCGCGAGGGAACAGCTCATACAGCAGTGACTGCTGGAGCGTGGACTCGGGCGCGAGCCAAGCTCAAGCACAGTGCTTTCATTGAGTTGAACGAAGCGATAGAAACCCTCAAATCAAACCCGACGGGTAATCAGTCCCGTATGGAAGACCTGACCAGTCACCATAAGCGAGTCTTGCGTCGTCAGTGGAGACGCTGGCACGAAGCGTAGACAGC
>Ga0307933_1001126_pt1 | contig 22243 bp, 16 predicted proteins | sample OrgLakmetageno88_FD_201811 | JGI IMG/M metagenome (GOLD analysis project Ga0307933, IMG submission 201811) | Saline water microbial communities from Organic Lake, Antarctica - #88 | ecosystem: Environmental > Aquatic > Non-marine Saline and Alkaline > Saline | place: Antarctica: Organic Lake... | reverse complement strand
CATTGGCATTTTCTGTAAAGTTGAATGAATTTTTTGGCTTCACACTTTGGTGGACTGCAACCGATTATTTTAGTTTGGTGGTTTGGTTTTCTGTGGCGCTTGGTTGCTTCTTTCAGTTCCCACTAATTACAGTCATACTGGTTGTTATTCGAGTCGTCACAACTGATCAATTGAAGCAATACCGCCGCTTCGTGTTTGTTGGGATCTTAATTTTTTCTGCAATTATGACCCCAGGAGGGGATCCTATTTCGCTTTCGATTATGTCTTTACCGATGTATGCGCTTTATGAAGTCGCCCTCCTGGTCGGTATGCGTATTGAAAGGAAAGTCTCAGAGGCGGAGATGAAAGAAGATCTGGAGTAGACATAAAAAAGCCGCTCATCGTGAGCGGCTTTTCTGGAATTGATCAGCTTTTAGCTGTTGGCTTTTTTGTTTTTCTGCTGATCGGAGAGCACGATCATAAACATATTTACCGCAAACCAGAAAGTTGCACTGATCGGGACTGCTGTTAAGCAGGCCTGAAATTGAGCAACGATGGGGTCTGTTGAAAACGTAAAAGGCAAAAGTAAGTATGACATCATAGCGAAAAACACCAAGGTAAGGATGACTCCCACTGCAATATGTCCTTTCGATAGAAGCTTCTGATAAGCGGCTTGTTGTTCCATAAACTACGAGAAAACTGCGCTGGTCAGTTCTGTCAAAGCGAAAGTGCTTAATCTCGGCGTGTTTTTAGGTTTGGCATTTATGCTTGAGTTCATGGCGAGTCTGGGCATTTTAGCCGTCTTTTTCATATTTATCGCTTACCTTTATGGGCACTTTAGTCATCAGTCTTCTTACACTCGTCCTTCTATTAATCTCTGCTTTCGTAGTATTGATCATTCTTATGCAGCGCACTAGCCAAAACGGCGGCATGGGTGCGGCTTTAGGTGGTGGAGCCGCCGAGTCCGCATTTGGTTCGGAGACTAATAATGTGCTCACTAAAGCAACGATCTACGGAACGATACTCTTTTTCGTAATCGCCTTGGTATTGTATTTGATCTATCAAGCGCGTGCTGCGGATTTGGCAGAAACTTCTGTAGATACTTCTTCGCTTATTATAAGCGGTGATTCAGAGTCTGTCGGTGCAGAAGCCGTAACTGATTTAGCAGTAGAAGGAACAAAAGCTTCTGTCGAAGCGTCTGAAGGAGTGACTACCGAATCAGCTGAGTCTGATGCCGTAGATACTGTTTCAGATTAATGAATTCAATCGTTTCCAAACTACCCACTGCTCGCTTTGCTTTCCTAGCTCTAGGGCTATTGGGATGCGTCTTGGTTCTACCTGTATCGGCTCAAGTCAATCGCGAATCGGGCGATCGGAATGCGCGATTAACTGAATTACTTGAACCCGAAGAAGCTGCTGCGCGGCTCATGCAAATGCGAGCGTTGAGAATGGAAGGAGATTTCCGTTTTGAATTTGTATTAGAGCACTTACCGCGAAGGGATAAAAAGACAATTCATGCAGGAACGATGTGGGGGAGTTCGAATGCGCAGGGCTCGATCAACCGCATACGCATGTCGCCAACTCTGGATAACGGTGCGCTTTATTCTGAATTCATTGTGCAGAGTGGATTGAATGCGTCGGTTTGGAAACGACCTTCGCTTGAGGGCTCCTTTAAAGAATTAACGGGAGCGGCACTCTTTGATCCTATTATAGAAGGCGTCCTATATACACCTTTCGACTTACAGATGCCATTTCTGTACTGGAATGATTTTAAATATTTAGCACCGACTCGCGCACTAAGCCGTTTAGCACAAGAATATGAAATGTATCCACCGAGTGGATCTATTTACGAGAAGCGCGGAATCACTGCGGTGCGAATTGCGATCGATGACGTTTACGACGCGCTGCTTGAGGTTGAAGTCATAGGCGCTGAAGGTAGTGTATTAACGGAATTCAAAGTCGAAAGCCTGAAGAAGGTAGATGGCACCTACATAGTAAACAATATTGTGCTTAGCGATAAGTTAACCAGAGATCGGACACGCTTCTCAGTCGAAGAAGCTGAACTAGGACTGAGTTTAGATCAGGAGACTTACTTTGATCCAAGCCAAACCGTTACTGATAATTAAATGTAAACGGTCTAGCTTGTTTTGTTAAATAAATCAGTCTGCTAAGAGTTTAGTTAGTAAGTTGTAAGCCTAATATCAGGTGCATGATTTGGTATTGACCTAACTGTTACAAATTGAAATATTGTGGATAACTTAAACAGTTATTTTAAATACTTATGAGTAGTCAAAACCCAAGCCCCTTAACATTCGACCTCAAACAAGACCTCCTTGATAAACTTAAGGATCTTCAACGCCAAACCGGAGCGCGTTCGACAAGCGTTCTCATACGGCACGCTATAAAAGAGTTCGATCCGTCGACCTTGAAGGCGGACACTGAAGTGCACAAGCAGATATCGGTGCGCTTGGAGAATAGTTTACGCAAACGTCTAACGAAGCTGAGTAAGCAAAAAAAGGTCAGCATTGGCGAAATCCTGCGTGCTGCTTTAGAGTCTTTACCAAACAACCTAAAACAAATTAACCCAGAAACAACTATGCCGAAAAAGACATCCAAGAAGAAAGCGGTCAAAAAGACCGTCAAAGCTCCAGCTGAAAAAGCTGTTAAGAAAAAAGTTGCTGCAAAGAAAGCTGTTAAGAAAGCAGTAAAGAAAGCAGTAAAGAAAGCTCCTGCCAAAAAGAAAACACCTGCTAAGAAGAAGACAGTTAAAAAAGCTGTTAAGAAGGCAGCGAAAAAGAAGGTTGTTAAAAAGGCCGTGAAGAAAGCTGTTAAAAAGAAGGCACCTGCTAAGAAAACGGTAGCTAAGAAAGCAGTGAAAAAGGCTGTTAAGAAGAAAGCACCTGCTAAGAAGGCAGTGAAAAAAGCTGTTAAGAAGAAAGCACCTGCTAAAAAGGCGGCTCCTAAAAAGGCTGTGAAGAAAGCCGCTAAAAAGAAGGCACCTTCTAAAAAAGCTAAGAAGAAGTAGCTTTTAATTGCTTTCTCTGGCTAGGGCTTGCTTTTGCTCGTCCAGAGGTTTTGATTCTGCGCTCTCGCGGAAGGGTAAATACCCTCCACGAGAGCGCTTTTTTATTACAAACATGACTATGTCTAACCAATTACCACTTTCCACTTGGGCCAGTAACATATCACCATCGCCGACGCTTGCCGTCGATGCGAAGGCAAAAGAACTTAAAGCTGCAGGCGAAGACGTCTGCGGGTTTGGAGCGGGTGAGCCCGACTTCGATACCCCTGAATTTATAAAAGAAGCCTGCATTCAGGCAATTAAGGATGGTAAGACGAAATATGCACCCGCTCCTGGGATACCAGCACTTCGGGATGCGATTGCCGAGAAATACCGCAGAGACAATAAAGTCGATGGGGTGACTTCTGCACAAGTCGTGGTCAGCCCGGGAGGGAAGTATTCTTGTTACTTGGCAATACTCGCAGTGACGAGTCCTGGTGATGAAGTGATCATTCCAGCACCTTATTGGGTGAGTTATCCTGAAATGGTAAAGCTTGCCGGGGGCGTTCCTAAAATGGTTTTTGCTGGATTGGAGCAAGGATTTAAAATCACACCCGAGCAGCTTCGCGCTGCGATTACGCCGAAGACACGCATGGTGATTATCAACAGTCCTTCCAATCCGACTGGAGCTATTTATACTCAGGCAGAATTGGAGGCACTCGTCGAAGTTGCGCTCTCAGCTGGCATTTACATCATGTCGGATGAAATTTACGAGTATTTGCTTTATGACGGTGTGCAGCATGCGAGCCCGGCTTCGTTTTCGAAAGAAGCGGCTGAGTCCGTGATTACCGTGTCTGGCTTCAGTAAGACTTTTTCGATGACTGGTTGGCGCTTGGGCACTTTGATGGCACCGCTTGCAGTCGCCAAAGCGGTTTCGAACTTGCAGAGTCAGACAAGTTCTAATGCGACTACTTTTGCGCAATACGGTGCGCTGGCTGCAATGGAGCAGTGGGATCGTTCGATGTCCGCAGTATCTGAGATGTTGACGGTATTTGACCGTCGCCGCCTTCGCTTACTGGAGGGGCTTCAGGCGATTGATGGGATCCAGTGTGCCCGAGCAGAAGGGGCTTTCTACTTATTTCCTAACATAGAAGCACTCGGAGTGAGTTCGGATGAATTTGCTCGACGTATACTGGAGGAGGAAAAAGTTGCGGTCGTCCCCGGAGGCGGTTTTGGTGCGGAAGGTTATATGCGCTTAAGTTATGCGACTTCTGATGATGTTATTGAAAAAGGACTCGAGCGCCTCAAGCGTTTCTGTGCTAAACTATCTTAAAGGACTTCAGTTAAAAAGTATCCACATTTTTTAAATAGAAAAAAACTTATGAGTGAAAAAGCTAAAATCATCTACACCATAACTGACGAGGCGCCCGCATTGGCCACGCACTCGTTTCTGCCGATTGTGGCTGCCTATACAAGTGCAGCCGGGGTCGCCGTAGAGACGCGAGATATATCGCTTTCGGGACGAATCCTCGCACTTTTCCCTGAATACTTAACTGAGGCACAGCGAATTTCTGATGACCTCGCCGAGTTGGGAGAATTGGCGAAGGCACCTGATGCTAATATCATCAAACTGCCAAATATTAGTGCATCAGTGCCACAGTTAAAGGCTGCGGTCAAAGAGCTACAGGCGCAGGGATTTGCGCTTCCGAATTATCCAGAAGACGCCAAGACGGACGCTGAGATTTCGGCGAAAGCACGCTACGATAAAGTTAAGGGTAGTGCGGTGAATCCAGTTTTACGTGAAGGTAATTCGGATCGCCGCTGTGCACCTGCAGTGAAGCAGTATGCTAAGAACAACCCGCACAGAATGGGTGCTTGGAGCTCGGATTCTAAGTCAGTTGTATCCAGCATGGAGCATGGCGATTTCTTCGGTAACGAAAAATCGGTGACGCTTCCAGCGGCAACGACGGTATCGATTGAACATGTTGCTGTTGATGGGGCCAAAACCGTTTTGAAAAGTGGATTGTCACTAGAATCAGGCGAAGTAATCGACGGCACTTTCATGAGTGCACAAGCGCTGCGTGCATTCATTGCCAAAGAAATCGAGGCCTCCAGTGCTCAGGGGATACTCTTTTCGCTGCATATGAAGGCGACGATGATGAAAGTCTCTGATCCGATTATTTTTGGACATGCAGTTACTGTTTTCTTTAAGGATGTTTTTGAGAAGCATGCGGATACGATCAAAGGGCTCGGCGTGGACGTGAAGAATGGTTTTGGAGACCTTCTCTCGAAGATCGATTCACTTCCCGAGGCCACTCAATCTGAAATTAAAGCTGATATCGAAGCGGCCTATGCAAATGGCCCCGATATGGCGATGGTCGATTCAGACAAGGGTATTACCAACTTACACGTTCCGAGTGACGTCATCATTGACGCGTCCATGCCTGCTGCGATTCGCACTTCCGGGCAAATGTGGAACAAAGCGGGTGCCCAGCAAGATACGAATTTTGTAATTCCTGACCGTTGTTATGCGGGTGTGTATAAAGAGACGGTCGAATTCTGTAAGAAGAATGGGGCCTTCGATCCCCGCACAATGGGAACGGTTCCTAATGTCGGCTTAATGGCTCAAAAGGCTGAGGAGTATGGTTCTCATGATAAGACTTTCGAGATCTCAGCAGATGGAGTGGTTCAAGTAAAAGATGCTTTAGGCGCGGTCTTGTTAGAGCACACGGTTGAGGCGGGCGATATCTGGCGTGCTTGCCAAGTTAAAGACGCACCGATCCGTGATTGGGTTAAGCTGGCAGTCTCCCGTGCATGTGCGACTGGATCACCCGCAGTTTTTTGGCTCGATCCTGCACGAGCGCATGACGCTCAGCTCATTGAAAAAGTTAATCTGTATCTAAAAGACCATGACACCGACGGTCTGGAAATTTTGATTAAATCACCGGTCGAAGCGACGAGCTATACCTTGGCACGCGCGAAGGCAGGAGAAGACACTATTTCGGTTACTGGTAATGTGCTGCGTGATTATTTAACAGACCTTTTCCCGATTCTTGAACTCGGCACGAGCGCTAAGATGCTTTCGATTGTGCCACTGATGAATGGTGGAGGTCTTTTCGAAACTGGAGCCGGTGGCTCTGCTCCAAAACACGTGCAGCAATTAGAGAAAGAGAATCACTTGCGCTGGGACTCACTCGGTGAGTTTCTTGCCCTAGGCGTTTCCCTTGAGCACCTAGCGAATGTTTTTGATAATGCAAAAGCTCAAGTGCTCGCGGATACTTTGGATCTCGCGAATGCTAAATTCTTAGAGGAAAACAAGTCTCCATCGCGCAGCGTAAACGAGCTGGATAATCGGGGTAGCCATTACTACTTGGCTCTCTATTGGGCGCAGGCACTGGCTGAACAGTCGAAGGATACAGATTTGCAAACACGCTTTGCTCCGCTTGCAGATGCGCTTTCTCGTCAAGAGTCAGTGATCATTAGTGAATTAAATAGTGCTCAAGGTGTCGCTATGGATATCGGTGGTTACTACCGTCCTAATGTAGAATTAGCGACCAAAGCGATGCGCCCAAGCGCGACTTTTAATAACGTTTTAGCATCCCTTTAAAAATAAAGCGATTTCAGAAATCATTACAAAAGCCCTCAATCAAGTTGAGGGCCTTTTTATGGCTGGTTGAGCCATGAATCGAGATCGCTGTCTTTTTTGAGCCTGCGTGTATTGCTGTATTCGGGTGCGATTTGACTATGATAGGCGGCTTCTGCAAAGCGTCGACCGTGCAGTAGCACGCGTGCTTTGTGTCCGGGCGCACGAACGATCCTTCCAAGTGCCTGATGGATGCGTCGCATAGCGGGTTGAATGTAAATATCACTAAAAGCGACCTCTCTTTGGTTCGAGGGGTGGGCATCCATTTTAGCGGTTTGGATCGCATTTACTTCTGCGAGGGCGGGCCCGACTATCATGAGCAAACGGACTTTACCACCTAGCTTATCCACGCCTTCTGCATAGCTGGAGCCTAAGATAAGGAAAAGAGCGTCCGCTAGTATGAGGCCGGAGTCGATAAAGCCTTCTTGCTCGGCTAGATTAACACCTCGCGGTTGCATGGCAACGCGTAACTCTGGATGTATCGCTTCCAGGTAGGTTCGAATATTTTCTGCATACTGGTAGGATGCAAAAAATACCGCTACGGGTTCTCCAGGGCTTTGTTGGATTAAGCTGGCGACGGTCCTAGCCGTCGTTTCATGATACTGACTTCGGCGCTTCAGGCGTGTATCGACGCGTAAATCGATGGCAATGTCGTAAGCATTTTCACGCCAAGCTGCCATTCCTTTAACATAACTGAAGGCTTCCTTTGGTATGCCAACCGACTGAGAGAAAGTTTCGATCGGACTGAGGGTGGCCGACATCAAAACACTGGCGGAAAACGTCTTTAACTTTGAAGCGATCCAATCACTGGCATCTAAACAAGTTGCTTGAAGCACGCCTGAATTGGGCGACCAAAAAAGCCACTCATGAGATTGTCCTGCCAAACATTCGGCGAGTAGGGGTAGGCTCCAAATACAGTCGAGCGCGAACGGCGGAAGGGCTCCATAATCGAACGATGCGCTCTGGAGCTGTTCGGCGAAGTCTTCGCAGAGGTCGAGTGCTTCGTAGGCTTCATTTGTGCTTAAAACATTGCCCGGTTTTAGGCTTGAGATAAAGCGGCTGAGTTCATTGCCAATGCTGATAAGTTTACGCGGGGCACCTGCGGCTCTGAGTTCTTCGAGCGCGAAGATGAAATCTGTCGCTTTCAACTCAGCACTGAGTGCCGCCGCTGCGCGATCAGGGAGGTTGTGTGCTTCATCAACAATGAGCAGGGTCTTTTGAGGGTCGAAGCCGTAAACATCCTGAAAGACGGTTTCGCTTTGCGGTGCGAAAACGTAGTTTAGGTCGCCAATCCAAACTTCAGAAAAGGCGAGGCAGCTTTTAGTCAGTGTGTAAGGGCATACGCCGGTCTGAGCACCTATCTGTTGGGCCCGTTCAAGCGTGAGGGTTCCATTTGTAAAGAGATCACATGCATGTAAGTCCGCCTTTCTCCAATTCTCCAAGAGTCCGTCTTCACACTGTCGATCACCTGTGCAGGTGTGGGCTGCACTTTCGATTGCATGTTCATTACGGTTACGCATCTGCATGAAGTTGAGCGCGTTGACTGCGATGGCTTGGAGTTGCCGTATAGTTTCGAGTTGGCCAGTGGATTTTGAAGTTAAATAGATGCAACGTTCATAAAGGCCTGCTTGCATTTGCTTGAGTGCATGTTCGAGGACGATACCGGTTTTACCAAACCCAGTCGGCGCTTCGAGGAGCACGGTCTGCGATTGGAGGCCAGCGGACTGGAGTTGCTCGAATACTTCGGCTTGACCTTCTCTCAGTTCCTCAAAGGCAGGCTGTATCGTTATCTCGTTTAAGCGGACACGGTTTGATCGTCGTTGGTCTAGGAATTGAGTGAGCGCATCGAGTTGTTGCTCAAATAGTCGCTGGCAGCTTTCGTCATCGATTGGAATGGTTTGAACGACTCCCGAATCGATATTGATGCAATGGAGTTCTGCGCGGTGACTCGTCTCAGAGAATTCCGGTAAGACGTGGGCTAGACATTTATAGATAGCTGTTTGAGCGAAATAAGTAGGGTAGAGCTCGATTAGAGTTTCTTCGGCGCAAGGTAGTTGTTGTTGGATGGATTTGACCTCGCGAAGAACGATTCCATCCGCTTCGGGGATAACTTGGTCGATCCGACCTTGTATAATAAAGCTCCAATCGTGATGCTGCCAATGAGCCTTGAAACTCTGCTCAAACTTTGCATCGGGAGTGATCAGAAGGGTGTGCGCTTCTGCCGTTTTATGCCACTTTTGTCCGATCTTGGCGCGCCAGGGTGCGTAGCCCGAACTGTCCGAGCGCGCGCCTTGTCTAAAATTAGCGACTTCGCCTACATTCATCGAGACAGTGCGCTTTAGGAGATCGATCTGCATGGATAGAATTCTGCCCTAAACCCTGAATGCTTATTGTATGGGCTCAATAGTTTGCTTTTGGCGGAGCACGGGTGACTCATACACAGGTAGTTCGAAGCTTTCCGGATCGACTTCTACATTACTTCGAATCGAACTGAAGTTGATTGTGCCGAAGGCATCATTCTCGACGATTAAATCGATAGCTTTGGGTCGGAGCACACCATCAGTATATTCGAAACGAGTAGACCTGTAGTCTAAGTATTCTTCGCTGCCTGCGACTTTGCCTAGTCCACCCCAGCGAATGGGTAGAAAAGTTTCTTTATCGAAATAAAACCAAGAGCGCACATTCTGTGGATTGTATGCGATGACCAAGTAGGTCGAGCGGGAAAAGACTTTTGCGCTGCCTTGAATAGCATACACAAAATCGGTTTTCTTTGCTGCAAGTGCAGGGTTGAGGAACCAAAATTGGTTTATGAAATGAACGGCCTCTGCGCCTTTTATTACTTTCGCAGGAATAGATTTTGGAGCGGTTTGCTGGCTCCAAACAATACTTCCATTCGAGGCCATCGTTTCGACATGATCCCTGCCTTGCTTGCGCCAGCGATAAGTAATGTGGCGTAGGCCCTCGCTTGTTTCAATGAGTTCAAAACTGCGGGTTAAATTGGCTTCAGTAATCGTTCCTTTGGCGAGGATCGATTTGATATTCAAATGGTTTTTATATCCGCCAGAGGCTGTTATGTAATTCTGAATGATTTTAAGGGCGGCAGGACTGGAACTGTCTGGTCGAGTATTTACAGTATTTCCCTCTTCTGTAGCTATTTCTGTAGTTGTTTGCGCGACTAGCGATCCAGTCAGCACAAGGGATAAAAGGCACATTGTATAATATACTGTCTTAGGACGGAGACGCATCGCGTTTAAAATAGAGATCTATTTGAAAAGCTCAATTTGTATTCTCGTTCGTTTGTTTCTTAACTCGCTTTTAACGTAAGTCTAGGATGACCGCGAACCCTTGAAAAAAGTAAAATCGAAATCGAAATAAGCACCATTCCTACAAGAGCGACCCATACGACACTGGGCGTTGCGCTTCGACTTAATATCCAGTAACCGATAAAAGGTGCTAATGTTCCCCGCAGTCCGGTCATCGCCATATGAACACTCATATATGAGGAGGCTTGGTCATTTGGGGCGATTTTAGTGACCCAGAGGCTCCAAACAATTTTTCCGCCACCGATGGATACTCCGAAAAAGACCATAGCGAGTGTTAGCAGGTAGATATTTGTCGTAAAAAAGAAGAGCCCGATACTTAATAGAAAGCATAGATTCAAAAGATTGCGTATGGAGATCAAGTTTAGGTGGTCAAACAAACGTCCCCAGAGGTAAGTGCTACTGATACGCGCGATCGCGGGGACCACCAGCATGAGAAATGCAATTGTTGTATTATCGGCGTTAATTCCGAAATCTGGGTTGGCGAGATACTCGATCCGTATGGGCATAGTAATTAAGTTTCCGAACCCGAGCAGCATCCAGGAGCCTAGTAAATAACCGAAAAAACGGTCTTTCCAGATAAGGCTTAAATTCTGCCAGGGATTCCCCACATTTTTGGTCGAAAGGGGTTTACTGGGGATTTTGATAACGAACCAAGCTGCGATCAGTGCTGATAATACCATGATTAGGTATAGCCATTTGTAATTGTCTATCGATATATCGAGTAGTTCGCCGCCAACCCAAGAGAAGCCGATGGAGGCGACTGCAATCAATATGAAGGGAGTTGTCATCCGACGTCCACGTTCGCTCGCTAGATAATTTTCTGAATAGATTTGGAGCATGAGCGTGCCTTGTTGCACACACGCCATCTGGCTAGTTACCGTGAGCAGCGTAAAAAGGAATAGGCTTTGAGCAATGGTCGCTCCGCTCAGTAACACGGCGGCTGAGAAAAAAGCGAAGCCGCATGCTATGCTGGGCCGTATTTTATAATGGGCCGCTATGTAGAGCGTGAGTGGTGTGAGCAGGAAGCCGAGTGGACCCGCTGCTGCGATGAAGGCTTTGGTGTTTTCCGGTGCTTGGAAGAATCGGATCGCGATAACGAGCGCAAACACATTCCAACCTGCTTCAAGTATTCCGTAGAAGGGCGAACGAATCTTATCCAAGAGATACGTCCTGCGAGTATTCTCAGACTGCTCCTTTGTTAGAGTCGTATTTGCACCCGCTGAAGCTATGTCTTGCACCGCGTTCAACGGCTCCAATCAAGCATTCGTTTGAGAGGGTGGTAGGCTTTTTCTCGTATGTCAGCGGATAGCTCGATTTGAGGAGACATGTTTTTTAGGCAATCGCGGAGTTTTTCGAGTGTATTCATTTTCATGAATCGACATTCGTTGCAGGCGCAGGTGTCCGTCGGGCCGGCAATAAATGTTTTATTGGGAATGTCTCGTTGGAGACGATGGATCATTCCAGTCTCGGTAACGACGATGAATTCTTCCGCATTGCTGTCTCGACAAAAACCGATCATTTTTTCGGTGCTGCATACCTCGTCTGCACAGTCACGAACCGTTTCAACACACTCCGGATGTGCCACGACCAGCGCATTGGGAAATTTCAGTTTCAGGCGCTCGATTGCTTGTTGAGTGAAGAGGACGTGTGCGTAACAAGAACCCGGCCAGAGCTGCATAGCGCGGCCAGTTTGCTTAGAAACCCACTGCCCGAGGTTTTGATCCGGGACAAACAGGATATCTGTGTCGGCTGGAATCTTTTCGACGATTGTTTTGGCATTACCACTGGTGCAAATAACGTCGCAGAGCGCTTTCACTGCGGCTGAGCAGTTGATATAAGCAACTACGTAGACATTTGGGTTCGCTTCTTTGTAAGCGGCCAGCTTCTCTGCCGGACAGGAGTCGGAGAGGGAGCAACCTGCTTCAAGCTCCGGCAGGAGGACGGGTTTCGAAGGATTCACGATCTTCGCGGTTTCCGCCATAAAATGAACACCACAAAATACGATGCAGTCTGCATCAGCTTCCGCAGCCTTGTAGGCGAGGCCGAGTGAGTCGCCTACATAGTCAGCTACGCGCTGGATAGCTTCTATTTGGTAGTTGTGTGCCAGAATTATTGCGTTGCGCTGCTTTTTCAGTGCGAGCACTTCCTGCTGGAGGTCCGATAGGGGCGCCTCTTTGCCATGGGTAGGATTGAAAACGAGTGGTTCGTAATTGAGCGTAGCGATAGCCATAATTATACCTTAGGAAAAAGCAGAGTAAGATCAAGCGCGTGCAGAAGGCTTGTCTTAATTTGTTGTTATCAAGAAATTACTGGTCAAGTCTCTGTAATTTGAACTTGAACTTATAATCAAGCTACTTCTTTGTGAACATATTCTAAATGATGGCGCGGTCGCCAAGTGGTAAGGCCGAGGACTGCAAATCCTCTATCGTCGGTTCGATTCCGACCCGCGCCTCCATTAATTAAAAAGCCCATATTACTTACACGTGGGCTTTTTTGTTTTTTAATTTGTGGTTTCTTTGGCTGTACGAGCACTCTGAATTTGGTCCAAGCCTCTGATCACGCGATAGTCACCATTAAATTGATTCACATAATCATCGAGGTTAGATTCAGCTTTAGAACCGAGTTCTTCATCTCCAGCTAAAAAGAGGATTACATTTATACTGGGTGCTTCGAAGCCTTTATCTACATAGAGAGCTTCAACAATGTCTTCGAAGTAGCCTTCTATCTCTCGTTTTTCTACTATATAAACAGGGACGAATCCCGGATGTTCAGTTTCCCACTCTAAGTCTAACTCCTTTGCATTGGAGTACATACCAAATCGTTGCTCAAGAATACGCGGCGGCAGGCCTTTTTTCTTTCTACCTTCATTTATCTCAGCCATTTTTTGATCAATTCGCTTTTGCATCAAAGGCTTTTCGGCTTCATGCATCTTGAGCTGTTCTATATACTTAGGATCACTTTGAGTTTTGACCCAATCCGCTTGCTCGCCCTCGTTTAGCGGTCTTCTAATCGCGTCAAAGCCGTTGTGGCTACCAGATATAAAGAATATTGCGTCGACGGATTGTTCCAGTGCACGTTGAGTTAGGAATGCGATTTCATTATCATTACGACCTGAATAGTTTAAAGCGTCGTAGATCTGGTTGTCTTTTTCTGGCAAGAGTTTAGTCAAATTTGGTTTCGAGGCAGCCCTATTTCCTTCCAAGCCAACTTGAGATGCACTGGAGTTTATGTTTTTAAACCAATTTATGAGTTCATTATGCACTTCAGTTCCGGCTGGAACAATTTGTGGCTTAAAAGTTAAAACCGAGCGACGGTCTTGTAACATCACATTGAACAAAGTTCCTGAAGATAGGTTACCCACCATGTCGGTGATTTCGTCTTTAATAACCTTGTAACTATTGAGCCCGCCTTTTTTGTCGGTAACCATCTGACGGTTCGTATCTATGACAAATAAAATCTTCTCTGCTCGCGATTTTAAACCAAATACATTCACGGAGGACATCCCGATATTCAGGGATCTATTGGATCCTGACATAATCGAACCTCCACTGAAGTTGCCTAAGCCGGAACTAACCGTGAAAGAGCCTTCCATGCCAGGTATATTAACGTCAACGGAAGCGACTGAAATATTGCCAACCTGTTTCATGTTCAGCCGTTGCAGCGACTGATTCAGAGGGGTGGTTTGTGGTTGGATTTCTACCTTTTGCTCTACGGGTGGTGCTTCCTCTTTAATTGCGGGCGGCTCTTCGAATTGTGTGTCATCGGGAATGACATACTTAACCAGCGTATAGCTGCCTAAAACTAGCAAAGCAGCGAGATGCAGGCCACCGCTGATAAGCAGCACCTTTGCCAGCATGGGATTTATCTTTTTACGATCTTTAGATGTAGTTATCATTCCGTTTAACCTGCATATGCTGCAAAGGATACCTTTTTAATATTAGCCTTAGAGCAAGCGTTTAGCACATCAATTGAGCGCTGATGGGGTGAGTCTGGGTCTGCCTGAATCTTAACTACAGTATCAATACCTGCGCGCTCGGAAGACATGTGTAGACGAGTCAGTGTATATGTGAGCCGAGACATGTCTCGGCTATCTGTTGCGTCCATAGGCGCCCCGTTTAGTAAGATGAGACCATTCGGGAAAATTTCGACGATGTGTTCGCTCGGGAGTTCAAGGTTTTCAGCCGGGGGTGCTGAACTGGGTAGTTTTATACCAATATCAGCTTCTTGCTGTAATGGTAGAAACATGAAGTAAATAAGGAGTAGAAATACCACGTCGATCATCGGTGTGATATCGACCTTATCTTCTGATTCTAAGACTTTATTGATCTTCATGGCTAGTCCTTGCTGGATGCAAATATGAGGTCGAAGATACCCGCTTGTGCGCAAGCAGTCATTACGCGGTTAACATGACGGTGACTCGTTTGAGAATCAGCCCGTAGAAATACTTTGAGTGTGGGTATCTCCAATTTAAGATTGATTAAGTAGTCAGTGAGGGCCTCGTAGCTGATCGGTGTGGCACCTAAGAAGGCGTCTCCATCATTGTTGATGGAGATGTATTGCCGTTCGCCCGGATCCTCTGGAATCGTTGCATTTTCAGCTTCGGGGAGAGTCAGTTCAATTTGCTCAGCACTAATAAAACTTATCAATGTCATGAAAAACGCGATGAGTAGGAAGACCACGTCAATCATTGGAGTCAGTTCAAACTCCGGATCAACGTCTTCTGGGGTCCATGTTTTCATCGATTTAGTATAGTTTAATTAGTTTCAACACAGCGCTGTGTGTTATTTCTGTTTAATTGCTTTATTCAGAGTGAACTGAATGTCGCCAACCATGCGCCCGATGCGTGATGTGATCTTTCCATAGCGATTCTTGAAGAAGAAAAAGAAGAACATCGCAGGGATACCGATTATCATACCGGTTGCTGTAGTAATCAAAGCTTCGGAAATGTTTCCTGCGAGTGCTTGAGCACTGCCCGCACCTTCGGCCTCAATCACGTTGAACGCTTTAACCATACCAGAAACAGTTCCTAGTAGGCCAACCATAGGGGAGAGTGAGCCGATGACAGACAAATAATTGATAAGGATGAATGGACCTGAAAGTTCTTCTGCAGAGGCTTCTTCGACGGCTTCTTTGACTTGCTCAGGATTGTAGTCGTTAACATCGACCCGAGCTAGGCCAGCGGCTACAATATTCGTGGCGGGTGCAGGGTTCTCGTCGCAAATGGATCTAGCTTTCTCGATATCTAGATTGCCGAGGGCACTGTCAACTTGTTCAAGTGCTTCCTTGGCTAGAATCGGCCCAGGCTTAATTGCCATGAAGTTGTATATGATCAGACCAAAGCCAGAAATTGAAAGTAGGCCTAGTGGATACATTGCCCATCCGCCAGCGTTAAACATATCTAATACGGACTTGCTTCCTTCGTCAACCTCTGGACTGACTTCAGTGTTTTCCGCCTCGGCGACTGCTTCGTCTTGCGCGAGTGCTGGGCTGCTAATTAGCCACTGCGCGCAGACTGCTAGTAGGATGAGGGCAAATAGAGAGGATAGTTTTCGGTTCTTTGGTGTTTTCATGGTGTATTGTGGAAAGAAGAGTTGTGCATTTTACTGTTCGTTGCTTGAAATTTCATTTGGAGATATAGATTCGATCATTGCTTCTGCGCGACTCGCCCAAGGAGATTGAGGGTAGAGTGTAACGACTTCTGTCCAAACATTACGCGCGGCTACAGGATCACTGGATTTGAGATAGCAGTCACCTATTAAAAAGAGCATTTCAGGCACCCAGGAGTAAGAAGCTTGCGCCCGTACGAAGCCTCTGGTAAGCAGATCAAGCGCTTCACTGTAATTGTTTTCTCTGTAGTAGCTTGAGCCTTGAAGCAGTTTGTAGAGTGAAAATAGGCGGTCCTTGGGTGCAGGTTCTGAAATGCGTTCAAAGAGCTCAGCAGACTCATTCACTTGACCATTGAGGGCGAGGCTATACGCAAGCCACATCCTAATTGACTCTTTCAAACCGTCCGGGACTGTATTTTCGATGCTTCGGTAAATAGGTATAACAGCCTCATACATACCCGCTGCCCGTAACCCATCACTGGCATCAATAAGAGGTTTAATATTCGAGCTGTATTTACCTTCGACGGGTATCATTTTGGCTAAATTCGCTGCCTCTACATATTCACCGCGTTGTATGCGAGCATTCATCAGCGTAAGCGCGAACATACTGTAGCGCGGGGTCGTTTGATCGAGTTTGATTTTACCCAATAAAAATTCCAATTCTTCATATTCTTCTGCGAGATAGAGCGTCTCTAGTAAACTATAAACCGGTGTATGTATCTGAACAAACGAAGCTGGAACGGGATGAAATTTGATCAACGGATATACTGCAGGTCTTAATAATTCAAGCGCGCCTGTATAATTTTCGCTATCTAGTAGAGAGGGCACTTTTGATAGCGACTTCAATTCTAAGCGCAAATTCCGAACTAGATTTTCGTTGACCGGTAAAGAGATCACTCCGACTCCACCAGGAAGTTCTGCGACTAGCATCGAATCCTCGAACCTTTGGAATTCTAAGACTTGGACGTTACCGTTCGACACCTGTTGAATGCTCACAGGAAGCTCTCCGAATTCGTCCCAGTAGGCATTCGCTTGTGCGATTTGAACTACACATAGCATACTAATGCATACAGAGAGGCTTTTCATTTGCAGAAATCTTTTCAGGATGCTTGGCTGATTGGATGCTTGAAATAGTCTCATGATTGTAGCTCCCTTAATTTAGCTTTGATTGAAGTCATTAAGTCAGCCGATGCACTTTCATTTAGCAGTTCGATCGCTTCGTTTAATGTGCTAATAGCATCTGCCGTAGATCCCATTTTTACGAGTGCCTCAGCATCTGCAAGATATGCCCGCGCGGCCCATTCGGAAATCTGAGAGTAACCTAAAAACGTGCGTTCGAAAAATCCGTGTGCTTCTGGATAAGCCGAATCGACCATGTAGGAAGTACCTGTTTGGTAGAGTGCTCGAGCATGTAATGCTCCACGCCACGCAGGCACTTTTAAAATATACTGATATTTTTCACGCGCTTCCTTGGTTTTTCCAATACTTGTCAGGAGTTCGCCTTGTTTAAGTATCACTGCGGGAGTTTTTGGAGAGCCTGGAAATTGGGTTAGAATGTTTTCTAAATAGTTAAGTGCTAAGCTAATATCCCCGCGGCCCTCACTGACATCGCTCAAACGTAAGAGTGCGACGATTGCTGAATCATCGAATGCGTATTCGGAAAGTACCTTGTTCCACGCAGTAACAGCAAACTCTAAGCGTTTATCTCTTTCATAGTCAGCGATATACAGGAGTAATCGAGGTGTCGCTAACTCTAGGTCATCCGAATCAAAGGGTTCACTTGGTTTTAACTCTATATTTAAGCGATAGAGACCCATGAGCGCACGAAGTGTAGTGATTTTCTGATTGGAGGCGATCCCTTGATCCAGGAGCTTACGAAAATAGGTTTCTGGTGTTACAGAAGGGTAGCTGTTCAATTCATCTTTGAATGGCTGGAGCAAATCATTTATTGGGGTCAAATCTAAGATCAGGTCGGGACCAAATCCGGGTGAATTTCTCAGGTCGTTGTATAGCGACTGATTGATGTCCTCGTTTTCATAAAAGTGTTCAAAAAGAAAACCCCGGTCGGAGACAATTTTTGTTCTGAAATCGAGATCGCTCTCGAGACGATCAATAAAGCTTACTGTGCGTTCTAGTATTTTGAGGTTACTTACGTATTTCCCAGCGTAGCTTTCGATAAGAGTATCCACCCCAGTATTTTTTTCATCTGCAATGAACTTATTTATATATTCTACATAGAGTGTGAGCGCACCCGTAGGATTGTTTAGATATTCGTAACCACGGCCGAGTTCAAAGACCGCATCTGTTAATCGTCCCTCTGAACCATATTTTTCTATGTAGTCCTGATAGACCTTTATCATGTTTTTATATTGCTCAGAACTTTCGTATATGCCTCCCAATCGGAAAGCGATCGCATCGTGGATATCTTGTTTGAATGTAATCGCATCCGCCTTCTCAAACAATTCTATCGCGAGTGGTGCATTGCCTTCATTGGTTTCAACCTCACCTAAAAAATAGTAGGCGAGGTCAACGCTAGCGCTGTTAGGATACTGGTCCAAAAACATGTTTAATGCCTGGCGACTCTCTTCGGGGTTTTGTGCGTAGAAAAGCGCAGTGCCTTTTCTGAGTAGACTGTCCTCTGCGTAAGAGCTGTTTGGGAAATCTTGTAGAACCTTATCGAAACTAGCAGCCGCTTCATTAAACGAAGATAACATCATATTAGCTTGCCCGGGCCAGTAGTTGGCTCCGTCCGCATAGAGAGAGGTATCGTGTGCACTTATCCATTCAGCAGATTGGTCGATGACGCGCTTAAATTCTCCCTGCTCGAGTAAGTGGCTGGCCCACTGTGCATAAAAGTTTCCTGAAACCGGATCGATCGGGCGCTCAGCTAAAAAAGTTTCGGCTATTTCTAAAAACTCAGAGAAATTGCCATCCTGGCGATACTTGTTAGCCAGCGCGATACTCACATCCGAGTAATAAGTTCCATCTGGGAAGTTGCTGCGATAGTCTTTTCCTAGACTGACGATGGCATCGCTTTTGTTGATCTTCAGTGCATTCGAAAATGCAGCATAGTAGTAATATTGGATTTGCGGATCTGATGGATTCGATTTAGCTAAGTCTGAGAACATCCAGAAAGCTTCGTAAATACGTTCACTTTTAGTATAATTGCGTGCGCGCCTAACTAACAGGTCGGACTCTAGAGAAGGCAACTGACGAATACTTTCTAAATTACTTTCCAAGCTGCTGATTTCTCTCTCCAGTTGAGCTAAGACGTCGGCATTAGCATTGAAGGCTTTACGCTGGTCTAGAGTAGATTTCTTTGTCGCGATTTGATCTTCGTAATATTCAACTATCATGCCGGTTGTTTTGATCAAATTCAACACGAGCGTGGCATCATTTAGTCGATCGCTATCTACGAAGATGTCACTGGCTTTTAGCAGGGCAACATTCAGTCTTGGTCGATAGCGTATACTCGTTTCCTGAACCAAATAGGGCAGCGTTTTCATGGCTTGGTCTAATTCGCCGGCATCTGTGTAGGCTTCAAAGCTTGCTGCGGCTGCAAGCGCTGAATCTTCACTGTCACGTGAGACACCAAGCAACCTCAGGAAAAAGGGTCGGCCCGCTTCTAGTTGTCCTGTTCCGTAGTAAGTTTCAGTAATGTCTTTTAGCAGTTTCGATTCTTCTGCGATGCTCAGTCGAAATCTCCCGTCATTTAGGATCGTTTGCATCAGTTTTAGAGCTGAATCGTTTTGACCTAAAATTCTAAATACATCGATTTTCTTAATCAGTGCTTCTTTGAGCCGCCTGGAATTCGGGTTATACTTTTCTAACTTATCAAACCAAGTAATTGTATTTTTAAGCAGGCTGGTATTACCTGTTGTCAGATATTCTTGGATATAGCTGGTAGCGACCAAAAAGATAGGCAAATCCAGCTCAATCTCGGCTTTTTCAGTTTTCTCGACTCGTTGAATAAGTTCCTTCAAGAGAGGTCTTGCTTCAACCAATTGATTTCCCTCTACAAATTTGTTTGCGCGCGCTTGTAGCTCAGAAAAGCCAAGTTGATTCGTATCTTGTGCTAATAAGCCAACAGACGTGATGCTAGTGGCTAGAGCAAATGCAATGATACGAATGAAATGAATGGGATGTATAGGGGGTAAATTCACTTGGTAAGGGAATGTTAAGATATAATCTCTCAATCTCTCCCTTGTGGACTTTTCTGTAAAGTGAAAACCGCACTTATTAGCCTCTGATTGCCTTGCGAGGCATTAAAATTCATTTATCTGGATACGAGCGCGGAAAGTTTGTCCGCCGTTTGTTCCCATTCGTAGTTTTTTTCTTCTAGGTATTTAGTCACTCGCGCAAGTTTTTGCGGCACTTCTCTAGCGACTTGGCTATCGGACATTTTATTCGTGTCTTCCAAAGTTGTAGTCAGCGCTTTTTGTTCGTCCTCAAGTTTTAGGATCTCGGCTTCTAGCCTGGCTACTTTGTTTTCGAGTCCCTTCCGATCCTGTGCAGCTTCCTGTCTGGCTTCAGCGGCTTGGCGACGTCGATCTTTAGCGCTCAATTTCGGCTTCTTTGCTTCGTCTCGCTTGATGTCTTCTGGACGTGCGTTTTTGAGCCCGGCGATTAAGCCGCTCTGCTCCGAAGCAGCGCCTGATTTCCGTAGATAATAGTTGTAGTTCCCTGCGAATACAGCGACTTCTCCAGCCTGCACTTGCACAGTAATTTCGGAAAGTGCGCGAATAAAATGTACATCGTGACTAACGAATACAAGTGTCCCGGTGTAATCACGAAGCGCACCGATTAGGGCATCGATACTAGGCATGTCGAGGTGAGTCGTCGGCTCGTCAAGCAGAAGTAAGTTCGGGGGGGCGAGGAGAAGCTTGACTAGGGCTAAGCGACTCTTTTCGCCTCCGCTGAGGACTTTTACTTTTTTAAAGACATCGTCACCACGAAAGAGGAACGCGCCGAGAATACCACGGATCTTCTGTTCGTTCATTCCGTTTTCGACCCGTTCCATCGCTTCGTCGAGGACAGAGCGCTCGACGTCGAGCACTTCTACACGTTGCTGCGAGAAGTAGCCCACGCTAACATTGTGGCCGAGTTCGCGCGTGCCACTTTGAATGGGGATTTGTTCGGCGAGGATTTTTAAAAGCGTGGATTTACCGGCTCCGTTCGGGCCAACGAGGACGATGCGCTGTTGTTTTTCGATGGTCAGATTGAGATCTTTGTAAACGACGTGGTCGCCATAGGCTTGCGCAACGTGTTCCATCGTAGCGACTCGTTGACCGCTGCGGCCTGGTTGCGGGAAGGAAAAGGAGATGGTGTCTGCTGCGCTTTCGGGAGCTGCGAGACGCTCCATTTTCTCCAGTTGCTTGAGACGTGCCTGTGCCTGCGAAGCTTTACTAGCCTTTGCCCTGAAGCGGCGCACGAAGTCTTCGAGGTGAGCGATCTCGCGCTGTTGGTTTTGGTAGGCGGCCAGGTATTGGGTCTCTCGTTCGGCTTTTTGCTTTAAATAGTTTTCGTAGTCACCTTGGTAGCGGTGTAGTTTGCCGTGAGCGATTTCGACGATGCCATCGCAAATTGCATTAAGAAATTCGCGGTCGTGCGAAATGGTGAGAATCGCGCCGGAATAGGTCTTAAGCTGGTTTTGAAACCAACTGAGAGTTTCGAGGTCGAGGTGATTGGTTGGCTCATCGAGCATGAGCAGGTCGGGCTCCATCACTAGGAGGCGGGCCAGGTGGGCTCGCATAATCCAGCCACCACTTAATGTGCGGGCTGGGACGTCGAAATCGTCGGAGCGAAAGGCGAGCCCGGCGAGAATACGCTTCGCTTTGGCTTGGAGCGTGTAACCATCAAGGTCGATGAATAGTTCCATCGCGTCGATGTGCTCCGGTGCATCGGGATTCGGGTACTCACGAAGTGCTTTGAATATTTCAGTAAATTCGGGGCTGATCGATGTCGCCAGCTCCGCTACGGTTTCTTCTCCGGTGGGTGCGCTCTCCTGTGGGAGAAAGCCGATGTGGGTGTCGCGCTCTAGCTCGACCATTCCGCTGTCGGGTTCGTTGTCGCCTAGGATGATAGAGAACAAAGTGGTCTTTCCGGCGCCATTTGGGCCGACGAGTCCGAGCCGGTCGCCAGCGAGCACGCGAAGCGAAATGTCGGTGAAAAGAGTCTTCTGGCCATAGCCTTTACTGATCTGTGAAATGGTAAGCATATTTTGAAGCAGGCAGGTTCAACGATGTGGCCTTGGATGCAAAGCAAATGCGCGTTTATCGGATTATTTTCCACGCTTCTGCTTTGACGCTGTCATTTGGATCGATTGAGTTTTCAGGAATGTCTTCATCTGCGAATGCCCTCCTGAGTTTTTGGTTTAAGCCAAGGGCTTCGATGCGCGCATTAATCGAGGCAGATGCGGGGCATACCGCCGCGTTAACGATTGGAGCTACTTTTGGAGCCGTGCAGAGCGCGCGTCTCTACTTGGTGGCGCAAAATCCGAGCGCACTGACCTTTCTTTATGGCGCACTCTGTGGTGTGTTCGGTTTGTATTTGTTCGGAGCATTTTTTCGAGTGTCGGGGCGTGCCTTTAAAGGTAATCCCAAACCGAAGTCCGTGCGCACTTCGCTTGGACTGGGTTTACTCCCATGGACGCTTTTGTTCGCACTTACATTTTGGCTGATGCGGGCTGGAC
>Ga0307933_1001119_pt1 | contig 22362 bp, 25 predicted proteins | sample OrgLakmetageno88_FD_201811 | JGI IMG/M metagenome (GOLD analysis project Ga0307933, IMG submission 201811) | Saline water microbial communities from Organic Lake, Antarctica - #88 | ecosystem: Environmental > Aquatic > Non-marine Saline and Alkaline > Saline | place: Antarctica: Organic Lake... | reverse complement strand
AGACTATTTTAGGTTTTATTTTTTACTCGACAGGCTGCGTAATCCTCAAAGTAATAAGTTTTGGACAATACAAAATACAGTTTAGGGATTACGCTTCTTATAAAGACAATAAATCTGGAAATGTAACCTTAGTCTGTTTATTGGGGTTATCGTTTTATATTTTATTAATTGGGGTACTTGCGTATTTAAACAATTAAAGCCATTAAGGTTAGTAAACAATCACTAAATATACTAGTGACTTAATCAGTAGTTATAAATATCAGCTTATTCGGGCGCTGTCAGTGCTTCTAAAGTCGCGCGCAAATTATCAGGAATTCTCATAGACCTCTGCGTATTTCGCTCTACAAACACATGAGTAAGACTGCCTTGTGCACTGGCAATATCTTCACCTTCTTTAAAAATAGCAACGCCATACTCCACCGAGGAGTTACCCAAACGGTTCACGCGTAAGCCACCTTTTAGCTTATCGGGAAACGCAACACTAGAAAAATAATCACATTGCGATTGCACCATTAGCCCAATATGTTGACCGCTGTGAATGTCTAAACCGCCATGCTCAATTAAGTGCTGGTTAACGATAGAATCAAAATAACTGTAATACACCACATTATTTACGTGGCCGTAGACGTCGTTGTCCATCCAGCGAGTACTAATATCGAAAAAAGCAAAGTAGTCACTGCATTTAGCTGGACTGGGTTTATTCATGTATTCACCAAATATTACTCAAACATAAATCCGAAGCTTAAAAAGCTTGCTCATATATGGCTAAGGCATCTGCCAAAGTCACGTCTTTAGGGTTATTAACTAGCAAACGAGTTTGCTGCATTGCGTCATTTGCTAACATAGCCAAGCTACTGCGTTCAATATTGAGGGAGCGTAAGCGATTGGGCAAGTGTAAATGTGGAACTAGGGCGCTTAAATGTTCAATAAGTGCCTCTGCCTTTGACTGTGTTGATTGCTGGGGCAGAAGGTTTGGCACTATCAGAGGCGCCAGCTCGGCGTATTGTATTTCGGCCTCTGGTAGATTAAATCGCATCACGTGTGACAGCACTAAAGCATTACTCAAGCCATGGGGAATATGAAAATGCCCCCCTAAGGGATAGGCTAAAGCATGCACTGCTGCGACAGGCGCATTAGCAAAGGCCTGCCCCGCTAGGCATGCACCTAGTAGCATGTTCTGCCGCGCGACTAAGTTTTGGCCGTCAAAAGTTGCTGCTTCAATATTCTGTGAAAGCAGCACTAAAGCTTGTTTTGCCAGCATATCGGAATAAATATTCTTTTTCAGTTTACTCGTATATGCCTCTATAGCGTGCACCATTGCATCAATGCCAGTGGCTGCCGTCACATGAGGGGGTAAGTTTTGTGTAAGTTGCGCATCTAAAATTGCAATATCGGGTATGAGCTGTGGTGAAACAATACCTGCTTTTGTGGCTTCACCCGTGGTGATAATTGCAATGGGAGTAACTTCAGAGCCTGTGCCTGCTGTAGTGGGAATAAGTATCAGGGGTAAACGAGTGCCGCTTACCTGATTCACACCATACATCTGCTTCAAGGTCTGACTATTTTGGCTACAAACGGCGATGACCTTTGCTACATCCATCGGACTGCCGCCGCCTAAAGCAATAACGCCATCGGCTTTGTGCGTCTGGCATTTCTCAATACCCATGAAAATAGTGGCTTCACTAGGGTCACTTTCAACATTCGCAAAGACACATTGGCTAATGGTCTGTGAACTTTGTGCTAGCGCTTCTTCGAGTTTGCTTAATAAGCCATGTTCAATAATACCTGCATCACATACAATTAATGGACGTTGGATGCCGAGAGAATGACAACAGTCCGCAAGCTTAGAAATTGCGCCAAGCTCACACAAAATACGTTTTGGTGTATTAAACTCAAAGCCTTGAATTTGCGCTGCAGTTTGCATAATGTTCCTTGTATAGGAGATGTAATTGAATAATGAGTAACGCTATCACAAAGATCTTACTGGATGCATTGCTCGTTTAAAATGTGTGTATAAATAGACGCTAGCTTTTATCTTACACCTTATTCACATAACTCAAAAACACAACTAAGGGGCATTTAAAATGAAAGACGACGAACTCCAAGCCTTAAAAATTGCTTTTACCTACATGCCACAAGCGATAGAAGTAAATAAATACGAATACGGTGACAACTATAAACACGTGCTAGAACACATTGAATTTGTGCGCGGTGTATTACTCGAGCATGATATTGACCCGGATGAAGTGGGCGGTGATATTAACCCAGATAACACTCCCAACTCCTGCTATTAGAGGGAAGCGTTAACAAAGCCTTTTGATTTTATTTACAAAAGGGCTGGACTTTTTCTATATAGGGGCGTAGTGTTCGCCTTAGCTAGAGAGAAGTCTATTCTTTAACCTACATTACATTGTTTTATTCATATTACATCGTCCTGCAGTAACTAAGTATCAGTCTCTAATTTCAGCTACACCCGTTTACACACATTTTGTGCGTAGGCACTTTTAAAAAATTTTTATTATACAGGATATTATTATGTCTAAAACTACCGGTACTGTTAAATGGTTTAACGAATCTAAAGGCTTCGGCTTTATCGCTCAAGAATCTGGTCCTGACGTGTTTGCACACTTCAGCGCAATCTCTGGCGACGGTTTCAAAACCTTAGCTGAAGGCCAAAAAGTTGAGTTCACTGTAACCGACGGTCAAAAAGGTCCTCAAGCAGAAAACATCGTAGCGATCTAATCTGTAAGAATCCTAAAAAACCCTGAAGTCTAAGACTTTGGGGTTTTTTTATGTCTGTATTTTAGTATATTGATAAAAAAGAGATTCGGATTTGCACATTTTTAAATGGTTTAAAGGCTATCATTCTGGTTCAGATTCAATTCTGAACTCAAAGCTTTGCACTGGCTTAATATTGCTATGTTTCTCAGTCACTGCTCTGGCAAACGATAAACCTGCGCTTTTGATTGCCACGGCGAGTAATTTTTATTTTCCTTTGCAGCAGGTGCTTTCTTCATCTCCTGAAGGTCAGTCATATAATGTAAGTCTGGTATCTGGCTCATCTGGGGTATTGTTTGCGCAAATCAAAAGCGGTGCTCCTTTTGATTTATTTCTTTCTGCCGATGTTTTACGTCCTAATACGCTACATTCAGAAGGTCTCGCGGCTGTTCCACAAATATATGCCCAAGGTCGCTTGGTATTGTGGCCGGCCGACATATCAAACACTATTACAAAAAATATGTTAAGCAGTCGTGGCCGCTTTGCTATTGCTAATCCTTCGACTGCTCCATTTGGCGCCGCTGCAAAACAATTTCTTGCCTCAGATCCTATATTTAAACCTCTAGTTGAACGCCTTGTGTTGGGTAATAACATCGCGCAGGCCTTTCAGTTTATTGATTCAGGCAATGCGCAAATGGGATTGGTGGCAGAATCAATGCTTATTCAGGCGCAAATAAAGTTTAAGCATCAAAAATACGCGCAATATATTGTGGTACCACAGAGTGAATATCTTCCCATTGAGCAAATGGGCACAGTATTGGCACGTTCAGAGCATCAAGCAAGAGCCGAAGCGTTTTTAAACTTTTTGCGCAGCGCAAAAGTGCAAAAGCAACTGAGCCGTTTAGGTTACCAAGAGGTGAAGCTATGAGCTTGTTTCAAATTGATTGGCAAGCCTTGATATTGACGCTCAAACTCGCTTTATTTACTGTGATTATTCTTTTTATTATAGGTTTGCCTATAGCTTGGTTTTTGTCACGTTACACAGGGCGCCTACAATCATTTTGTGAAGCATTAATTACTCTACCATTAGTTTTGCCGCCTACCGTACTTGGCTTTTATTTACTGATTGCCTTTTCTCCCGATACTTGGCTTGGGCAGGCATGGTTGGGTGTCACCGGTCAGCAGTTCGTATTCAGTTTTGCTGGGATTTTGGTGGGCTCAGTCATTTATTCATTACCTTTCGTGGTGCAGCCTTTATTACAAGCATTTCGCCAACAAGGGCAGCAACTTATGCAAACGGCGCAAACTCTAGGCATTGGCAAATATTCTGCGATTATTAATTTGTTGTTACCCGCTATAAAACCTAGCATGATCAGCGCCGCCACCTTGGGCTTTGCCCATACCTTAGGTGAGTTTGGCTTGATATTAATGATTGGTGGTAACATCCCTGGAGAGACGCAGGTCGTGTCCATCGCTTTATTCAATCACGTGGAAATGCTCGATTATGCCCAAGCACATAGTTTAGCAGCCTTGTTGTTGGTGTTGAGCATGCTGTCACTCACATTGCTTTATAAATACAATGCATCCGCGCGTCCGCGGCTTGGATGGTAGTGAATATGACAATGTCGATAAACAGCGAACACGCTAAAGCAGTGCAAGTACAAAATATTGCCTTTTCTATAAAATGCGGGAGTGAGCAAGAGCACGTATCAAGCACAACGCAAGTAAAGTCATGCAATTGGCCCTTAGCTGACGAAATAATCGGTGTAAACGGCCCCTCTGGGGCTGGCAAAACTACCTTGCTCAAGCAAATCGCAGGCTTATTAGATGCACAGTCTATTGCACTGCAGATTAATGGAAAGGATTACACTAAAGCGCCAGCACAAGATAACCCTTGTTGCTATGTAGGCGCAGACTCTCCTTTGTTTGTGCATTTAAGCTTGCGCGATAATCTCTTGCTTACTTGCAAGCTCTCTACTTGGCGCTCATTGCACACACTTGGTATTGAGCAGGTGATTGCGTTATGCGAGTTGGAAGAGTTTGTTGAGCGCTCAGCATCCTTATTATCAGAGGGTGAAAAGCAACGTGGCCAAATCGCCCGTGCTCTGCTTAGTGGCAAACCTGTACTCTTACTCGATGAAGCCTTGTCAGCCATGGACTGGCCACTGCGTGCAAGAATGCATAAACGTTTGCTGAAATTGTGCCGAGATGGCGTGATTTCTATTGTGATGGTAAGTCATTCATTGCGAGAACTTGCTAGTTGCACCGATACACTCATGCAGTTAAAGCAAGGCGAGGTGGTCGCACAAAATAAAACTGCTAGTATGATCAGCGATATGCTCAGTGGCGACAATGTAGAGAGTCGATTTTCAGTATTAGAGATCAGCTTTAAGAAAACCGAGGCTGAGTTTTTTCTAGATTGTTTTGTCCTCTCTAAAGCTGGCCATTGCAGTGAGCAGTTTGTTTATATCAAAAGCAGCGAATTTCCCCAACAAACCCAAAAAGTGTTGATTCAAGCTCAATCCGTTGTGCTCTCAAAGCAAGCCGATCACGACTCAAGTATGCTAAATTGCTTACGAGGCATCATAGTAGGCATCGATAAACAACACGACTACGTTGAAGTTTCACTTAATGTCGAGCATCAAACCTTGATTGCACATATCTCCCATAAGTCCTTGCTACAAATGCAACTGAGTATTGGAGATCCTATTTTTTCACTGTTTAAGGCGATTTAGGTATCTGCTAATTAAGATATCCAACCATCAGCACAAGCTTAATTGCGAGCGCTTATTTCAAATGAGGTTTAAAGTGAGTCAAATATGGATTTAATAATTAACGAATCGGCGGTTAAGTTGATTCAACTTGCCTTAGCACCTGTATTTCTATTAGTAGGTATTGGGCAAATGGTTAATGTTGTGACCGGACGTTTAGCAAGAGTAATAGACCGAGCTCGCTCATTTGAGGATGGAGCTTGCACTGAGGCCTATAAGGCAACCCCAAGAGCAATACTTGAAATAAAGTCTTTGCGTCGCAGAATGCGTTTTGCAAATTGGGCGATCACCTTTTTGATTGCCGCCGCAGTGACCATATGTATTGATGTTATTTTATTATTAATAAACGGTTTATTTGCGCCTAGCTTAGACCTTGCCATTCTGGTGACTTTCATACTTGCATTACTGTTAATGACAGGTGGGCTTATTTCCTTCTTCCTTGAAGTGAGTGTAGCCACCGCAACCCTGAAAATAGGGCCAGATTTATTACGCTAATGGGTTCTGGCCTAAGAGTAATAGTCGATGCTGCTAATTTAGCTCATGAGGCTTATTATAAGTAATTATGCGGTAAGTGAGCGCTTGCTGGGTAAGCGCATATTGTTAACGTATAAGCATATACTATTAGAAATATCGCTTATGAAATTTCAAATGATCCTCAATAAAGCTAGCGATAAAATAGTAGCTGTGGTCATATCCTTCCTGCATACGCAGCTCCAGCGGGTAGTTCACAGCGCTCGCAGCTTCTGTCAATGCTTCTGGTTTAAGTTGTTCTTGTAAAAAATTGTCAGCACTGCCTTGGTCAACCAAAGTAGGTAAGTGCTTACTTGCCGATTTTATCAATACAGACGAGTCATATTCTTGCCAAGCGCTAGAGTCATCACCTAAGTATGTTGCAAATGCTTTTTGTCCCCAAGGACAATTTACAGGATTAGCGATAGGCGCAAATGCTGATACGGAGCTATACATATCAGAATTTTTTAAGGCGATAGTTAGAGCACCGTGACCACCCATAGAATGACCAGAAATTGCGCGTTGCTCAGTCACTGGAAAGTTAGCCTCAATCAAATTAGGCAGCTCTTTAACTACATAATCATACATTTGATAGTGCTTAGCCCACGGCATGCGAGTGGCGTTGACATAAAAACCCGCGCCTTTACCGCAGTCATAGCTGTCTATGTCGGGCACGTCGTCGCCTCTGGGGCTCGTGTCAGGTGCCACAATTGCAAGCCCTAATTCAGCCGCTATGCGATGTGCACCTGCTTTTTGCATGAAGTTTTCATCACTGCAGGTTAAGCCCGATAACCAATACAGTACTGGTACTTTGTGCTGAGGATTTGCTTGGGGGGGCAAAAATACGGCAAAACGCATGCTACAATGAGTGCTACTAGAGTCATGCGAATACTGCTCATGAAGTCCGCCAAAACTGGCAGTACTACTAATTTTTGTAAGCGTATTTTTCTTTTGCATATTAGAATTATCCGACATTCAAGCCTCTATTTATCAAAATGAATAACAGTGCGTATTGATTCGCCTTTATGCATTAAATCAAATGCTTCGTTAATATCACTTAAGCCCATAGTATGGGTGATAAAGTCGTCAAGTTTAAATTCACCAGCAAGATAGCGCTCAACATAGTCTGGTAATTCGGAACGACCTTTTACCCCACCAAATGCAGTGCCTCTCCATACGCGCCCTGTTACTAACTGGAATGGACGTGTTGAAATCTCTTGGCCAGCACCTGCAACGCCAATAATGACTGATTCGCCCCATCCTTTATGGCAGCACTCTAATGCACTGCGCATTATGTCTACGTTACCGATGCACTCAAATGAGTAGTCTACGCCGCCGTCTGTAAGATCAACAATTACCTCTTGAATGGGCTTGTCATAGTCTTTTGGATTGATGCAGTCGGTAGCACCGAGCTGGCGTGCTAAATCAAATTTACGTTCATTGATATCAATAGCAATAATGCGGCCCGCTTTGGCCATACTGGCGCCGATAACAGCCGATAAACCAATACCACCAAGGCCAAAGATAGCAACTGTATCGCCTTCCTGCACTTTAGCGGTGTTCATCACCGCGCCCATACCAGTAGTGACGCCGCAGCCTAGTAGACAGACCTCTTCTAAGGGCGCTGTTGGATTAACTTTTGCGAGTGAGATTTCTGGCAAGACGGTATATTCAGCAAAGGTCGATGTGCCCATGTAGTGATAAATGACTTCACCATTGATAGAAAAACGCGAAGTGCCATCGGGCATTAAGCCTTTGCCTTGGGTTTCACGAATTTTTTGGCAAAGATTGGTTTTGCCTGAAGTACAAAATTTACATTCGCCGCATTCAGGGGTGTAAAGGGGGATCACGTGGTCGCCAACCTGCACGCTTGTAACGCCTTCACCTACCGATTCCACAATGCCGCCGCCCTCATGGCCTAAGATGCTCGGAAATACACCCTCAGGGTCGTCGCCTGATAGAGTGTATGCATCAGTATGGCATACGCCGGTAGCAATAAGCTTAATTCGCACTTCACCCGCTTTAGGTGGCGCAACGTCTACGGTTTCAATTTTGAGTGTTTGACCTGGGCCCCAGGCAACAGCGGCTTTACATTGAATAGTTTGGGCAGTCATAGTTATCCATTTTTGGTTTTGATGTTACAAGTGTTGTTTAAATACGACAGACTTGCAAATTGGTTTTTTTAATTTGTTGTTTTTCCAGACTAACTAAAGTGCAATGATTTTGCAGACTGTTAGGTGCTACGAAAAAAAGTATAAACTATCTTGTGAGCTTATATGAATAAGTGTTACTTTAGTTATGGTGATGGCTAACATTATTTAGCTACTCGCTCAGTCTTTTTGAAGATAAAAGGATTTAATATGGCATCGTCAAAAGCATTTGTATTAACCAATAAGTCGACTGATATAGGTCAAACTCGCCATTCATCGTTCACTCATTTTCTTGATTTAATTGATGCCTGCGGCTTTGATATATCAGTAGGCCATCAACGTCCAGAACTTCAAGGCTTGTTAGTATACAAACTTCTTTTTATTGATTATTCATTCGCACCAATTAATGAGCTACTTGCTCTAGGTGTGTTTTCCTCACATTACAAAAACCATATCGTTTTGTTTGATGTTAACCATGAACACGCTCATGTTGAAGCTGAAGCCCTTAAGCTGGGGGCACGCGGTGTTTTTTATGAAAATGACAAGCTAGAAAATATGATTAAAGGTATTCAGCAAATAAAAGACGGGAAATATTGGTTTAAGCGCGACACTCTGGAAATCGCCTTAATGCAATTTATGGCAGATACGAATCACAACCCGACAGACACTTTCGCAAAAACTGAACGTACTCTCTGTTTAACCAAGCGGGAGCAAATGCTCGTTGTATTAATTGCCAAAGGCGCTCAAAACAAAGAAATTGCTGAACAGCTAAATATAAGCGTTAACACTGTAAAAACCCATATTTACAGCATTTTTAGAAAAACTAACTGCAGAAATAGAGTAGAACTTATTAAGTGGTCAGCAGAGATTGCAGTGGAAGCCTAGGCGCTTTAGGCTCTTGCGCGCCATACGCCTTGCTCAATTCCCTTCAGCACTAGTTCGGAAACTGCCTTTTCAATGCTTTGTTTAACACACTCGAACATTGGCTCATTAGTTGTATATCCTGCTTCCGCCTCTAACAATCTTTTGTAAGAAACATATCGAAACAAACCCGCTCGTACTTCTTGGCTTAAAACTTTTTTACTTGTAGAAACGGATACGAGAACTTGCCCGGTGCGAACATCAACCGCGCGCATAAAAACTGTGATTTGATCTTCACGGTATAAAGTTGATGTTCCTATGCCAAAATATTCAGCGCCGAAACCTCCTGTTCTTAAATTAGTGTCGTAACTAACAATACCGCCTTCAATTATAATTTTTGAAGTGGTAAGCGGCGGTAATTCGTTATTTTCATCATTACCTTGAATCGCTGCCCTGACAATTTTCCTTTCCGTTAGTATATTCTGTAAGCCTTCTCTTTCAACCGGCAAAAACCACTTCGTGTCGCCAAGCGTTTGCATTAAAATTGAAGTTGCGCCTTGTGTTACTGCGGTCGAAAATGAGCTAGCACCGCTCGAAGGTTTATATTGGCCGGTCTGATCGCGAAATCCATAAACCGATACTGCTATTCTACCGGCTGGTTCCGGCAAGGTGCTTAATTCATTAATGCGATCACTGACCTCAATAGCCTGTGCATCTTGAGTGTAGGGGGGTACCCAATCGGTAAGTGTTGTACAACCAGTTAAGCTGATTAATGCCGCTAATGTAAATACTACTTTTTTCATTACAATTATCCGAACCTTGGAATTTCAACAATCGTCACTTCACCTGTTACAGTATCTGTGATCCTGACAACTAAGCTGTCTGGGTTGGTGGTAATGAGTTCAACTTGAAAATCACCGCTGGTAAACAATGAGTTGTCATCAAATATACTTGGCAGTGGGTTACCGTCTGCATCAAACGTTGTTTCATTAAACGCCAAGTCGGTAATTTCTCTTACAATCCTATTAATATAGGCCCTTTCCAATGACTCCTGGAGACGATCTGCATAGCTCCTTTCGTTACTTGGTGCAGAATGGGTATTTTGTGCATTCGCTTTATTTAGCAAAAAACTGCCATTGAGTGGGCTTCCACCAAAACTGGGGTTAATTGGTGTATACACCAATTCAGTTGCTAGAGAGCCAAAGCTAAGGGCTGTAGTTAGGCCTAAGGCCATTATTTTATACTTCATCTGGTTCACCATTCATCATCGGCTAAATCGGGATTATTTGATTCGATATCTTGCTGAGCAACTGCATCTAAAAGGACTGTTACAGCTTGTCCAACTCGCTCTTCTAGGGGCGTTAAACGTCGACCAAAATATGTTCTGAAGACTATTTTATTGTCAAAAATAACGTCGACTTGGGTTCCTGCTTGGGGAACAATTATTTCTTTAACTACGACATTCTTGCCAAAAGTATTTGGAATTTCTTGCCAAAAGCGGCTCAATTGTCTAGCAAAGTCATGTCCTTGGCGACTAATCGTGTTGTCTAAAATAAGACCTGATATTTCTATTTCGGTACTTTTAGTTTCCACTGTTTTTGTCTGCGCAATGACGTTAGCTGCAAAAAACATAGTCATTGTAACCAAAAAATAAGATAACAATCTAAACACTGCACTTAATCTCATAAAAAATTTACAACATTACTACTTCATGTAGCTATTTATCAGTAATCATTGTGACCACTTGTCATTTTAAGATGGTAACAGAAACAATGTGTGCTACCAATAATCAACATATCAAAAAAAGGGGTACAACCGTACCCCTTTAATTATTATACAAACTTAGTTTTGTATTACGGTTGCTACGTTATAGTCACCAATTTGAGTGACTTCAACTACTCCACCTGTGCTGTTCAATTCACCAAGTACCAAGTTGAAGTTACCTACCTGCGCTACACTAAAGTCAGTATTACTTGCGTTCATTTCTAACGAACCGCCGCTCTCAGCAGTAACCCAGTTTTCGTTACCCTCCTGAAGAATAGACACAAAATTATCACTACCGTTAATGACTAGGTCTAGCAAGTTTAGGTCACCGACCTGTTCAGCAATAATAATATTGCCGTTCGAATCACTCGTTGTAGCTAGCGTGACAGCTGCATCATTCTGGTTACCGGTCTGCTCTAGACTAGCACCATTACCATCAGCGGCTAGGCCAGCGCCAAGCGCAGCCTCTACTAAGCCAAGGTTTTCATTACCTGTTTGAGTAATTGATGCATTGTTGACAAGACCATTTAGGTTTACGGTACTACCAATATTGTTATCGCCAGTTTGCTCCACCGATAGCGTATTGAAAAGACCTACAGAGCCGGTATAGCCCTCGTTTCCATTACCTGTTTGAATGATGCTGTAGCTATTAGCTGCACTGCCTAAAGTGTCAATAGTGGCCAAGTTACCTGAACCGATTTGTTGAACAAATACAGTTTCATCGTCGCCTTCAAAAACACCAAATTCAAATATATTGTCATCGCCTACTTGCTCGACAGAAATATCATTTCCTGAACCAAATATAGCAAAGTTGAAACGTGCACCTCCGCCAGTAACGGACATATTAACTAAGTTGTTGTTACCCACTAACTCGGTTAAATCGAATATATTGTAAAAACCGTTTTGGAAGAACGTAATATCGTTATCATCACCAAAAACATTTGTATATGCTTCGTTCCATTCATCTAGTTGCTCAACTGAGACGCTATTACCAGAACCAACAATAGTATTATTAGACCAATGTCCGCCAAAGTCACCTGACGATACTTCCAAGCTATTTGCGTCACCTTCAATCGCATTTACTGTACGATTTTCTATTCCAAACAAGGCCAGTGACCCTGTCTGTTCAACAAAAACTGCGTTGTCGTTACCTGCTATAAAGGTATCGAAAATTGCGCCTTCGCCATCCTGTAATACACTAACAAGATTTAGGTCGCCTGTTACCGCGCCAATTGCAATGTTGTCAAAGCCAAATTGATCAACGCCAACTAAGTTACCATCACCTACTACTGTGATGCTGGCACCGTTGAAATCGCCTTCTTGGATGACGATTACTTCATTGCCTAACTCTGAGCCTTCTGGCGAGGTTTGGCTGATCAATACAACACTGCTGTCAGCCGATTCCATAAAATCAGATGAAATAACAACATTGTCGTTTTTAGTTTCTGGTGTTTCTTGTGCCATTAAGCTTCCCGATGCAGCGAATGCAAGCAGTAAAGCGCTAGCTATATTTGTTTTTGTAAGTTTCACAGTATTCTCCGTTGATAATTATTATGCTACGCCACTAATTGTTATATTGTGTAACGTTAACAACCATCTCGTTCCCTATTTGGGTCACAATGAATGTTTGTTCCCCAAGTTGATTCACATTAGCAGTATTGCCGTTACCTTCTTGAATAATAGTGAACAAGTTACTCTCGCCCTGTTGAAGCAAAAACACTTTATTATCTATTCCCAATTGAGTGACTTCAGCTATATTATTATTGCCTTGCTGAATGACCTCGATAGTATTGCTATCACTGCCAGCCTGGATAATGTTTGTTGTATTGTATAGACCATACTGGCCAATCGTAATAGAGCCGCCTAAAGCACCACCAAAATTGACTGTTGTTGAAAGACTCAAAGATAATTCTGAGTCTTGTAAGTCTGAGTTTTTTCCAATGTCTTGCGTCATTCCGTTCGCTGACGCGAGCATGATCATCAGTAAAACCGCAAACATAATAATTAGCTCAAAATTAAATTTTGTAGCATGCTTATTCAATGTGTTCGATTTGTGCTGATTTCTCGTGCTCACGTTACCAATCTTCCTTAAAACAAAAACAAGTTACCTTTCGCAACTCAGAAGACTATATAACCTTGTGCGGAAAGGTTTTACCATCACCTAAAAGTACCATTTAAATACTGACGTAAAATCAATTGATTAGTCACTTTCATGCGCCCCTTGTGTTTTCATCGAATAAAAATAGTACTTTAGTGTTAGTTTTATGTTAAAAAGTGCGCAGGGACCCCGTTTGGCGGTTCATTCAAATAAGAGACCTTTAAATAATGCTATTTAAAACATTTGGCTATGAAAAAGTACGACGATATAAACTCGAAGTTTTACAAAAAACTTTGCAATAGACTCCTGTTGGTACTAAAGGCTTATTTTTCATTATATTAAATTCATTTATCACCCTTTAGTTGTATTTTTCTCAATGCCTCTAGCCAATCAAGAAGAAAAAGGTGTAAGTTATTGACGTTGTGTAGAATATCTGTTGTTGAAAGCCTAAAAGACGTTCCTGAGTTGATACAAGCGAAAGCTTAATAATACTATCAATAGGGATTTCAAATATGAAAACTAAATTATCGCTACTCACGCTGGCCATGCTGCCACTGATTTCGGTATCTGGCGCGCAAGCTAAAGTGCCAAAAGTATTCGACGATTCGGTAATCGTCGTATACAAAGACAATGCCACTAAAAACGCAAAGGCGCGCGCACGTATGTCTGTGGGTGCGAGAATATCTGACTTAAACCGCGATGAAATAGATGACCGCTTCACCAATCTCCTAGATGGTCGACTTGCTAATCTAAAATTGAATCGTAAATCTGTCAAAGAAGCCATCGAAATTCTTAAAAAAGATCCCGCAGTAGCTTATGTAGAACCAAACTATGAGTGGACCGAGGCATTAATACCTGAGGATCCTGGTTTTGGCGACCTTTGGGGTCTCAACAACACTGGTCAGGCTGGTGGCGTTGAAGATGCGGATATTGATGCTGTAGAAGCATGGGAAGTAACCACTGGTTCGAGACAAGTCATTGTTGCAGTAATTGATGGTGGGGTTGATTATACCCACCCAGATTTAGCGGCTAACATGTGGCAAAACCCAGGTGAAATTGCCGGCGATGGCATAGACAATGACGGTAACGGTTATGTCGACGATATATACGGCATTGATACGTTTTTCGGTGACAGCGATCCTATGGACCTTGGTGGACACGGAACACACGTTGCGGGCACCATCGGTGCTGTTGGTAACAATGGGCAAGGTGTGGTCGGTGTAAATCACGAAGTATCTATTATCGCGTGTAAATTTTTGGATCAAGGCTCAGGTTCTACAGTGGGCGCCATAGAATGTATCGACTATTTAACTGGCCTTAAAAACAATGGTGTTGATATTCGTGCAAGTAACAATAGTTGGGGCGGCGGTGGATTCAGCCAAGCTTTACAAGACTCTATTGTTGCGGGTGGCGAAGCGGGCATATTGTTTATTGCAGCTGCGGGTAACGCAGGTTCTGATAACGATGTAGCACCAGCATATCCAGCAACCTACGACGATGACATTGTTGTATCAGTCGCAAGTACGACTCGTACCGATGGCGATTCTGGCTATTCATTTGGTGATGAGACCGTCGATTTAGCTGCTCCTGGTACCGCAATAGTATCAACGTACCTTAATGATGGTTATGCATCGTTGTCGGGTACATCAATGGCAACGCCACATGTAACCGGCACCGCGGCTTTAGTATGGTCGATTAATCCTGAAATCACTGCACTTGAAATGAAACAGTTGTTAATGGATACAGGCGATGACAACGTATGGGCAACAGGTCGAACCGTTTCGGGTAAACGTCTAAACGCTAACAACGCCCTAGAAGCAGCTGATCCAGATCCAGGGTTCTCGCTAAACGTATCGCCGGCTAACCAAGAAATCACTGCGGGCGAATCTGCAAGCTTTGCATTTGGCTTAAACTCAATCGCCGGTTTTGGTGAAGAAATTACCTTATCACTTGAAGATGCGAGTGGCTTGGGTGTTTTATCTGCAAGCACGGCACTGCCTGGCGACTCGGTTACATTAGATGTAACAACAGCTGATGATACGCCGTGGGGACCATACGAAATGACAGTGACCGCTGTTAGTGGTGATATTGAGAAAGCGAAAACAGTTGGGCTATATGTATTACCGCAAGGCTTAAACACCTTCCCATATGAATCAACTGATACGCCACTTGATACTTTGCCAGCTGAAAACGATCCTGATGGCTTAGGCATGAATTCGGTTATCAACATTGTTGATGAGATTACGGTATTCGGTATGTCTGCTTCTGTAGATATTACGCATACTTGGAGTGGTGACTTAGTGTTGACTCTTATTTCTCCTGCAGGTACATCTGCGGTGCTGCGTGCCAATGAGGGCGGTAGCATTGACGATATCGTTGAAACGTTTACGACAGATGCATTTAATGGTGAAGTCGCTACCGGCGATTGGGTATTAAATATTATCGACGTAGCCGCTGGTGATAACGGTACACTTAATTCATGGAATGTAGAAATAACAGGTATAGGTGAAGTTGCTCCAGCAGCACCTCGTGCTGGATTCTCATTTATTGATGAAGCCTTGACTGTTACCTTCACAAACGAAAGTACTGATGTAAACAATGATATTGTTAGTCATGCATGGGACTTCGGTGATGGCATAACATCTTTTGAAGAGAGCCCAGTACACACTTATCCTGAAACAGGTGAGTATGAAGTAACATTAACGACCACTGACGCTGAAGGTCAAGAAGGCAGCGTTACACAATCTGTGTCAGTTTCTAGTAACCTTATTGAAGTAACAGTTAATAGAGCTCTAAAATCGCGCTTTGGTAATTTACGTGTGGACTTAAGCTTTGAGGGTACTAGCAGCGAAACCGTTTCCGTCTTTCGTAACGGCACGTTGATTTGGTCTGGCGAAAACACTGGTCGTTACAGAGATACTGAACGTCGTGTTGTAGGTAATTCATTCTCATACGTAGTGTGTGATGATACTGAAGCATGTTCGGACCCGGTGAACGTGAATTTTTAATCAATTAGATTAAAAACATAAGTTAAAATCTAGTAACAAGAGCCTATCCTTGGGTGGGCTGCCGATACAAAGGAGATCTAATTTAGATCTCCTTTTTTATTACTAGTTAAACGTCATTCAATAATGATAAGACAAAGCGCTATATGAGAAATTATTTTGGCGATTGTTCGGGTAATTTACAGAAGCCTTTCTGAGGTTTATTCAGCATGCTGGCAATATATTCAAAAATTACTAAGCAAGTTTTGAATGTGTGCTTGAAAAATTTAAAACAATTCCTGATACACTACTCCTAAGACTTCAAATAAATTTATTGGAAATACAAAGTTAAAACCGCATGAGCAATCAAACAACAAAAGAGTTTATACGTATCATCGATAATGCACTTCCCGATGCGCTTTGTGATCAAATTATCGACATATTTAATGCGAGTCCAAATTTAAAGCAAGGGCAGACAGGCGGTGGTATTGATGTGCAAAAAAAAGACTCAATGGACGTATCTATTCAAAGGCACAAAGAATTCACTCCCATTTTTAAAGCGGTGAATACCGTAACGGCTGAACATCTAACAGCCTATTTCAAAGACTTCTTCTTTGCATTGATTGGACCAATGGCTCTCACAATGAAAGACCCAAATACCGGGCAGCCATTAGCACTAACAGCTGATAATTTTGACACGCTAGGATTACCTAAACTCCCTCAGTTAGTGAATTATTTGTTTCGGATTGGTGAAATAAATGCTCAAAAATACACCGCGGGAAAGGGAGGTTACCCATATTGGCATTCTGAAATTTATCCACAACAAGCCAGCACTGAGGCTTTACATCGAAACCTACTTTTTATGTTTTATTTAAATGATGTTGATGAAGGTGGTGAAACTGAGTTTTATTACCAACAACAGAAGGTAAAGCCTGTTAAGGGTCGTATGGTAATTGCACCAGCGGGTTTCACGCATACTCACAGAGGCAATAAACCTGAGTCAAATGATAAATATATACTCACCTCATGGGTATTGTTTAAGCCTTCTGAACATCTATTTAGCGCCAATCTGAACTAATCAAATTACTTCAGCGTTTTAGGCGCCATGGAAATCAGGCTGAAAAACTTACAATCGTCTTGTGCAAACTACACTATTAAGGATTTTTCTTTTAGCGCTTTGAGTTGATACAGATTGTAAATATTTGTTAGCTCACTGATTTTTATAGTAAAAATATAATCCTCGTCAAAGTCGGAGGTCTGGCATTGTTCCTGCTCTTGGTAATTTATTCAAACAGGAGGGTTCATGACAAACACTAAGTTTAGTCATTATGTGATGGTTGACAGTGTAAATACTGCGACCGATGTACTGCAAGTTTTAAAACGTGAAAATATAAGTGATAAAGATATTGGCGTAATCAGTAAGGACAGTGAAATAGCGATTGCAGACTTACCGCAAGTTGATTTATCTGAAAAATCACAATTACCCGAAGCGTTGAAACGCGGCGCTTTGTTAGGTTCAGGGTCTGGATTACTAGCGGGGGTGTTATTAACCGTTTTTCCCGCTGCTGGAATAACACTCGGCGGTGCAGCTCTTTTAGGTATGACCGCTGCAGGCGGTACTGTTGGAGCTTGGTCTGCCTCAATGATTGGGATAAGCGAGAGTAGCGAGCTTGTAAAACAGTTTGAGTCGGCAATAGATAGCGGTAAAACACTTATTTTGTGTAGATTACCGAGTACTCAAGCAAATGCGATTTTTGACGCAATTTCCTCTCAGTCTTTCGGCGTCACGAACAAAGGCGAGATTCAGCAATAATATTTTAATTAATGTATAAAGCCAGTCTTTTGGTCGAACAGGCGCTGTTTCAAGCGCCTGTTCAAAGTGCGCAGTTACCCTATCGTCGCTCAACCTTTTCCATCATAGATGGATCTGCAAAGTTAAAGTCGACATCCTTATAAATAATGATTTTCCCGAGAATTTTGGATCCTTCGTCAACATTCAAGGTGGGTGGATTTTTGCGCCAATTACTGTTGCTTGGCTTACCCTCAAATCTCACATCGCCCTCTATTATCGTGCCATTTTTAAGAAACAGGTCGCCATTAACGGTAACAATATCTTGGGCGACCTTAACATTATCTAACTCTACGTCACCATTAACCGTTTCAATGTTGCCACCTACATAACTGCCTTCTTCAATATCGATACTGCCGTTAACTGTTTCCACTGACTCGGTGGACTTAAAATTTTCGCCAATTTTAATGCGTCCGTTGACAATGCTCACACTTTCAACTGAGACATTGTCAGCTATGGTGATGCGGCCATTAACATTACTCACCTCTTGAGCGGTAACGTTGTCGTCAATTGATATTGAGCCATTCACTGAAGAAACGTCACCGATGGTTTTTCCGCTTGTGACACTGACAGATTTGTTAGTGCTAGAATAATCTTTGTCGCTAGCGTAAGAATATTCGCCATTAGCGTCGCTGGCACCCACATGGATGATACATCCAGCTAACATAAACAGCGATGATATTAATCCTATAAAGCCGTAAATTGGGAATTTCATGTGTTTGGTCATAGTTTTTTCCTTAAAATGAAGCGTGATTAATACGCTATTGCCTGTTTTATATTATGTGCTCAACAGCATTTAGTGTGCCAGTTAGAAACTGTTTAAAAAACAGCGTGTTAACGTTTTCGAATAAAAGTAAAAGCATTAACCATTGGTCAAAATACTTAAGAATTGGTCTAATAAGTCTTGGATGTATTAATGAGTCGCTGCTAAAAACAAAAAGGTTTACACGAACATATGATTTCTTTGCCACACAATATTTTTATTGATGAAGACCAGTATCAACTGAGCGCAATCCGTTCGGCCGGTAACGGTGGGCAAAATGTGAATAAAGTGGCGACTGCGATTCATCTGCGCTTTGATATAGCAGCTTCAACATTGCCCGAAAAGTACAAGGCGCGCTTATTAGCTTTGAGTGATAGCCGTATTAATAAAGATGGTGTGATAGTGATAAAAGCTCAGTCTCACCGCACTCAAGAAAAGAATAAAGACGACGCAGTGGCACGATTAAAGGCACTTATTCAGTCAGTGTTGGTAGAGAAAAAACCGCGCAGAGCTACACGGCCAAGCTTAAATGCTAAGAAGAAGCGTGTGGACTCTAAGAAGCGCACAGGTTTAAACAAAGTCTTACGTGGAAAGGTCGATTATTGATAAGTGTACGTATCTTCAATAATGAGTACCCAAAATCCTCAGTGAAAAGCGTTAGTAAATTATTATGAATGTTTATGAATAAAACCGTAAAAAAGTTAGAGAAAAATTTAATACGAGCACTCACTTCTGCTTGCGAGCAATTAAAGCAAGACGTTGTTGGCTTTGACTGGTTAACTCACACTGCTAACTATGCTAATTTTCCAAACAGTTTAGTTGTTAGATGCGTATTCGATACTGAGCAAAACTTAGAGAGCGCAAAGCTTGCAGCGCAAGATGCTCTCATGATTAAGCGCATACACAGCGCTTTACTCAATGCGGGCATTTTACTAAAAATGCCAAAACAACATGTGGTATTTGATACCGAAGAAGCCTGTGCAAGAGAGCATCAAGGCGACTGGAACAAGAGAATAAACTATGCGCATTAAACAACTAGGCCACCCTATTTTAAGAAGGTCCTCAAGAGCTCTTAAGCAAAACGAGATTGCTTCTGAGATGGTGCAATCTACGTTGCAGTTGATGAAGGATATTTTAAACGGTATTAAAGCAATTTCTGATGAAAATGGTAACGCGATTTCAGCACCGCAGGTAGGTCAGCCTATTCGTGCAATTATGCTTCGCTTAGACGGCGAGTTTGTGCCGATGATTAATCCGGAGTTCAGCAATCTTTCAAACGAGATGTTTGAATTTGAAGAAGAGTGTTTTAGCTTATACAACGTGCGTGGCATAGTTATGCGACACAAATCAGTCGAGGTTCGTTTTTTTGATGAACATGCTCAGCAGCATGTACGCGTGCTTGAAGACGAATACGCCGGCCTTGTGCAGCACGAAGTTGACCATCTTGACGGTGTGTTCTTTTTGGATAAGATTGAAGATCATCAGCGACTGCAAAGCATCGACTACATCCTTAATGATAATCCAGAGCGGCTAAAGGTCGTTAAAGAAATGATGGCCTATATGGCAGGTTAAGTCTCAACTCAAATACATCAGTGTAGATAGGCAAACCAGAATTTCTCAGGTGGTTACTTGAAAACTTTCTCGAAATTCACTATATTGTCGACAATCTTAAGCCGCTGGTTTTTTCATGTCACCATTTCAAGAAGCTCCAATAACAGCATCAGATAAGACTTTTATTGCTCTAAGGGCAGATGTTGTCGAAGGTGTGGTGTTGGCTGGGAGTAAATTGAGTGAAGCAGAATTGTCGACAAGATATGGCGTCAGCCGGGCAATTGTGCGAGAAGCAATAAATCGTTTGGCCAATACGAGTCTTGTTGAGCGCAAAGCAAACATTGGCGCTAAAGTGGTTACCTTGTCTCTAGAGGGACTAATACAACTCTACCAAGTACGTGAAGCCTTAGAGGGTATGGCAGCTAGGCTTGCAGCGCAAAATATGAGTGATACTGAAATCGCTGAGCTTAGATCCTTGCTTGCAACTCATTCAAATCAAGTGAAAGGTGGAGAGTCATATTATCAGGAAGCGGGTGATGTGGATTTTCATTATCGTATAGTGCTGGGCAGTCACAACCAGCAACTCATTTCGATGCTTACCAATAATATCTATCATTTAGTACGCATGTACCGCGTACAACTCGGAATGGCAGGCCCACGTGTCACCACTGCTTTTGCCGAACACACTCATATAGTACAAGCGATATCTCATCGCGACGGGGAATTAGCGGAGCTTCTGATGCGCCGTCATATTCTTTATTCTAAGAACAACATTGAAGCAAAACTTAAGGACAAAGCATGAGCATAGGTAAAGACAGCGCAGGTAAAAAATTTAGAGCCGCGTTAGCAAACAACTCGCCGCTACAAGTAGTAGGAACGATTAACGCTTATAGCGCCATAATGGCCGAAAAAATAGGCCACCAAGCCATCTATTTGTCTGGCGGTGGTGTGGCTAACGCGTCTTATGGCTTACCCGATTTAGGCATGACCTCATTAAACGATGTGCTTGCTGATGTTCAGCGCATTACTGCTGCCAGTAGCTTGCCGCTTTTAGTTGATATTGACACGGGTTGGGGCGGTGCGTTTAATATTGCAAAAACCATTCGTGATATGGAAAAAGCGGGTGCGGCTGCAGTGCATATGGAAGATCAAGTGGCACAAAAGCGCTGCGGGCATCGCCCAAATAAAGAAATTGTGAGCACCGAAGAAATGGTTGACCGCATCAAATCAGCAGTGGATGCGCGCACCGATCCCGACTTTTTCATAATGGCACGAACTGATGCCTTCGCTCAAGAAGGTCTAGAAAAGGCGATTGAACGGGCCAAAGCCTATGTAGCAGCAGGTGCGGATGGCATTTTTGCTGAAGCAATTAAAACTGAAGAGCATTACCGAGCATTTGCGCAGGCACTCGATGTGCCTATTTTGGCAAACATTACCGAGTTTGGGCAAACCGAGTTGTGGAATAAAAAAGAACTAGGTGAATGGGGAGCTGCTATGGTGCTCTATCCACTAAGCGCTTTCCGCGCTATGAATAAAGCAGCAGAGCATGTATATCAGTCAATTTTAGCGCAGGGCGACCAAAAAGCCGTAATCGATACAATGCAAACGCGCATGGATCTTTATGACTATCTTGGTTATCACGACTATGAGCAAAAGCTAGATGAGTTATTTGCTCAAAAAAAATAATGTCTTGGATTTACACAACCCAATATTGAATCAAATTTAAAAATAATTAAGTGGAGTAGAAAATGGCAAAAGTACTAAGCGGCGCTGGCCTTCGTGGCCAAGTAGCAGGTAAAACAGCTCTTTCAACCGTTGGCGTGTCGGGCTCAGGCTTAACATACCGTGGTTATGACGTAAAAGACCTAGCAGAAAAATGTGAATTTGAAGAAGTAGCATACCTTATTCTGAAAGGAGACTTGCCCACTCAAGCGCAGTTAGACGCTTATAAAACAACACTAAAAGCTATGCGCGGTCTACCTCAAGCGCTTAAAGATGTGCTTGAGCGTATTCCAGCTGACGCACACCCTATGGATGTCATGCGCACAGGTTGTTCAATGTTGGGCAATCTTGAAATGGAACATAGTTTTGACCAGCAGCAAGCGATAAGCGATCGCATGCTAGCGTGCTTCCCGTCGATAATTTGTTATTGGTATAGATTCAGTCACGATGGCGTTAGAATTGACGTTGAAACGGACGATGACTCCATTGGTGGACACTTTTTACATCTTCTGCATGGCGAAAAGCCAAAAGCCTTATTTGAAAAGGTAATGCATGTGTCGTTAATCTTATATGCAGAGCACGAGTTTAATGCATCAACCTTTACTGCTCGTGTTTGCGCTT
>Ga0307933_1001117_pt1 | contig 22402 bp, 24 predicted proteins | sample OrgLakmetageno88_FD_201811 | JGI IMG/M metagenome (GOLD analysis project Ga0307933, IMG submission 201811) | Saline water microbial communities from Organic Lake, Antarctica - #88 | ecosystem: Environmental > Aquatic > Non-marine Saline and Alkaline > Saline | place: Antarctica: Organic Lake... | reverse complement strand
CGAGGCGTATTTTGGGAGGGCGGATGTCCCATCCGCAGTGCAGTGCGTTCGCCTGGCGAGGGAAGTGGTGTTATGGCACGGCTTCGGTGATCAAAGAGCTGGGTGGTGCTGGCTGTAGCGCCTGTGCCCGCCGCTGCGATTGGGACAATCGCCCTCCCGAGGCGTATTTTGGGAGGGCGGATGTCCCATCCGCAGTGCAGTGCGTTCGCCTGGCGAGGGAAGTGGTGTTATGGCACGGCTTCGGTGATCAAAGAGCTGGGTGGTGCTGGCTGAAGCGCCTCTGCCCGCCGCTGCGATTGGGACAATCGCCCTCCCGAGGCGTATTTTGGGAGGGCGGATGTCCCATCCGCAGTGCAGTGCAGTGCGTTGGCCTGGCGAGGGAAGTGGTGTTATGGCACGGCTTCGATAATCAGAGCTGGGTGGTGCTGGCTTTAGCGCCTCTGCCCGCCGCTGCGGGCGTGACAAGTCGCGCCCCTACGGGGGCAGTTTTATTAAAAAGTCCCTTGCCAGACGCTCGGCTTCCGAGATTCTCTAAATCATAAAAATGGAAAAAAGTTATCAAGTGATCGCGCGTCGTTGGCGTCCCAAGCAGTTCAGTGAACTGGTGGGGCAAGATCACATTGTGCGCACGCTCAGCAACGCCATCGGCTCAAAGCGCATCGCACACGCCTATCTTTTTGTGGGCCCGCGAGGCACGGGTAAGACTAGCACGGCGCGTCTCTTTGCCAAGGCGCTTAACGCCGAGGGCGGGCCGAGTGCCACGCCTGATAATAAGTCTGAGACCAGCCAAGCCATTATGAATGGCTCCTGCATGGATGTGGTCGAGATCGACGGTGCATCCAATAATAGTGTCGAGCAAGTGCGCAGCCTGCGCGAGGAGTGCCAGTTCGCGCCTGCGCAGTGCACCTATAAAATCTATATTATCGACGAGGTACACATGCTCTCAACGGCGGCCTTTAATGCGCTGCTCAAAATACTCGAAGAGCCACCCGAGCACGTTAAGTTTTTCTTCGCCACCACTGAGGCGCACAAGGTGCTGCCTACCATCGTCTCCCGCTGCCAACGCTTTGAGTTTCGTCCGATCTCGGATGCAGTCATCGTCGAAAAACTCACGCAAATCTGCGAGACTGAGGAAATCAAAGTAGAAACCCCCGCGTTGGCTTCCATCGCTCGCTTAGCCAATGGTGGTATGCGCGATGCGCAATCGATCCTCGATCAAATGATTTCCTTTTGCGGCAGCGACATCAAAGAGAGCGACGTGCTGGATGTGTATGGCCTCGTTTCGGACGAGCGTATCGCCAAGCTGGCGCAAGCACTCGCCGCGCTGGACTATGGCGCAATCATCGCCGCCGTGGATGAATTTACCACCGAAGGGCGCGACCTTTACCGCATCTTGATCGATCTCGAAGCGCATGCCCGCAGCGCACTGCTGGATGCGATTCAGCATGGTGGCAGTACTAAGCAGCTCGGTGGCGATATGACGACCGAGTCGATCATGCGTATGCTCGATGCGCTGCATCGTGGCGAAGCCTCTGTGCAACGCGGCCTTTCGGAAAAGGTAAACTTTGAAGTCGTGCTGCTGAAAGCATCTGAAGAGTCGCGCTCGCGCGCCATTGATAGCTTGATCAAGCAAGTCACGGCCGCCAGTGCCGCCAGTGCGGCCAGCAGCCAACAAGCTGCAACTTCGGGCGAGGGCGAAGCTTCGGGTGCGGGCGAAGGTGCGGGCGAAAAAAAAAAGCCCTGATCATACCTACCCCTGAGGGCAACGCGCCGCGCCCTGATTTGATGCCTGATCTTGACTCGCCTGCGGATTCAGATTCGACGGCAGCTGGGGCAGCTGGGGCTGCTGGCGCGGAGGCGTCTACGGCGAATCCTGCCGATCATTTGGCGGCTGCCATGGAATCCGACGACGTGACGGATGCCGAGCTGGAGGTCGTCGATGCCTCGCTGGATGCCATGATGCTAGGCGAGGGCGCGGTGAACTTTTCCAAAGGCAAGCCACTGCTCACGATGGTGCAAGCCGAAGCCCAGCTGAGCCCCGAAATTTTAAAAGTGCTGGCCGAAAAATTCAAAGGCAGCCTCACGCAGGTGAGGCACCAAGACGAGCGTGATCAGATGTTTTAGAACGCGGTGACTCTATCTAGCTTGCTGGATATCAGTATGAATAAAATCCTCACCCTTGAATAGTAGTGGCTTATCAAGCTCTTTCGCTAATGCGTATGCGAAGCAGTCACCGAAGTTTAATTTAGCTTTGTGCCCAGAAGCTCGCCCGTAAGCTTGATTCGCAATCCGGGCAACTTTGGATTGTTCGACGCTTACAGGCACTATCTCAATTTTGAGCTTTGAGATAAACTCATCGAAAGCGAATCGTGCAGTTTCATTCAGAGCATGATCCACTCTTAAATGAACCTCCACATGGTTCGCCGCTGAAATCATGGCGTGCTCCGTATTTAAAATAAGATCTAGGAACTCATCTTTCTCTGGTTCGCCAAAGTGAATTGCCAATATGGCTGAACTATCAATAATCATCGGTCTTCCCTAGGTAGACCAGATTCATCGTAAAGGTCATCATCAGATAAGGGAGGGCTAATCATGTTTTCATTAGCGATCTTTAGTAGCTCATTAATTCTAGCTTTTCTGACTTCAATATTACTGTTCCTGCGCACTTTGCTTAATCTCTCTTCAAGCGCTTTGCTGACGGCATCAGTGATGTTCTCGCCTGTGATGCCTGCGAGTTCCCGTGCCATTTTGTCTGTTTCGGCGTCTCTTATGCTTAATGTCATTCTAGCTCCCTCGTTGTATGTCTAGCTTACTGATTTGTATGAATAGCAATGCAAGTAGTCGTTCTTGTCAATCTATTTCTGGTTTCTGTGTGCTTCAGGCGATCTCCGGCGAAAAAGTGGAGCGTGCCCTAGGCGGAGGGATTATGGCCTTACCGTAGTATCCTCCTCGGGCACTGCCGGCGCCGCTGCTTCCACTGGCTCTTCATCCATCAGCCCGATGTCGTGGCCGACGCGGCTTACGTCGAAGAAGGTGACGTAGAGCACGAAGCCTAGCAGCAGAATCATAAACGCTCCTTGCAAGTTTTCCAGAAACTTACGTGGCAGCGGGCGGCCGAGCACCTTTGCTATGGTGGCGAAGGCCATGTGCCCGCCATCCAGCACGGGGATGGGCAGCAGATTGAAGATCGCTAGGTTGACGTTGATCAGGGCAAGCATCCAGAGCAGGTCGATGAAGCCGATCTCGGCCATGCGGGTGAGCCCGTGGACGATGCCGACGGGGCCGCTCATATTGCGCACCTGCACATCAGAGTCTTTGTGCAACAGGGCGTAGAGGGTGCGCTTCATGGTGTCGGCAAACATTAAGATTTGCTCGGCGGGATTGACGTGGACGATCTCGGTTTTGTATTCGAAATCGTAAGCGAAGCCGAAACGGGGGCTTTCTTCACCGGCCTTGATGCGTGGCTTAATAGGGATGATGATTTGCTCGCCCGCGCGCTCTACGGTGACGTCGATCGAGCGGTCGCCGTTTCTAGAGAGATACATGGTGAGAAACGCGCCAGAGATGATGTCGTTGCCATCGAGTTGGATCAGGCGGTCGAGGCGCTGCAGGCCAGCTTCCATGGCGGGCATGCCGTCTTCGAGGCGCAAGACGATGGGGGCGGAGTTTTCGTCGGTCTCGGGGGCGATTCCGATGTAGCGCATACTATCTGTCGCTAGTTTTTGCAGCTCGGGATAGACGGTGAACTGCATCGGCGCGTCTGCGCGCAGCACGCCTATCGAGATCTTTGGGCGCTCCGCGCCGCCGTCTTCGCGGCCTACACTGGTGATGAGGTTATTCTGGAAATGCCACCAGTCGCGCACGCGGGTGCCGTCGATGGTGGCGACTACGTCGCCTTGGCGGATGCCGGCGGCGTAGGCGGGGCCGGGCACGATGTCTTGCTCGGCGTTGATCACTTGCTCGGCTACGTAGCCGACGGTGGTCGACTTGATGACTTCTCTGCCCACGCCCCAGAGGACGAGCGAGAGTAGGAGTGCAAAAATCAGATTAAAGACCGCACCCATTACAGCGACGATCATCTTGTCGGCGTAAGAGATCGGCGGCAGGCGCTCGGCTTCATCATCCTCGGCGCCTTCGATGCGCCCCATGTCGGCCAGTTGGGGGAGGGATACGTAGCCGCCGAGTGGCAGCAGGGAGAGGCGAAAATCGGTGCCGTTGCGATGCCAGCCGAAGAGGCGTGGGCCGAAGCCGATGGAAAAGCGGTCGGCGACGAGGCCGCGCTTTTTGGCCGCGATAAAGTGGCCGAGCTCGTGAACGAAAATGGAGAAGCCGAGCGCGAAGAGCGCCATGGCAATGTATAGGATGGTGGAAAGCATGTTATGAAAAATTGTGCGCCTGAGCGATGGTTCGTGTTTCGGTATCGATTTGGAAGAGTTGGGCGAGGCTGGGACGATCGGGCGAGGCGACTTGGCTGAGACTATGTTCGATCAGCTGGGGGATTTCAAGGTAAGCGATCTCTTTGGCTAGAAAGCGCTCGACGGCGACTTCGTTGGCGGCGTTGAAAATAGCGGGCGCGGCACCGCCGGTGCGCAAGGCTTGGTAGGCGAGTTGCAGGCAGGGATACTTTGTGTAGTCGGGCGCTTTGAAATCGAGTGAGAACGTTGTGCGAAAATCCGTAGTAGGGCCGACGCTGGGGGCGCGGTCGGGGTAGAGGAGGCAGTGCTGGATGGCGAAGGTCATGCAGGGCGGGCTGAGCTGGGCGAGGATGGAGCCGTCGATGAATTGCACGAAGGAATGCACCACACTCTGCGGGTGAATGACCACTTCGAGGCGCTCGGGTTCCAAGCCAAATAGCCAGTGGGCTTCGATCAGTTCGAGGCCTTTGTTGGCCATGGTGGCGGAATCGACGGTGATCTTCGGCCCCATCGACCAGTTGGGGTGCTGGGTGGCCATCTCGGGGGTGACGTTGCCCAGCTCGCTGGCGGGGGTGTCGCGAAACTGGCCGCCAGATGCGGTGAGGATCAGCTTATCGAGGTGCTCGGGCGGGTGCCCTTGCAGGCATTGAAAGATGGCGTTGTGCTCGCTATCGGTGGGGAGCAGGCGCACGCCTTTGCGGCGCGCGGCCTCGATCACATGGGCACCGCCGAGCACGAGTAGCTCTTTGTTGGCCAGTGCGATGTCCTTACCCGCTTCGATGGCGGCGAGGGTGGGGCGCAGGCCGGCTGCGCCGACCACGGCGACGAGCACGATGTCGGCCTCGGGGAGGGTGGCGAGTTCGAGCAGTGCGTCTGCGCCGCAGCTGAGCTTTGTGGTGCCGGGGAAGTCGCCTGCCTGTTTGGCACGGAGGTAGGCTTTTTCGTCGTTGAGCGCGGCATGGGGCACGTCGAACTCGCGGCAGATCTCGGCCAGCTCGGCGTGGCGGCTGTGCGCGGCGACGCCGACGAGCTGCAAGCGGTCGCGGTGCTCACGCAGCACGCGCAGGGTGCTGCTACCGATGGAGCCGGTGGCACCGAGCAGGACGATCTTTTTACGCGAGCTCAAAACAGTAAGTATTTAAACAGCAAATACCCGAGCGGTGCGGTGAGGATGAGGCTGTCGGTCAAATCGAAGACACCGCCGATGCCAGGGATCAGCTTGCCCGAGTCTTTTACATCGGCCTGGCGCTTGAAGGCGGACTCGACGAGATCGGAGGCGATGGAGGCGATGCCGATGGGGATGGCAATCAGCGCGCACAGCCACCAGTGCATGCCCTCGGGCGCGATTTCGTGGAAGACGCCGGCGAGTATGATGCCGATCAACATGGAAAAGACGATGCCGCCGGCTGCGCCTTCGTAGGTTTTTTTGGGGCTGATCACGGAGAGGGGTGTTTTACCGAGCTTCATGCCGACGAGTAGGCCGCCGACATCGGCGCACTTGGCCACGGCGACGATCCATACGGCGAGAAACATGCCGGTGGCGGCGGTCTCGCCGTTGAGCTCGGCTAGCTTGACGGTCTTGATCAGGAAATGCAGCAAGTAGGGCACATAGAGCAGGCCGAAGAGCGTGGGCATGAAGCTGCGCACACGGCCAGCTTGCAGGTCGAGCCGGATGATGGTGAGCGTGAGCACCACGAAGCTGAGCACGAAGAGATCGTTGCCTGCATCGATGCCACCGACGTAGTAAGCTCCTACAGTGATGACGGCACCAGCGATGAGGCCGACTTTTTTCATCGGCTTGAGCCCCATCTTTTCGAAGAGTTGGTAGAGTTCTAGCTGGGTGAGAAAGGCGAGGATCGCGATTAGAAAGACGCCCGCGTGGACTCCGAACAGGAGTAGCGACACGGCGAGAATCGTCCAAAGGGCGGCGAAACTGATAATGCGTTGCTTCATAGAATGAGTGATTGAATTCGAGGTTTACTAGAGGGTGTAGCCGAAACTGTGAAGTTTTGGAAGCTTGGCTTGAGTTTTAGGATCGTCCAAAAGCTCACGCTTGCGGCTACGTTTTTAGGGAGGTTAGAAAATACTCACGAGCGTAGCTGCTCGGCAGTTTTGCCGTAGCGGCGCTCGCGGGAAGCATATTCAGTGAGGGCATTTTTAAACTCGGCTGCATCGAAGTCTGGCCACAGGACTTTGCTGAGGTAGATTTCGGCATAGGCGGATTGGATGAGTAGGAAATTGCTGAGTCGCGATTCACCAGATGTGCGGATGACTAGGTCGGGGTCGGGCATGTTGCGAGTGTAAAGGTAGTGGCTGAAGGTGTCGTAGTCCAATTCGTCGAGGTCGAGCACGCCTGCTTGCGCGGCTTGAGCAATGGCTTTGGCGGCATCAATCACCTCGGTGCGAGAGCCGTAGTTGAGCGCGAGGGCGAGTGTGTATTCGTCGAAGGCTTGCGTGTCTTCTTCGGCTCTGCGTAGCCGATTCTGGATGTGTTCGGGTAGCTCGCGGTAGCGCCCGATGACGCGTAAGCGGATTTTGCGCTTAATCAGCTCGGGTAGTTGGTCGCGTAGGAAGCGGTCGAGTAGATTCATCAGTGCGTCGACCTCGTCTTTGGGGCGGTTCCAGTTCTCGACACTGAAAGCGAAGAGTGTGAGGTTTTTAACGCCTGCATCCTGCGCGGCCTTCAAAGTGCGTTTGACCGCTTCGGCTCCACGCCGGTGGCCTTCGATACGGGGCATTTTATGCTGCTTCGCCCAGCGGCCATTGCCATCCATAATGATGGCGACGTGGTTGGGAATGTTCTGAGTGCTCATGCGTTCTCTAAATCTTTTCTTTAAGGGCGGTTGTAGTCAAAGCGCGCGCGTAGTCGGGAGCGCGAGGTGCATTGACAATATCCCCGATAAAAGCAATTGCGCAAAGCGGCGCAAGGGTAGAGCGCGGGGTATTTTGAGCATGGGTGCGTAACAAATTTTTTCCAAAGGTACTTTGAGGTGAGCTGTGATTCGAGTTTTCATCACTTCGCCTTTAGCCAGGTGTTTTGCTTTGACCTCTTCTGCATTCCCCATTTTTTCCTATGGATGGAGATTTCTGTTCCATCCTGCTCTGTTCGTGGGAATCACTTGGCCGAGCTCTACCGCAATGCGGCAGAGCGTTTTGGAGCCTTGCCAGCCTTTGCCACCCGCCTGGGCAAATCTTCGTGGGAGCCGCTCTCGTTTCGAAGTCTTCACGAGCGCGGGCGAGCCCTCGGCGAAGGCTTGGTCGCTCTCGGGGTGGCAGCGCGGGAACCGGTGGGGCTTTTCAGCGACAACCGGGTCGAGTGGATCCTGGCCGATGCGGGTATCCAGCTATCCGGTGCCGTGAATACCCCGCGGGGTATCGATTTGACGGACAATGAGCTGATCCACATCGCCAATCACTCTGGCATGAAAGCCGCCTTTGTGGAGAGTCCGGCAATGGCCCGCCGGTGCCTTGATTTGTCTGAGCAGATGCCCGCACTGCAGACCTTGATCCAGCTCGATACGAGCCGGAATCCACCGGAAGGCGTGCGTCGACTGGATGATCTTGAGACGCTGGGTCGAGAGCGCATCGAAAGCGGTTGCGCCGAGGTCGATGAACGCACTGCTGGCATCCAGAGTGAGGATCTCTTTTCCCTGATCTACACTTCGGGCACGACGGGTAAGCCGAAGGGGGTGATGCTCACCCACGCCAACATCATGTCGCAGGTGGGCTGTGTTCCGCTGGAACTGTCGTGCACGGATCGTGCCCTCTCGATCCTGCCCGTCTGGCACATTTTTGAGCGAATGCTGGAGGTCTTCTGCATCAGCCGTGGTGCCTGCACCTATTACACGAGCGCGCGGCGTTTTGGCGACGACTTGAAAGAAGTAGAGCCGACCTTCATGGGCTCCGCTCCCCGCCTGTGGGAAAGCCTGCACCAGCGCATCCTTTTGGCGGTGGCCAAGGCGCATCCCATCCGTCGGGTCTTATTCCACCTTGCGCTCTTTCTGGGGACTCATTACCGCGACGCCCTGTTCGTTCTGCGAGACCAGGATCTGCGAGTCGAGCGCGTCTCGCGGGCTCGCATGCTCCTGCGCAAAGCCTGGGCGGCTCTGAAATGGACGCTGGTTCTGCCCTGGTATGGTTTTTTCAATGCCGCTGTGTTGGAAACCGTTCGACAAAAGGCAGGCGGCTCACTCAAAGGGACCATTTCCGGAGGAGGGGCGCTCTCTCCCGAGATCGACCGGTTCTTTAACGCAATCGGTATTCCGGTGCTCGAGGGTTACGGGCTGACCGAAACCTCGCCCGTCGTGGCCGTGAGAACGCCTGAGCGATTGGTGTGCGGCACAGTCGGCCCGCTTATTCCGCAGACGGAGGTGCGGATCGCCGACCTCGAAACCGGCAAGATTCTCTATCCAGATCCGACCTCTCCCAGCGAGGGGCGAGGCCGACGCGGAGAGATCCAAGTCCGCGGGCCGCAGGTCATGCTCGGGTATTATCAGGATCCTGTGACCACCTCCGAGGTCTTGGGCGCAGACGGCTGGTTTCGCACCGGGGATCTCGGAATGATCACCTTCAACGACGCACTCAAAATACTTGGACGCTCGAAGGCGACCATCGTTCTCCGCAACGGAGAAAATGTGGAGCCCGAGCCCATCGAAATGCGCCTAAAGCTTAATCCCTTGATTGAGGAGTGCATAGTGGTTGGGCAGGATGCCAAGCACATCTGCGCCCTCATCCTCCCCGATCGGAACGCCTGCCGCGAGGCGGGGTTTGTCGCTGAGTCTCTTCAAGAGCTGGTGCGCCGTGCGGATCTGCGGGAACGAATTCACGACGAGATTCGTCGGGCGATGAAAGATCCCTCGGAGTTCAAAAGATATGAAGTCGTGCACGATTTCAGGTTTCTGGAGCAGCCGCTTGAGCTTGGAGTGGAACTGACAAACCTTTTCAAACTCAAACGCCACGCGATCCATGAACGCTATGCTTCACTAATCGCTGAGATGATAGGATGAGCGTTTCAAAATGATGGATCCCCAAACACAGCTACTCTATCCGATCGACAAGGTTCTGCTCGCCGTGATGATTCTAATCATCATGTTCGGCATGGGGGCGAGCTTGACGGCGGGTGATTTCAAAAGGGCCGTCCGGCGGCCTCGATTCATCCTTGTTGGATTCATCTCGCAGTTTGGATTCATGCCACTGATTGCGTTCGGAATGTCCTGGATGCTCGGCCTGCCGCCCGCCGCTGCCATCGCCCTGATCATGGTCGGATGCCTGCCCGGTGGGACTACCTCCAACCTCTTTTGCTACTTCGCGCGCGGGCAGGTGGCGCTGAGCATCTCGATGACGACGGTTTCCACCATCCTGGCGCTGGTCATGACCCCGCTGCTGCTTGGGCTTTACACGCGTCCCTTCACCAGCAGGATCTCAGAAGAAATGGGCGGGGGGGCTTCGTTTGTCATCCCGGCCACCGATATCGTTTTGTCACTGCTTCTAGTCCTCGTGCCCGTCTGCGCAGGCCTCGTCCTTCGACGACGCTCTAGGCCTTGGGCGAAAGTGGCGGAAGACACTGCCGGCTTCATGGGGATGATTGTCATCCTTTACCTGATCGTGACCGCTTTCTATCGCCACCACTCGCTCATTTTCAGCACGCCTTGGCCCATCTATGTGGCTTCTATTTCGCTGGGGCTGGCCGGATTTCTGTTCGGTTACTACCTGTCACGACTGCTGGGAGCCTACCCCATTCAGCAACGGGCAATCAGTCTAGAAACCGGTATCCAGAACACGCCGATTGCCTTCGCCATCATCCTGCTGAGCTTTCCGGACTCCGCTATGCAGAACGATATGCTTTGGGTGGCGATCATTTATTCCGTCTTCATTATCATCAGTTCCACCTGCATCACACTCTGGTTTCGCCGGACGGGACAACTCGACTGGGATGTCTACCAGAACACGCTGATCCACACCCGACTGTTTGGCTCTGATTGGAAAACCGAATACCCGGAGAACTTCCTGCCTCCCCGCATTGCCCAAGACCCCTCACAGGGTGAGCGGCGCGAAGATAGCATTCGGGAGGAAAATTGAATCGAGTCTGTCCCACCTAACTTCTGAATTTAGGTTGAGCGCCGTTGCTGCTACTTAAATCTGGAAATCGCTGCCACCAGTCACTTCGTGCAGGCCGCATTCGCGTTTATAGCCGCCGAAGCGGGTCTCCTCTTCGGTCATGCCCTCGCCGAGTTTCTTAGTGCTGTGCCAATCGCCGACGGAGACGAAGCCCTGATCCCAGAGCGGGTGATAGGGGAGGTCGTTTGCCATTAAATAGGTATAAATGTCGCGGTCGCTCCAATCGATGATCGGGTAGATCTTTGTCATCTTATTTTGCGCTTCCACCACAGGGCGTTCGCTGCGTGAGCTAGACTGGGTGCGGCGTAGGCCGGAGAGCCAAGCGTGGGCGTTGAGCTCTTTGACAGCGCGGTTCATCGGCTCGACTTTATTGGTGCGGTTGTAGCGATCAAGCCCATCAACGTCTTCCCACAGTTTACCGTAGAGCGCCTCCTGCTGGGCAGCGGTTTGCTGTGGCACGTAGGTCTTGAGATTGAGGTTCAGGCGCTGGCTCAACTTATCCGCAAAGGTGTAAGTCGCCGGAAAAAGGTAGCCGGTATCGACGAAAATAACAGGGATATTCGGGATCTGAGTCGTCACCAAGTGCAGCATCACCGCGCTTTGCACCCCGAAACTAGTGCTCATCACTAGCTGATCGCCGTAGGTCTGATACGCCCAACGCACGCGCTCAGTCGCGGAGGCAATCTCAAGGTCTAGCTCGCTGCGCGCTACGGTTTTGGCTGTTTCTATCTGACTCATCGATGCATTCTTTAGTTTTTGAGTCAAAAAGTCAAGATTGCTGTTTAGAAAAATCCGAAGGTCGGGCCGTCGAGTCGCTTTTGGTAGCTGTCTCTGTTGATGGTATCGATGTCGCTCCTAGAGAAGTCTTTAAGCTTGAACACGGGTAATATCGGGCGGCCATCGCTGGTAGTTTCGTAGTCCACGCCTTTTTCCTCGATAAATAGGTAGCAGCCGAACTCGCCGCCGGGTAGCTCGCCGATCAGCACAGTCAGTTCGGTCGGTTCGTTGGGCGCGAGCTTGAACCAGTCGCCCACCGTCAGCTTGGGCAAATATTCGGAGGCCGGCGGTGGCGCGTAGGTCGGCTCGTCGTCGGGCTCCCACTTGCCGGGGTTGGACTCGGTGAAACCGGCCGAAAGCACCGTATCGCCCTTCACGCCGACGATCAGAATGTCGTCCGCCGTGCCGACGAAGCGGAAGCTGCCGCCTTGCGCCGAGCGGAATTGCCCTTGATAGACTGCGATCCATTGGCTCGGTTGCACCAGATTTTCGACGCCAAAGGCGCGCGGCGCTTCGTCGGCATTGATCAGCGGGATGTAGAAGTGCGTGGCGTAGAGCTTCTGCGGCGCGTTAAAGTATTTGCGGAATTCGCGCAGGTTATAGTTGCGCAAAAAGTCCTTACCCGCGTCCATCCAGCCCTCCTTGGGCGGGTTCTCGCGATAGCGGTCTTGTTTGAAATCGATCAAGGTGCCTTCCAGCGCGCCCGCCAGTGGCGAGGTGTTGCCAAAAAGGGTGGCAAAGCCACCACCCTCGCCGGAGCCACCGCCCACGCCTCCGCCGCTGCCGCTGGCGCTGCCGCGTGCCTTGATCGCCGTGCGGTTGGTGCTCGGCTTAGGCACGTCGATCTTTGGCAGATTCAGATCCGAGGGCTGATCCACCGCGATCGGAATTTGGCTAGAGAGCGCTGTCGAACGCTGCGAACGCATCGTCTTGAGCTTATATTCTCGTTGCTGCGGCTGGATTGCTTCCGGCGGTGCCACTACTTCCATTTCCACTTCCTCTTCTGTGAAAATGGTGAAAACTTTCCAGCTTCCAAGAATGAGTCCGCCCAGCAAGTGCAGCGCGAGGCTCCCAAGCAGGATCAGCAACAGCGGACGCTTGACGAGTCGCTGCCAGCGGGAAGGGGTCTGGGGGGATGGGTCGCTCATGGAGTGCTTTGAGTTTTTCGGGGTGGCTTTAAATATCGGGGAGTTTTTTGATTCAAGCGTAAAGAGGTGTAGCCGAATTCGTGAGAATTTGGACGTCCGACACTTATCAGAGATCTCGACCAAAGTCTCACGACTTCGGCTACGTTGACCAAAGTCTCACGACTTCGGCTACGTGAAGAGCTGACTGTCTGCGATTCTAGGCGAGCTTTGCAGTTCGGCAAACAACGCATTCATTCAACTGTCAAATGGAGAGCGGGAAAAGCAGCAAACGTAGTCCACGCTTCCAGTGCGTCCGAACTAAAACTCAAGTCGCCGCACCAGCAGATGGGCACGTGAGCTGCCGTGTGGATCCCTCTGCATTGGATCGGATTCTTTTTAACCACAGATGGACACGGATAAACACAGATATGATTTAGTTTTCTTTGCTCCTGATCTGTGTTGACTTCAGCTTTCGATATCTTTTTCAGATCCTTCTTTGTCGAGGGGCTCGTCTGTAATGGACTCGCATTCGCGGTATCGACTGACCCTATTGGATCCCGCAAGCCTGAGCACCCCTCGCATCAATTCATCAATCTCGTTTAAAACGCTATTGCAAACGTAACGACATGCCCACTCTTGTAGCTTCGTCTAGTCGGCAGTCTTTGGCCAGAGACAGAACGACGTTCAGTCGAGATTGTGACTGCGAAATTCCGTCCCCATGTGAGCTAAAGCGCTTGGCCTAGCATCACTGATCTCCACATGCTACATGCTCTGCGATAGGATCTTATAGGCTCGATCAAGACCGTGCCGCAGTGCCCAGGCTCGACTCTCGTCGCTTTGTGTGTGCTCAGCTCGTTGCAAGGATTGACTGAGTGCCTTTTTAGCCTCCGCTGGCAGATTGATTTCGCTGGCGAGGGCTTTGCTCACGTTCATATAGATTTGCGCACAGAGTTTAGGATCGCCTCGGTTGAACGCTGGCACGCCTTTATCTAAGGCCTCTTCTATGCGCCGCGCGAATTGCTTCATGCTGCCTTCTTTAGAAACCTCAGGAGGCATCATGACTTGGTCAATCACGTGAATCAGCCCGTTACCGGTCTCTAAATCGACTGCCACAACATTTGCGCCAGCGACCCGAATCCGTCCATCTTCGAAGCCTATTTTAAGTTTCGCCCCATTCAGTGTTGTCGCTTCTCGGGCGTTCAATGCGTCACCAGCTGTCACCTTACCGGCTAGCACGTGATACGTAAGGATAGCGGCCAAGCGGCTCTTATTCTCCGGCTTGAGAAGCGTCGCGACGGTCCCCTCTGGCAGCTTGCTAAATGCTTCATCGGTCGGAGCGAAAAGGGTTAAAGGACCCTCCGCAGTCAACGCATCTACGAGGCCGGCCGCTTGGGCTGCCGCAATCAGCGTTTTGAAGTTGCCCGCCGCTATAGCCGTCTCAACGAGGTTGGCGGGCTCTTTCGCAGGAGGTAGCAAGACGGTGTCGATCACATGGATCACTCCATTTTTACAAATAATATCAGCTGCATCCAAGGTCGCATCGTTGATGCGAATTTTTCCGTTTTCGAAGCGTACGTTCACCGTCTGCTCCTGCAATGTTGCCCATTCGTTGCGTTGCAAGAGCGCGGCTAGCGTCTTGCCGCCGCCCGGAATCACGTGGTACAAGAGCACCTCCCTGAGGCGCTGCTTATTTTGGGGTTCCAACAGGGATTGATCCTGACTGAGAAGCTTCTCAAAAGCCGCGTTGGTAGGTGCCAGCACCGTCAGCTCGCCGGCTCTCACGGCATCTACGAGGTCGGCCGCTTGCAGGGCCTTGACGAGGGTGCTGAACTGCTCGTTGTTAACCGCAACATCAACAATGTTTAGTTCCTCTGCCTTAGAGTTTATCGACAACATGCAAAGCGAAATCATGATTAAGACAGTCTGCCTTATTTTAACTTTCGAAGTCCTGTTTTCCATAAAATGAGATCGGAGACACGGACAAAACCTTACGAATTATTCCGAGCGTGGCGAACGACCAGAGAAGCCCTATGCCGCCAAGTTCATGGTCAGGCTCAAACACTTGCAGCAGCTGAGGAAGTTCGTCGTGCGTGAATTCAACAGCGCGACGCGGGCGATCTCGATCTCCATCTCGGGAGTTTCCGCAGGGGGTAAAGTTGTTACGTTTGCAATTTGCTCAAGCCTGGGCACCCCGAGCATACGAGTCTTGCAGAGGTCGAGAGATTCTGCTCATTTGGAACCTGAACCAGTCGTCATAGACAGCCCATTTTATGCGCTCGATCTGCGACAACCCTCACTAATCCAACAGGGGTCATGACATAACTCCCTGACAATCAAATCTGCCCTCTGGCATCTGTCTTCTGACTACTCTTTCTAGGCTGAAGCGCCTCTGCCTGTTGCTGCGATTGGGACAATCGCCCTCCCGAGGCGTATTTTGGGAGGGCGGATGTCCCATCCGCAGTGCGTTGGCCTGGCGAGGGAAGTGGTGTTGAGGGTCGGGGAGATAATGGGCACCAGTCCAATTTTCTTTGTTTTTATCTTAACGGTATAAGATTACTGCTGGAGAGTCGTGTATGGCTCGGAAAACACGTATCGAATATGAAGGCGCTCGCTACCATGTGATCAACCGTGGCAACTACCGTTCTTGGATTTTCGAGAGTGCAGGTGCACGGAAAAGTTTCTTGGCCAGCTTGGATGCGGACTTTATCAGCTGGACTCATAGTATTGAGCCATGATGAAACTGAACTGGAAACTAGTCGTAAAGGAGCCGATTGGAAAGTGGCACTCGCTCGCTTGCTGCGTGAGCAACACCTGACCCCTTCATAGTTTCTTCGACAATACAAGTAGTGCTGGAGAGCAGAGAGGGCGACTGTAGTTAAGTCAGATATGGGGGTTTCCTTGGAAAGAGGTTACAGGAAGGGATTGATCACAGTAATCGTCTCGTAGGTTTGGCCGGTTTGAAGATCTTCCGAATAGAGGGTTGAGCATTTGCTCTCCTTAGCGGCTGCCAGGATCAATCCATCCCAGTGGCTGACTTGGTAGCGCTCATGAAAAAGACGAGCCTCTAAAAATGACTCCGCTGACATCGCTTGGATGGGGAAAAGTAGCCACTGCTGGATCCAGTCGAATTCCATTTCAGGCGTGAGATTGAGTTTTTTTTTCATTTCGTGCGTTGACCGTGAATTCACTGAGCACTTGAACGGACAGCACGAGTCCGCGTTGCAGAAGCAGCTCGCGAGCTATACGAGTTTTACGGGGAGTCGGCTTGGACTCATCGGCCGCGTAAACCAGCACATTGGTATCAACGAAGGCGCGTTTCATAAATCTCCTCGCGACTCATAGGTTTGACGGGCTTGGCGCTAGCGCTGCCACCGCGCTCATTGACGATGGCATAGAGTGCCTCCATCGCCTGAATGCGTTTTGTTTCGCGGGCAGATTCATCGTCCTCTCCGCGTTGGAGGAACTCCCGAACCATGGCGCTGATTGAAGTGTCCTGCTGAGCGGCTCGCATACGAGCTTTCCGGTAAGTTTCGTCGTCAATTTTTAGAGTAATGTTCTTCATTCAAAAGCACATTAACTGTGCAGCTGTGCAAGTCAAGAGGCTTGACTGTATGCAGTTTTAAGGTGAGAGTGTATGCATGACACAAGTAACCATACGGCGAGTGGAAAAGGACTGGGTAGCCAAGGCGAAGGCCGACGCGGCGGAGCGCGGCGTGTCGATGAATCAGGTTCTGGTCGATGCGCTCCAGCGCGGCTCGGGGGTGGCGACTCCAAAGAAGACGAATGATCTAAAAAAGTATTTGCGGGAGCGGGGCACGCCGATTCCCGAGAACGATATTTGGATCTCAGCGGCATGTGTGGAACAGGGCTGCACTCTGCACACCAGCGACAAGCACTTTGAGTGCTTACCGCAGGTGAGGGTGCAGTGGCCGGAGGTTTAGATGCGCTCGATTTGCCCCCGCTACTAGTTTGGGGAGGGCGGATGTCCCATCCGCTACGTTTAGTTAGCCAGATGGCAGGAGTGCACAAATCATGGCTTTGTTTCCGCATTTATTCGGTAACGAAGCCATAGGAAAGCGTTTAAAATTATGAATTCTTGAACCCCATCAGTGTTAGCCTTTTTGTGTCATCATCGAATGTGGGCGGCGGCGTGAAAAGGGTCTGATACGGGCGGTTTGATATTCCTACGGGAGAGTGGCGGAGAAAATTGGATACCTCACCTATGGCGTAGCAAGTCGCTACCTTCGAGCGCCTTAGAGCCTAACAAAATAAGAGAAGAATAGATCTTTTAGAGATTATGAAGAAAATAGGGTAATAATGGCCTTAAATGAGGTAGTTTCAAACCGCCACGATTACACCACTTTTAAAACGCCGCCGACATCGAATGACAATCCCACAAATTTTCGAATTCAGAGGTTGTATCCCATTCGTGTTTATTGGCGTTCATTCGCGGTGAGATTTCTTTCCTCAGTTTCAGGCTCTGGGATGCCGAACATTTTTTGGTAATGCCGCCACCATTCGCTTTGAAATTGCTGGGATGGGTCGTAGGCGATTTTCTCTTTGAGAAAGTCCTGAAAGTTAGGATAGGCCGCTTCGACTTGTGCCTTTTCAGCCCAGCGGTGGTAGGTGAGGAAGTAGCTGCCTGAGTGCTCCAGCGCGAGTACGATGAGGGCGCGAAAGGTTTGCTGAGCAAGCGCAATCCCAGCATCGGTGTGTTCGAGGTGAAGGTTGAAGATGACGCAGGCGAAATCTTGTTTGGCCCATGGGAGATAGCTTTCGCTGTCTTTGCGGATCAATCGCATCGTGCCATAAATCACGGGAAGGCCACTTTCTCGCAATAATGATGCGGCATTTTTCATGAAAGAGATGAGGGCTTCGTGAGGAACATAAAGCTCGGTAATCATCTCACTAGCCTGGCACTCGCGATCGAGCTTTTCGTGGTAGCCATCGACATAGACGCCGAGTTGATGGGTGTCTGACCAATATCGATTTCCGTGGGTCGAAAGGTAGTAGTCTGAATACGTGGAAAAGACGTTCTGCCGATCAAAGTGCGCCATGTGGACGAGTTTCTCCCAACGTAGGACACCGAGTGATTCGTTGGTTTCTGGAATGGCGGAATCTTCACCAACGGGCCGATAGCTTGAGAGGACGCCTTTCCAGAGAAAGTCTTCCGAAGTCTCATCAATAGAGAATTGAAAATCGCCGTATAAACATCCTTTGGAAATCCGCTCACTGACTGCAGATGGCAAAAGGTCGAGAGTAGTGACTTCGACAATCCGCTCAAGCTGCGTGCGTAAAGAGAGGCGAAGGCTCACCTGGGTAACGACTCCGAAGCACCCGTAGCCTCCAATGGCCAATGAGAATAGTTTGGAGTTTTGCTCGCGTGAGCAGCAGTGGGTGATGCCCTTGGAATCGATTAATCGGAAGGATTCCACATCGTCGATGAACGGCTTCATGTGGAGCCCGCGTCCGTGGATATTCGAAGCGAGAGCGCCGCCTAGGGTGAGTCGATCAGCTCCAGTTTGTTTTTGGCGGATCGTCCAGACGGATTTATTGCCCTTCTGGCGAGCGAGCAACGCCTCGATAAGAGCGGGCCAGCAGATACCGGCTCCGACTTTCACAATTCCACTTTGAAGATCTAGTGAGCCAACGGAGTCGAGAGACCTCATGTCTAAAAGGAATGTGCCTTTCCCGAACTGCTGGCCTCCCATGGAGTGCCGACTTCCACAGATCGAGATTTGCTTTCCTTCGTTCTTAGCTCGAATGATGGCTTCTACGACATCGGATTCATTTTGCGGAACGATGATCTCCGAAACATCAGTTGGATTCAGCTTTGAATGAGTATCGTTGCAGTGTATGGGCTCGGTCACTTGGAGATAGGTGTGGTTAGGCAGATGCATTCTCCCTGGGCTATCACGGTATTGTGAAGATCCAGAGGCTCAAGAAACTCGGTTCGTAAGTCGCGATAATCTACGATAGAAACGTTATGTAGCCCTTGTTTCCCTAGAAACTTAGAGAGGCTGTCTCGGGTAATTCCCCAATAGAAATTCTCACCTTTCCAGCTCAGCCATCGGTCTATCAACGAGCTTTGGTTTCTAAATCTGATCGAGCCGTTCGCGGCTTTTTCCATAAAGGTGAAAATGAGAGCGCTGCACTTCAGAGACAGCTCGTTGAAGAGCGTGGCCACTTGTTTCTCATGAAGATACATGGTCAGCCCTTCTAGGACGATCATTCTGGATGGATTTTCAGACAGCGCCGGAAGCGGTTCTTTTGTGAGATCACATGCAGCGTAGCGAAGATTAGACCGTTCTGGAAAAGCCGCTTTCTTGGATGCTTGAGTTTCCGGATGATCGATCTCAACGAAACGAATTTCGGGGAATTCTTGGCTGAGTCGGAGGCAGAGAGTGTCGTAACCCGCAGCGATAACTACGACCTCCTGAGTTCCAGAAGCGATTGCGTTGCGAACCATCTGCTCGATCTTTCGTTTTCGGACAAGGTAATGGGCGATAATTCCGGGGAGAAGGAAGCGCTCAAGCAGCCGTAATTTCAGCGGGAAGGTTTTAAGGGAAAAATGGAAGAGGTGGCTCGACTGGCTCTTTCCCAAAATACGAAGGATGAGCTCTGACTCGTCTTTTGCGACAAGTCCCGAAAGCTCGCGATCGTGCGAAGCAAGGACGATGGCATGCGCAATCAGGTTCGCAGTGCTACTTGGTTTTCCCTTACGCATTACTACTACTGACTGATAGGAATTTGCTTTTTTGCGGCGCTAGCCGCCGGGGTGAGGGTTGAAGGGAGCGGGGCGATTTAAGGCTGAAGGTGGAGGGTCGTAGGATAAATTATGCCCGAATCGAGAGCTTTTACTGACTGGTTCAAATAAACTTCTCCTTTAAAGATCAGCAAGAGCAAATTTCCGCCGAAATTGTGTCTTTCAGGGCATGGGCAAGCGTTCCGCGCGTGTGTGTGCGGATTTTCATTGTTTTGAGCCTTTGCTCAGTCCGTCCAGAAGATCGGGTCCTTATCCTGCGCCCAGGGGACGGAGTCTTCGATCTCCAGGAACAACCCGTCGTCTGAGCGATGAGGTTTGAGACCTGAAACCTGAGACTGGAGTCGAAACTGCCGCTGACCTCGCATTTGATTGGTGTTGCGGCCCGGCTCGTTCGCGTTTGTAGCGTGGGGCGGTGGGCATCCAGGCGGCGGCGCGTCTGAAATCAGTGGTCACGGTTGGAATCATGAAACATTGGGCTGACCTCATCTGAGTTTGCGTAGCGATGCGACGCCAGTCGCATCTCCACCAATGACATTAAAGCGGGGAGGGCGGATGCCCCATCCGCTAGTAGTTGGAGAGGGCGACTGTCCCCAGTCGCCGCCGTTTGGACGGTGCCACGCCCGGGAACTTTTAATACCCTGTGTAATATATGACCCCTTCATGATTTCTTCGAAGTTGACACTCTAATAAAAGTATATACACATAGATACGTGAAGAAAACGAAACTCTTTCGTAGTGGTGGCAGTTACGCGGTGCGAATTCCCAGAAGTTGGGTTCCGGCCTCGGGAGAGGTTGTGCTACGGCGTGAGGGCAAGCGCATCATCATTACGGAAGAGGGCGAAGACTTGCGAGAGTTAGCGCACCGCTTCGCGGAAGACGGCTTGATCGAGTTGATGCGCCCAGAGCAGCCTGAAACCCCCAAAGCCAGAGAGTTTTGAGTGCCATACTTTTAGATACCGATGCCTGCATCGAGATTATCCGAGGTAATTCCCAGCCGCTGGATCAATATTCAAATTCAAGTATAGCGATTTCGACTGTCTCCAGGTTTGAGATACTGTCTGGTTTACGAAAGGGGCGGAGTCGCAAGCAAGAGGGTCGAGCCCGAGCGTTTCTGGATGTGGTGGAAACGCTGCCTTTTGACGATGCCGCCGCCGATCGTGCAGCAGCCCTACGCATTTTTCTGGAAAAAAAGGGCACCCCTATTGGCGCCTATGATTTATTGCTGGCAGGGCACGCGCTCGCACTGGAGCGTCCATTGCTGACTGGCAACCTTCGAGAGTTCACCCGTGTGCCAGATCTCGAAATACTCACTTGGCGGAGTGAAGCGTAAATTTAGAAGTTCCAGACAGGTCCAAATGGGGTCCGTAGGAATTTAATATTAGAACGGCTTCAGCCTATGGAGCAGTCGAGTGGCTCGTTGCACATGAGTCCTTCCGGGCCTCTGCAATTAGAGAGGTTCCGACTTTATCCAGCCTTTGACCACAAAGGTAATGACATGGCCCCTTTTCTGGCTACAAGCCCCGGATTCAACGCCTTCGACCATAACTGAACTGATAGGAATTTGCTTTTTGGCGGCGCTAGCCGCCGGGGTGAGGGTTGAAGGGAGAGGGGCGATTTAAGGCTGAAGGTGGAGGGTTATAGGATGAATTATGTCCGAATCGAGAGCTTTTACTGACTGGATCAAATAAACCTCTCCTTTAAAGATCAGCAAGAGCAAATTTCCGCCGAAATTGGTTCTTTCAGAGGCTCCGGAAAGGGGTCATGTCGTTATGTTTGCAATTAACTTTTTGAATGGTTTCTTTTGGTCTGTTCCATTCTGCTTGAAGATGCCTACGTAGCGGCTGACAGCGTGAGGGACTCCCATATTCAGCTGTTCAGCGATCCAGACATTCGTGGCGCTGGTTTTACATTTCAAGACAGCCGCGATTAGAATCTTCCAATCGGCTGACTTAATTTCCTCCATGATGTCAGCCGGGGTTTTCTTAAGTCGCTTGATGCATTGTTCGAGTGCCAGTTCCCATCTGAGCACATTCGCTTCGTGGAGTGTGGCTCCGTCATAGCGAGCAACTTTCTTGCTTGGCTCGTCTTCATCTTCACTCGCGCTTGCGACTTCTGCGATGAGTGCTTTCTTGAACTCTTTTGTTCCCAATGCCCACCCGCGGCACATTTTATCAAATGCCATTTCGTCCTGAGCCGCTTTGTCGCTCGCGAGCCAATTGAGATAGTCCGCATACTTACGCCGACCATAGCTAGAGTCAGCCAGACCACCCGCTGCCTCCAGCGCCCCTGAACAATCCATAAACGCAGGTCGCTTTGCAGGGTGGTTCAAATACCAATAGCTTGACCAGCGGTAATCGCGCAGCCCAATCACATCGGTCATGCCTGCTCGCACAGGATTCAGATGTGTGTAGTGGAGGAGGGCGCCGAGGTGCCCGTCTTCTTCGACGATCAAGCTTTTGTAGCGCCCCTGGAACAACTTCCCGTTCACTTTTCGAAACTTGTGGTAGCGATTCGAAAAGGTTGATTGCAGCCACTTCATGCCGTAGATTAAGTTTCCCTTCGGCGTGCGCACCACTAGGTGGAAGTGATTAGTCATCACGCAAAACCCTTCTAGTATCCACCCGCACTTTTCGCAGGTCTCAAACAAACATTCCTCAAAGGAATGGTGGGCACCTTCGTTGATAAACACATCTTGGCGGTAGTTCCCACGGTTGATGATGTGATAGACTCCGTTCTCTTTCTCTATTCGTAGACTGCGTGGCATGATTGAGCAGACTATTAACAGTCTAGTTTAAGTCAATTGCAAACATAATGACATGACCCCTGCTATGGGAAATATTGTCAAGACGGTTTCGAATACTTTATTTCATAGTGTTTGTTATCTAGTTTCTTGAGTTGAAAATTATTTGGAAAAGCGTCTCCTCCGACAGAAGCAATCGGCATTAAACCGTGCATAACCTGCTATCCGCACATGTTTTCAATAACAGTGCAAGGTGATCTATTCAATCGGTTAAGGAGGAGTAAAGGGCCGCACAATCTTTGTGTCGGATCATCAAAAGATCCAGGGGTCAGCCCGCGCAGGCCCTCCGCTCCAAAGTGATAAAAAGTGTTTTAGTCGGTCAGGTTAAATCTATGCATAGACTTTCGAGATGCGTCCTTCACGCAAAGCTCTGGTCGAATAAGCGGAGGGATATTCAATG